>Ga0302325_10002769_pt1 | contig 42178 bp, 42 predicted proteins | sample Palsa_T0_2_FD_201948 | JGI IMG/M metagenome (GOLD analysis project Ga0302325, IMG submission 201948) | Peat permafrost microbial communities from Stordalen Mire near Abisko, Sweden - Palsa_T0_2 | ecosystem: Environmental > Terrestrial > Soil > Palsa > Peat permafrost | place: Sweden: Abisko... | reverse complement strand
AGATCGTCAACGCGAGCCCGTACGGAAACGGAACCTCGATCTTCACCGAGTCCGCCGCCGCGGTCCGGCGCTACCGCCACGACGTCGAGGCCGGCATGGTCGGGGTGAACATCGGCGTCGCCGCTCCCGTCGCGTTCTTCCCCTTCTCCGGCTGGAAGGCCTCGTTCTTCGGAGACCTGCACGCACACGGCACCGACGCCGTCGACTTCTACACCCGCAAGAAGACCATCACCTCACGGTTCTTCTCCGAGCAGACCAACGCGACACTGTTCGGAGAGCACTAACCAGCGCGCCTGGGCGACCGAGCCTCATACCGGTCGCGCCGGTCGGTGGGCACACAGAGCGCCGCGCCGCGGTCGCGAAACGCTCAGGGGTAAATGGCGCGCAATCTCGTGGCGGCGGCGAAGCGCTCGATCGCCACCACCTGGGCGGCGGTGCGCCAATCGACCTCGAACCGGTCGGCGGCGACGAAGACCCGCTCAATGCCCGCTCGCAGCTGCGCTCGCAACCGTTGCGCCACCGCGTCGGAGTCCCAGAGATACTTCTGCTGGTCCTGAGCCCACTCGAAGTAGCTCGCGGTCACGCCGCCGGCGTTGGCAATCACGTCGGGGACCACGGGAATGCCACGGTCGGCGAGAATGCGGTCGGCTTCAGGTGTGGTGGGCCCATTTGCGGCCTCGACGATGAGCCGGCAGTCGACCAGGGCGGCGTTGTCCGCGGTGATCTGGCGCTCGAGCGCGGCGGGGATCAGGATGTCGCAGGGAATCTGGAGCACCTCACCACGCTCGACCGGTTCGCCGCCGGGAAAGCCGCGCAGGAAGCGATGCTCGCCGACCCACGTGTTCAGCGCGTTGGGGTCAAGCCCGTCGGGTGATGCCACCCCGCCGGTGACGTCGGAGATCCCCACCAGGACGGCGCCGCGGTCGGTCAGCTCGCGGGCCACCACGGCACCGACGTTGCCAAAGCCCTGGACGACGACACGGAGGCCTGCGAGCTCCCAGCCCATGCGCTCGAGCACCGACTCGGTGCAATAGACGGCGCCGAGCCCGGTGGCGAACTGGCGTCCAACAATGCCGCCGAGCACCAGCGGCTTGCCGGTGACGATCTCGGGCACGGGGTAACCAACGTGCTGGGAATACGTGTCCATGAACCAGGCCATCTCCCGCTCGCCGGTCGCCATGTCCGGTGCCGGAATGTCCTTGTTGGGCCCGATGATCGGAAAGATCTCGCTGGCGTAGCGGCGGGTCAGGCGCTCGAGCTCGGAGCTCGAGAGGCGGTTCGGGTCGCAGCGCACGCCCCCCTTGGCGCCACCGAAGGGAAGCCCGACGAGCTGGCACTTGAGAGTCATCCAGATGGCCAGGGCGGCACACTCACCCAGCGAAACGCCGGGGGCGTAGCGTACGCCGCCTTTGGTCGGGCCCATTGTCAACGTGTGCTGGACGCGATATCCGGTGAAGATCTCCACCTCACCGTTGTCAAGCCGAACGGGAAAGTTGACAGTCAGCGCACGACGCGGCTCAAGCAGCCGTGATCGGATCTCGGGCTCGAGGCTGAGCAGGTCTGCGGCATGATTGAACTGCTCGACCGCGACCGACCACAGCTCGGTGCGCCACTCTCCGCCGGGGGCAACGTGATGCGCCTCGGTCGCGAGCACGTCTTCCCAACCGCCCGTGCCCCGGCGTTCTCGGCCGCGGGCCTCGGCCTGGGCCTGGGCCTGTGCCGTGCCGTCGGTGGGGTTCATAACGCGCTCAATGTCAACCGGGCCCGGTCTGAGGCGACTCCGCGACCGCGGCCTCGGAGAGCACGCGAGCGGAAGACCGGTCAGGTGCGCCCCCTGGATTGAGCGCGCGCGCCGGTGCTTGGGCGCACCTCAGTCTACGCCACAAGCCAGTGTCAGTCGTGCAGCAGCAGCTTGGCGCCCAGCTCAGCGGCCAGGCCGTGACCGCCTTGGCGCATGACGATGTCGTGGTTCCAGGCGAACGCCGGACGGGCCAGCGGCCCGAACAGGTTCATCCACAACTTGGTCGTGCGGACGCGCCAGTCGTAGACGATCGCGGTCCCCGGACCGTCGTACAGCCGCCAGGTACCGACGCCCTCGAGTTCGCCAACCGCATGTCCCTCGATCAGATACGGAGGTTCGATCCGCGTGACCCGGAGGTCGAAGGTGAGCGTGTAGGGCAGAACGCTGCGCCAGCTGAAGCGGTGAAGTCCCCCGATGTTCCGCTCATCGCCGGGTTGCAGCAGCTCAACGCTCTGGACACCCTTCCACCAGCGCGGGTACCCCCCAGAATCGTTCAAGACCTCGAACACGGACTCGATCGGTGCGTCGAGGCACCAGGTGGTCAAGAATGCGTACTTCGCCACCAGCGCTCCCCCCCTCTGCGCGGACGATCCGCGGTCGAGATTGAAGTGCGATGCGATGCGATGCGTGCGTGAACGTCGGCGCAGGGCCCGACGGCGGCGAGAAGCTTACCGTGATCCGGAGGCGTCAAGCCACCGGCTCAGGGCGTGACTACCGACGAGCGTGACTCCACCGTCGGCGGCAATCCAGTCCCGCGCCCGCAACTCCCCGACCAGCCCCAACGCATCGCGGGGGCCCGGGCCACCTCCATCGGCCACGAGCGTGTTACTGCCGGGCTCGACCGTCCAGCGGCCGGAGGCCAACGCAGCCAGCGCCAATCCCTGCTCCTCGGTGGGCAAATCCAACGGATGCGGACCGGCGCTACGCAGCGGATCGACGTCGAGCGACGAGGCGCCAGGCCACGCACCCCGAAACGCGTCGTCCCCCAAACCCTCCGCCTGAGCGCGCAGCCATTGCCCGGCACCATCGACAAATCGCCTGGCCAGTGCGGGGTCAACGCCCATCGCTCCCGCGATGTCCTCGACCTGCTCCGCCGCACCCTCGACCGACCGGCTGACCTCCCGCGCGATCGAACGCACCAATTCCTCAAAGTTCTCGCGGTTCGCGTCATCTCCAAACATACGACAATCATCGCACACGGCGAGTGCGGCGGGCGCACGCCGAGGCGGGGGCCGGTTCGCCACCGCTGAGCCACGCCGGTTGCGAGCAGCTGAGGACTAGGCGAGGACTAGGCGAGGACTAGGCGCGGTGTACGGCCGCGAGCAGGCCGGCGTAGGACCGAACCAGCGCTGCCCGCTCCTGCGCGATCAGCGGACTGCCCGGGTCACAGGCCTCCGCGTTCCAGCGATCGGACAGTGCCATCGCCAGGGCCCGCTGCTCCGCCGCAACGCGCACGTCTGCTTCAGGCACCCCATACACGTAGGCATAGAGAGCAACCAGTGCCTCGATCAACGGCCCGTCATCGGCGTCCGCATCGCTGTGTTGGTGCTCTCTGTGCACCCGCCACCACTCGACCTCCAGTGCGGCCGCCCGGGCGGGATTGAACTCCTCCCCGTGAGCGCGTGCCACCAGTCGGTAGAAGCGCTCCATGGCGCGGCGGGCCCCGTCCGGGTCGTTATGAGGGAATGGCGCCCAGAGCTGGTTTGCCCGCAGCACCAGCCACGCTCCGCGGATGGTCGACGGCCACGACAGGCCGAAGGTGTGACGTGTCAGCGCCACAGCCGAGCGCAGGAACGGAATCCACCGGCGGCGGTAGTACGCGACCCACGCCGCGCATTCCAGGCGCCCCACGAGGCGAGGGTCAAACGCACGGTGCGGCTCGATGCGGGGGCTGGAGCGGGCTTGTCCTGGCCGGGTCTTGGGCTGTCTGGTGGATGGTCGCATCGACGCGGGCTTACTCACCAGTGCTCACATCAGACCACGCCGCTTTTGGCAACCGAGGCGCGGCGCATGTAGGATCGCAGTTAACCCCAACGACAAGGAACCGGTACTCACATTGATCGATCGTATTCGTCACGACATCCAGGAACGCCTTGAGCAGTTGCTAGCCGAAGCCGAGAAGTTGCGCCACGCGCTGGCTGCGCTGGACCCTCGAGACAAGCCTAAATCGAAATCACCCCGGAAGACAACTGCGCGTTCGACCCCGGCTGTCACGGCCAAGCCGCCGGCACCCGCGGCCAAGCCGAGCCCGTCGGCCCCCGCGGCCGCCAGCAACAGCGCGCGAGTGCGGACCCCGCCGGGCGCGACCAAGACCAAGGTTCTCGGCGCCCTGTCGGCAGACAGCGGCATGACCGCCGGGGATGTCGCCAAAGCCACCGGACTCGCTCGTGGCACCGTGAGCACGACGCTATCCAAGCTGGCCAAGACCGGCGAGGTGAGCAAGGCCGACCGAGGCTACCGCCTGCCCACGCCGAGCTAGCCGCGTGTTACATACCCCGGGGATTGCCGTGGCGCCAGGGAGGCAGTGAGCGGGGGGTGCGCGCGCTCGTCATCTCAGACACCCACTTCGGCGCGTGGACGGGCGAGGACATTCTCCGCGAGCCGGACACCCTGGCGCTGCTGGAGCCACACCTGGAGGTTGACGAGGTCATCTTCCTCGGTGACATGTTCGACTTCCTGTTCGCGCCGCTGCAAGCTGCGTTCAGTGCCGCGGGACCGCTGCTCGATCTGCTGCGAGACAAGCTCCAAGGCAAGCGCTTCGTGTTCCTGGCCGGGAATCACGACCATTTCTTGGTCAGACGCGAAGGCGACGAGCTGTTCGAGCTCGAGTTGGCAACTGGGGAGTCGTCTGAGGCGCTGCGCGGCGAGGTGCGTCGGATTGACTTCTTCCGCCGTTTCCTGCAGCGCCGCCTGGCTGGCGTCGAGGTCGATATCCGCTACCCGACCTACACCTTTGCGGGCGTGCTGTGCACCCACGGGCACTATCTCGATTTCCATGCCCGCCGGAGCGGCGCGGCACCGGGACGGCTGCTCGCTCGCGCCCTGTGGTCGATCGCTGTCGGCGGCCACGAGCACATGCCCACGACCGCCGACTACGAGGCGACGATCACGATGCTGACCGGGCTGCTGTTCCTGGTCGCGCAACTGCCGAACGGGACGCAAGCGCAGCAGCGTACGTTCAAGGCGTTTCAAGCCCTCTCGCGCGCGGTCCGGGTGGGCGCGGCGCCGGTGAGGACGGCCGAGCACGCGAGCAATTTCGTCGCCTCCCTGGTCGGCGCGCAGACGCGCGCGGCCGGTCGGATCAGAAGCATCACGAGCGAGGCGGAGGTCGCCGACTACCAGGGGGCCATGGTGCAGGAACGTCAGCGGCGCGAGGAGACGGGCGCGCCGGCGGGAGGCGAGGTGGCGAACCTGGCCTTCGCTCGCGTGGTCCGCGCCAGTGACCCGTCGGGTCCGGCCATCGACGCATTCGAAACCGTCGTGAGGAACCTCGGCTGGGCCCGTGACACAGACAAGATCGTCTTTGCCCACACCCATCAGCCGCTTGACGGGGTGACCACCCGGGACGGCAACGTTCGCTACTGGAACACCGGCTCGTGGATCTATGAGCCGGCGCTGAGCTCTCATGAGGCGTACGTCGGCTACCTCACCAACGCGTGGCCTGGTACCGCAGTTCTGATCGATTCAGATGAAGCTAATCCGCGGCTGCTGAAAATCCGGGAGCATCTCAACCCTCTGTACCGCGGCGCCGCGGGCGACCACCGAGAGGGCGCCAGAACCGGCAGTTGATGTTGGGAATCTCGCTGACGGCGGCGTCGCGGACGAGTGATCGGGGCAAGCGACTCGCTCTGCTGGCGGCGATTATGGGGTCGTTCGTCGCCGGACTGGACGCCACCGCGGTCAATGTGGCGCTGCCGGCCATCCGCGGCGACCTGGGGGGCGGACTGGCCGGGCAGCAGTGGGTGTCCAACGCCTACCTGCTTACCCTGGGCTCGCTGATCCTGATCGGCGGGTCACTGGGCGACGTGTTCGGGGAGCGGCGTGTGTTCTCGATCGGGGTGGCCGGCTTCGGGCTGGTGTCGCTGTTGTGCTCCATCGCGCCCTCGATCGGGTTCCTGATCGCGTGCCGTGCCCTGCAGGGGGCGTTCGGAGCGCTGCTGACCCCGAGCGCGCTGGCGGTGATCATCTCCGCCTTTCCACTCTCCGAGCGCGGTGCAGCGATCGGCTCCTGGACTGCGTGGGGGGCGATCGCGACCGTCATCGGTCCGTTGGTGGGCGGCTATCTGGTCGGCGCGGTGTCCTGGCGGTTGATCTTCGCGATCAATGTCCCGTTCGTGCTCTTGACCCTGCTGCTGATCTCGCGTGCCGTGCCCGGCCGCACCCGGGGAGGCGCACATGCCCGGGTGGATTGGCTCGGCGCCTGCCTCACCTTCGTGGGCTTGGCGGGGCCGGTGCTCGCGCTGATCCGCGAGCCGTCGGTGGGCTGGGCCAGCCCCCAGGTCTGGGCTCCCGCCCTGGCCGGAGTCATGTTGCTGGGCGCCTTCCTCGTGCATGAGCGGCGCACACCGGAGCCGATGCTGCCCCTGGGTCTGTTCAAGCGGCGCAATTTCTCCGTGGGCAACGTCCAGACCTTCGCCATGTACGGCGGGTTGAGTGTCTCGTTCTTCCTCCTGGTTCTGTTCCTCCAGGAGGTGGCGGGCTACACCGCGCTGCAGTCCGGGTTGGCCAGCATGCCCGTGACGCTGATCATGTTCGGCTTCTCCAAGCGCGCCGGGAAGCTCGCGGACCGCCTCGGCTCCCGCTGGTTCATGGGATTCGGACCACTGATCGCCGCCCTCGGGTTGGCGCTGATGCTGCGCGTCAACGCCCACGTGCACTACCTCACCGAGTTGCTGCCGGCGCTGGTGGTGTTCGCCATCGGGCTGGCCTGCACCGTCGCGCCGCTGACGGCCACCGTGCTCGCCGACGCCGATGAGTCCAATGCCGGCATCGCATCGGGGGTCAACAACGCCATCGCCCGCATCGCCGGCCTGCTCGCGATCGCCGCCGTCGGCGCAGTCATCTCGACTCAGTTCAGCGTCGCGCTCCACCATCGGCTGGCCGGTGTGCCGCTCTCGCCCTCCGCGCGGGCGGCCGTCAGCCAAGCGCGCGGCCAGACGCTGGCGCACGTCGACGCCTCGGCAACGGGGCCGGTCGTGGCCCACGCGGTGCAATCCGCCTCGGTCTACGCCTTCCACGTCGGGGTCGGCGTCGCGGCGACCCTGGTCGTCCTCGGCGGGCTGCTCGGACTCGCCGGGATTCGCAACCCCCGCCGCGTCGTGCGCAGCCAGGACTGCGCCGCGGGCCAGTTCGCCGGCCAACCGCTCGACCCCGCGCTCGAGCTCCCCCGCGTCGCCGTCCAACCCGGACCCACCCCCTCGGCTCGCGTCTAAAACTACCGACCGGGGATTTCGGATCAGTGAGCGTTCCCGGTGCTTCCCCCGGGATGGACCCGCTCCTCGCCGTACATTCGGTCGGCGAACTGCCCGGCCGGATGGGCCCGCAGCCGCTGCACCTCCCGGGCTAGTGCCGGCGGCATCGCCTCCGGTGGCGGCAGCGGTGAGCCGTATCCTGAGGGCAGCAGCATCGGCGCCGCGAGTGCAGCGAACGTCAGGTCAGCGGCGGTAAAGCGGTCGCCGAGCAGGAATTGGCGCCCGTCGGACAACCGTCCCGCGATGTCGTCAAACACTCGCTCGACGCGGTCCAGCGCCTCGGCCGCCGCGTCCGCGTTGATCCCGAGGAACCGGCGGATCGCGATGTCGATGGCCGGCCCGCCGACGCGGAACACCCCGCGCTCCCAAGGCGGAATGCCCACGGTTGCCCACTGCCCCAATTGCTTGATCACCGGGAGCGTCTCGTGGTACATCCAGAGGCGCCCGTCGGGGCCAAAGCCATCGTCCAGCCACGCTTCCAGCGCGGCCGCATCCCGGCCGACCTCGCCGCCCGGATAGAGCCATCGCTCGGGCGCAACCTGTGTGTCGGCCCAGCGCAGGATGTCCGTCGAGTCGGCCAGCACCTCGCCGGCCTCGGTGACGAACACCGGCACCGTTCTCCCGCCCCCCGCGTGCCGCGCGGCGAAGACGTGGATGAGCTGCAGATGAGGCTGTTCGACATAGACCACCCCGGCACGATCAAGCGCCCACCGCGCCTTCTCACAAAAGTGGCTGATCGGGATAGTCACCAGACGCGCGCTCACGCCGTCAGTCTCGCAGTCGGTTACTCGATCAGATCTCAGGGACCTCGGCGACGGTGCGCGCATCCACCACGTCTCCGGTGTTGATTGTCCCCTTGGGTTCGATCAACAGGACGTGTGCTTCCTCGTCCGCCTTCGGGCAGTGCTCGACGCCCCGGGGTACGACAAACAACTCCCCCTCACTCAACTCGACGTCTCGGTCGCGAAGCTGGATCGTGAGTCGCCCGCGCAGGACGAGGAAGAAATCGTCGGTGTCCTCGTGCTGATGCCACACGAACTCACCCTGGACCTTGACCACCTGGAGCTTGTAGTCATTCAGATAGCCGACGATGCCCGGGCTATAGGGCTTGTCGAGCCGCTGGAATTTCTCCGCCAGGTTGATCGGCTCGTTCATGCGGCGCAGTCTAAGTGCGCTCGAAGGTGGGCGTATCTGCGGCTGCGACCGCCCCGGGACCACACACCGGCCCGGGACGCAGGACCACAACCCGGACCGGGGGCGGCCTGGATCGGCTGGAGGCCGAAGCTCTCCCTCCGGGGAACTTCGGGTTAGCCGGTCTGCGGCTCGCCGAGTTCGCCGCTCGTGCGCCCCGGCCCCGCGGATCCGTCTGCGGTTGAGTCGAGCTCGACGCCGTGCAGGCGCTCGAGCGTGTGGGTGAGACGATCGACGGCCTCGCCCAGATCCTCGCGGTCGGCCTTCTGCTCGAGCGCGATCCGGATGCCCGCCATCTCGCGGGCGAGGAACTCGGTGTCGGCCAGCGACCGGGAGTTCATCTCGCGGTCGCGCTCGGTCTCGGAACGGTCGCGATCGGTCTGTCGATTCTGGGCCAGCAGGATCAACGGCGCGGCATAGGCAGCCTGGGTGGAGAAGGCCAGGTTGAGCAGGATGAACGGATAGGGATCCCAGGCTCCGATCACCGCCGTGACGTTGAGGGCGATCCAGACGATCACCAGCACGGTCTGGAACGCCAGGTAGCGACCCGTGCCCAGGAACCGCGCCGCCCGTTCGGCGTACCGCGCAAAGGCGTCGGGGTCGTAGGACGGAGCGCCGGCGGTACCGCGGGGAGTGCTGAGGTCGTCCCGGCGCGCCATCAGCGTGCCGTGCGCGTGAGACGCCAGTCGGTAGGCAAGACACGGTCCAGGACGTCGTCAATCGTCACCGCCCCGACCAATCGCTTCGACGCGTCGGTGACCGGGACCGCGACGACGTCGTAGGCGGCCAACCGCTCGGCGACGTCGCGCTCGCTGGCGTCGACGTCGATCGCCTGCCAGTCGTCGTCAACGCAGCGCCCGACCGGCTTACCGGGCGCCTCGCGGAGCAGGCGCTGCACGCCGACCACGCCGAGGTAGCGTCCGGTTGGGGTCTCCAGCGGCGGCAGGCTGACGAACACCTGACAGGCCAGTGGGACCGGCAGATCGGGGTCCCGAATGCGAGCCAGCGCGTCGGCGACGGTGGCCTGCGGGCCGAGAATGATCGGCTCCGGCGTCATCAGCCCGCCGGCGGTATTCGGCGCGTAGGTCAACAGGCGACGGACCGGTTCGGCCTCGTCAGGGTCCATCGCGCCCAACAGCTCAGCTTGGCGGCTGGCCGGGAACTCGGCCAGCAGGTCGGCCGCGTCGTCGGCCTCCATCTCATCGAGCACCCGCGCCAGACGCGCCTGATCCAGCTCCTCGACCAGGCGGACCTGCTCGTCCTCGGAGAGCTCCTCGAGCAGGTCCGCCAGGCGCTCGTCCTCCAACGCCGATGCCAGCACGCGACGGCGGCTCAGGGGCAGGCGACGGATCGCCGCGGCCATCTCGACCGGGTGCAGCCCGCCCAGCGCAGCTGCCTCACGATCAATCGGCCGTTCGTCGGCGAACAGGTCGCCCGCCTCGCTCCAGTCGATCACGTGCGGCGTCCGGCGCCGTCCCGGGAGACCCCCACTCCTGATCGCCACCGTGGCCACCTCCCACGCGAATGGCTCCGGCGCCGGCGTGAGGCCGATATCGACCACTCGACCTTCCCGGATCCGGCGACCGATCAGCTCGCCGGACACCAGGTGCTCGCCCGCTCGCAGCTCGAACTGACGCAGGTTGATCGAGCCCCGCCGAAGCCGGAGTCCGTCAGGCTGGATCTCACCCACTCTGCCCGCGCCGACGAACACGTGACGGCGCTGCACCGCGACGACGAAGCCGTTGACACGCGGCGGGCGCGCGCCCAAGCCGAGCACGACGTCAACCACCCGCCCCACTTCGGCGCCGTCCGCGCCGACCAGTGGTAGCCGCACAAGCCGAGACACGTAGACCAGCCGGTCGTTCATGACCAAAGCGTAGAGCCCTTTCAGCTCCGCGCGACCTCACTGATCGAGAACGCCCACTCGTCACCGCGAGCACTGACAGTTCCTGACCCGATCTCGGTGTCACCCAGCCGCGTCACCCGCCAGCTCGAGCAGACGCTCGGCTTGTTCGACGCCCGCGACCGGGAGGGTCGAGCCATCGAGCAGGCCGAGTTGCACCAGCAGCGACGCCTGATCCCAGTAGATGTGCTCGTAGGCGACCTTGTCGCCCTCGAACCCCATGACAACGACCGTCGGGACGCGCGCCCAGCGTCCGGTCGGCGGGACGCCGGGCAACATGAACGGGACCTCAATGTCGTGAGTGAACTCGAGCACGAATTCGTCGATCACCCGCTCCGCCGACACCGTGCGCGAGATCGGGGTGAGCGTCGCGTCCGCAGGAGTGTGGCCAATGAACTGTGAGGTATAAAACTGTCGCACCTCGCGGCCGCCCGAGGCTCCGGTGAGCGCGGGCACGTGCCAGACATATGGCTCCGGCACCATCGTGCGCATGGTCGCGTCGATGTCCTTGGTCTCGAACTCGCTCGCGACGTGCTCGTCGAAGACCGCGCCCAGGTCAGGCCCAGCGCTCATGTCACACCTCCAATTCGATGATCGGGTCGGGGACCCGAACCAGGATCGCTCAGGCTACCGAGCCGCGTCGGCGCGTCGCGAGCAGGCGGCCCACCGCTGGGGACGCAGCTGAGCCACCGCGACGCTGAAGCACATGGCGCGCGCGGCATGGGAAGATGCGCACGCGGAGTGCTGGGCAGACGACACTCGATGAGCTCGGCGCGGCGCGCGGCCGTGCTCGTGCTCGTGCTCGTGCTGGCCGCGGCGGTCCTCTACGCGGCGTCGCCGGCCGATGGGTCGGCAGCCGATGGAGCACCGAGCGCCGCGCAGCAACTCGCCGCCAAGTATGCCCCGATCGTGATGATGCGCGCGCAGCGCGACGGTCTGTGTGATACCTCCGAGGAGCAGTACGCGCCTCCAACTGCAGTCAGCGTGGTGCTCGGCAACCCCCGGGTCAGGTTGCTGATGCACACCTCGCGCGGGACCCGCGTGATCACCCGCGCGCCCACGGCGGCGGACATCGCCGGGCAAGGTGCGGACGTCTACCTCGACTTGCCGGGTTCGCCGCTGGAGCCGGGCTGCACCTACGCGCGCGACTTCGCCGCTTTGCGGCGGGCCGGTCGCGCGCCGGCGGTCACCTATGCCCACATTGCGCGGGAACCGGGGCACTCGGGGTTCGCGCTGCAGTACTGGTTCTACTACTACTTCAACCAGTTCAACGATCTGCACGAGAGCGACTGGGAGGGAATGCAGCTCGCCTTCCGTGCCCACACCCCGGCGCAGGCGCTGGGCGGCGGCTCGCCCTACGAGATCGTCCTGTTCCAACACAGCGGCGGCGAGCACGCGGACTGGGACAATCACAAGGTCCAGCGGCGCGGCACCCACCCGGTCGTGTTCTCTGCCGCCGGATCGCACGCGACCTTCTATAGCTCGGCGTTGTATCTCGGCAACGGGCAGGGCGGATCGGGCGTCGGTTGCGATAACACCACCGCGCCGTTGACCACGGTGACACCCCGGCCGATCCTGCTCCCGGACGCGCCCGTGGCCAGCGGACCGTTTGCGTGGCTGTCGTTCACGGGGCGCTGGGGCCAGCGCGAGGCCGGCTTCAACAACGGACCGACGGGCCCGAACACGAAGACCGTGTGGCGCGACCCGTTCACGTGGATGGACGGAACGCGTTCGACGAGCCCGAAGGTGCCGGTCGCCTCACTCGTCGGACCGTCGGTCGCCGGCGCATTTTGCGGCGTGGTGGCCAACGTCTCGAGCTTCCTGAACCTCGCGGCGAAGACAGTGCCGGGGGCGATCGGCGTGGCGTTGATCCTGTTCGTACTGATCCTGGTGCCGGCGAGCCTGACCACCTGGCGGCCGGTGGAGCTGGCGCCCCTGCGCCAGGCCCGAGCACTGGGCCAGCTGCTGCTGGCGGCCGGGCGCCTGTACTGGCGCCATGGCGTGATTCTCGTTCTCATCGCGCTGACCTCGCTGCTGCTGATTGGCACCGTCGACGGGATCGAGTGGCTGATTGTGCGCGCCCTGGGCGGGAGCGGCTCAGGGGTGTCATTCGGGGATTCCGGCACCGCGCAAGGCATCTCGACCTCGGCGGGGATCGGCCGAGAACTCGCGACGCCCATCGCCTCGGCGGCCGTAATCGCGTTCGTCCGCAATCTCGAACGGGAACCGTCCGCGGGGTTTGCCGCCGCGTGGCGGGCCGTGCTCGGGCGACTCTGGCGGCTGATCGCGGTGCAACTGCTCGCCACGCTGCTGCTCCTCCTACTCGTGGTGACGATCATCGGGATCCCCTACGCCGTGCGCAAGTTCGTGGACTGGCAGTTCGCCCAGCAGGAGGTTCTGTTCGAGGATCGCTCGATCCGGGATGCACTACGCGGCAGCAGTCGGGTCGTGCACGGGCACTGGTGGCACACGGCCGTGGTGGCCGCGTCGTTCTTCGTGCTCGGCCAGATCCCGGGACCGCTGCTCGGGTTCGCGCTGTTGTTCACCACGACGCCGGTGGCGACGGTGAATCTGTTCGGGTCACTGATCTCTGCGCTCCTGCTTCCCTATGTTGGCGTCGGACGGACGCTCCTGTACCTCGATCTCGAGGCGCGCAGAGCGAGCGATCCCGCGCCGGCGACTGTGAAGGTCGCTCCCGCGCCCACAGGGTGAGCGCACTGGGCGCCACCGCTCAGCCGAGTCTGGCCACCGAGCCGGGTTCGCGGGCCGAGCCGGGTTCGCGGGCCGGGCCGGGTTCGCCGGCCGAGCCAGATTCGACCACCGGACCACGTTCGCCAGGTGCGCCACCTCTGTCCAGCAGGGCCAATAGGTCGCCGATCCGCTGCTGGCGCGCGAGTGGGTCCGGGATCGGCAGATCGGATTGAATCGTGTACCGGTTACGTCGTCCAACGCGCGTGCGAGAGAGATAGCCGGCGTCGGCAAGCTCGGTGACGATGCGGTGGGCAGCGCGCTCGGTGATCCCCACTGCATCGCCGATCTCGCGCAGGCGGGCACCAGGGTCATTCGCGATGCACAGCAGAACCTGAGCGTGGTTGGTGAGGAAGGACCAGCTGAGCCGACCGCTCTGCGGCATAATGCTGGACAATTATTTCCGGACTTTCATTTCCGTTATAGTGGATAGCACACCTAGTTAAGGAGGGGGTGCAGATGCCGCATTGCATGTGTGCAGCCTGCAAGATTCGCTGTCAGACCGAAGGAAGCCCCGCCGATGTTGTCGCTGAGCAATGCCCCTACTGCGGGTCTGTGCTGGAGCCCGTCTCCGACCTGTCCGTGGCCGTTGGCTTTCGCCTGATCTCGTTGGACAACCAGGCAACCGATGCCACCGTGACCACCGATCACCCGGCCGAGGTTGATCGCGGTGACCTGTTCGTCGCGCGTCGAATCGCCATGCTGGCCCGCGAACAACAGCGCGATGATGGCGACCTGCTGTACGCCGCTGCGGTCGCGCTACCGCGCCCCGGTCTCGATCGCTGATGGCGCCCAGGCACAAGGTCACCCACTCGACCACACCGACGAACTACCGTCTCAGCTCCGAGGAGCGACGGGCGGCGCGGCTGGCCGAGATCGCCAACAAGCAGAGCGATCTCAAGCGCGAGGCGGCCGAGCGCCGCGCCAAGCGCAGCGCCGAAGCCGAGCTCACGGTGCTACCGGCAACGCCGGAGCCTGACCAGGTCGACCGCCCAGGGCCCAGCGATTCTGTCTGACCCTGGCGAGCGCGTCAGCGCAGCGCTCGCAGGTGCCACCATCTCATCCTGATGATTCTCGACGTTGAGACTCCGCATGGGCTGGCGCGCGCCCACGTCCATCCGGTGCCGCGACCCAAGGCCTCGCTGGTCCTCGGGCATGGCGCCGGCGGCGGCATCGCGGCGCCGGACCTGGTGGTGGCGAGCGATGTCGCGCGCGAGCAGGGGCTGAGCGTCGCCCTGGTCGAGCAACCGTACCGGGTCGCCGGTCGACGGGCGCCCGCTCCCGCGGCACAACTCGACGCGGCGTGGACGATCGTGATTGCGCACCTGCTGGCCAGCGAGTTCAGCGGTGTGCCGCTGGTCGTCGGCGGACGCTCATTGGGGGCACGGGTGGCCTGCCGGACACAAGCCGCGCTCCGAGCCGTTGGCGTGCTGTGCCTGGCCTTCCCCCTCACCCCGCCGCGCCGGTCCGGCTCGGCGCCGGCGCAGAGCCGGCTGTCCGAATTGGACGCGGTCAGCGCCCCAACACTGGTCGTGCAAGGGACGCGGGATCCGTTCGGGATGCCGCCGGCAGCCGCCGGCCGCACCGTGATCGAGGTCGCGGGCAATCACAGCTTGCGTACCGGCCTCAGCGACGTGCGCGCAGCGGTGCAGGCTTGGCTCGGCGCGCTCGTGGTGGACCTGGCCGAGTCACCGCATCACGCAGTCACGTGATGGGTTAGTACCGATAACCCGGCCGCTCGCGCTCGCGACGGCCCAACCTGAGGAGAGACAGATTTGATGGGACTCAAACCCGCCGTGCTGGTCGCGGCATGTGCTCTGATGTGCCTGGTACCGGCGAGTGCGCTCGCCCACAAGCCGCCGACGACCAAGCCCGCGGCGTCGTATTACCTTGCGCTCGGCGACTCGCTCGCGGCCGGCGCACAGCCCAACGCGGCCGGCAAGACCCTGCCGACCCTCCACGGCTACGCCAACGACCTGCTGGCCAGCCAGAAGTCGAAGATCAAGGGCCTCAAGCTCAAGGATCTGGGTTGTCTGGGCGAGACGACCACCAGCATGCTCAGCGGCGGCACATTCTGCCCCTACGCTGGGACGCAGCTCGCCGACGCCGTCACCTTCATCAAGACGCACAAAATTGCCTTTGTCACCCTGGACATCGGCGCCAACGACGTCGACCGTTGTGCGAGCGTGCCCGCCGCGCAGCTGGTTCCGTGTGTCGAGGCCGGGCTGGCGACGATCAACCGGGACGTGCCGAAGATCGTCCAGAAGCTCCGCAAGGCCGCGGGCCGGAAGGTCCCAATCGTCGGCATGACCTACTACGACCCGTTCCTCGCCGACTGGGTCAGCACTCCGCCCAACCAGCCTCTGGCCACGGAATCGGTCGCGCTCTCGACGGCGCTCAACGGCGACCTGACCAAGGCGTTCACCGCCCAGAAGCTCAGGATCGCGGACGTCGCCACGGCGTTCCACACCGACACGCCGTTGACGACGACCACGACACTCGCGGGACACGGCACGGTGCCGGTGGCCGTGGCGCAGATCTGCACGTTCACCTGGATGTGCGCTGCCGCGCCGCGCGGACCGAACATTCACGCCAACACGCAGGGTTACCACAAGATCGCCGCGGTGTTTGCGGCCAAGCTGTAGTCAGCCGGCCGACCGGACGGCGGGCGGCGCTTGAACGCCGCCCGCTCCGGTACCGGTACCACTGAGTGTGCCGGCGGGTGGGCCGCCAGGCGAGGCTGCCCACTCGAGGTGCACGCTCCAGCTAAGGGCATCGGCACCGGGCAACCGCAACTCAAATGCCGCCGGACAAACTGGACGCTTTGGCAGCTGGCGGCGCGCTGTCCGCTTCTCCCGCGGCCGTTTCCTCGAGGCCCAGCCGGGGACCGAAGCTGATCCGCATGAGGGCGCCGCCGTCGGGCGCGTTCGCGGCCACGACGCACCCCCCGTGCGCCTCGGCGGCCTGGCGGACGATGGCCAGTCCGAGGCCTGATCCAGCCTTCGCGCGGGCGTCACGAGCGCGGTGGAAGCGGTCGAACACAAACGGCAGGTCCTCCTCGTGGAACCCCGGGCCGTGATCGCGGACGGTCAGCTCCCCGTCGCGCAACTCGAGCTCGATCACCCCTCCGGGCGGGCTCCACTTGGCGGCATTGTCGAGCAGGTTCGCCACCGCCCGCGCGATCCGGTCTCCTTCGCCGCGGACCAGGGTCGGCTCGAGCCTCGCCTGCACGGTCAGCGCAGGCGCGCGGCGGCGGGTTCGCTCGACCGCGGCCGACACGATCGCGTCCACTCGCACGTCTCCGGGCTCCGCACTCGGCTTGCTCCCCCGCGCCAGCTCGACCACGTCGCCGACCAGCGCCGTCAGCTCGTCGAGCTCCTCGATCACGTCCGCGCGCAACGCGGCCCGATCCTCCTCAGATAGCAGCGCCTCGTCGCGCATCAGCTGGAGGTTGGCCCGGATCGTCGCGATCGGGGTGCGCAGCTCATGGGAGGCGTCCGCGACGAGGTTGCGTTGAGCCTGTACGGAGCGGTCGAGCGCATCGAGCGTCCGGTTGAAGGTCTGGGCCAGACGAGCGAGCTCGTCGCCACCCAGGACGTCCAGCCGTTCCTGCTCGATCCGCTCGGGGTTGGCGGCGATCGTCTCGGTCTGGCGCGTGAAGCGGCCGATGGGCGCGAGGGCCGTCCGCGCCACGAGGATGCCCAGCAGAGCCGCGAGTGCGATCCCGCCCGCCGCGATGGCGATCAGCAACAGCAGCTGGCTGGAGAGCGCGTCGTCGACCTCGGTCAGCGGCAGGGCGACCTGCAGCGCGCCGAGCGATCCAACCCCGTAGACGAGCACGCGCAGGTGCGTCGAGCCCGCGTGGGTATCGGTGAGGTAATGCCCGCTACCGCTGGCCGCCAGCGCCTTGACCCTGGAGTCGACCGGGATCTTCGTGCTCTCGCCGCTGGCCAGACAGATCGAGCCGTCGCGGCGCACCAGTTGCACGTACCCCGGAGCGCTTCCGAAGCCGCCGCCCCGGCTGTAGTCGAGCCCGAGCCCCCCGTCGCAGTCGGCCGACGTGGAGCCGGGGACCGAGCCGCCGGCGGTTCCCGGCCCGGGTCCCGGGCCACCCGCGGCGCCCTGACCGGAACCGGTCTGAGCGGAACCGCCCTGTGCGCTTGGAGCGGCCTGAGCGCTTGGAGCGGCCTGAGCGCTTGGACCGGCCTGAGCGCCTGAGCCGCCCGGGCTCCCGCCCCCGCCGGGCTGGGTGCCGTGGACCACGCCGGCCCGAATCAGGATTGGCTGGGCCAGGCTGGTGAGCGACTTGTCCACCTGTCCCTGAAGCTCTGACCGGGTGCCGGCGTAAGCGGACAGCGCCACCGCGATCACGGCCAGCGCCACCGCCACCCCGGCCGCGATGGCCAGCCGCGCGCGCAGGCTCACGCTGCGCCGGCGCCGACCATCCGCAGGAGCGTCAGTCATTCGTCTTGCGCCGGCTCGCGCAACGCGTAGCCCACCCCCCGCACGGTGTGGATCAGCGGACGCGCTCCGGCCTGCTCGAGCTTGTGGCGCAGGTAGCCGACGTACACGCGCAGCGCGTTGGAGCTGGGCCCAAAGTCGTACCCCCACACGCGGTCGTAAATGAGGCTGTGAGGCAGGACGCGCCGCGGGTTGAGCATCAGCAACTCGAGCAACTGGTACTCGGTCCGGGTGAGCTCGACAAAGGTCCCGGCCACCGACACGCCGTGCCGCGCGGGATCCAGCCTCAGCTCGTCAAACGACAGTCCACCGTCGACGTCGCCCCCCGCGCCGGCGCGACGCAGCAGCGCGCGCAGCCGCGCCTTCAGCTCGTCGATGTCGAACGGCTTGACCAGGTAGTCATCGGCCCCGGCGTCGAGGCCGTCGATCCGATCCGAGACGGCATCGCGCGCGGTCAGCATCAGCACCGGAACCCGGTTGCCCTCGCGGCGAAGCAGGCGGCAGACCTCGAGTCCGTCGATGTCGGGCAGGCCCACATCGAGCACCACCGCGTCGGGCACAATCGCCGACACCTCCGACAGCGCGCCCGCCCCGGTGTCGATCAGGCGCACGTCATAGCCGGCCAGCGTGAGCGCGCGGCGCAGCACGTCGCGCAGCGCGCGATCGTCGTCGACGACAAGCAGTCGCATGGGCTGATTGTCGCCGCTTTTCCGGGGGCCGCCCCGAAGTTCCTACGTTTCCCTTACGCGGTCACGCAGCACCGCTCCGAGGATCCCGTTGATGAATCCGGGCGCGTCGGTGCCGCAGAACCGCTTGGCGGTCTCGACCGCCTCGTCGATCGCGCCCTCCGGGGGAATCGCCTGGTCTCCGGGGACCGCGTCGGGATAGAGCAATTCCGCCAGGCCGACGCGGAGGATCGAGCGCTCCAGCGGCGCGATCCGCTCCAGCGACCAACCGCTGGCGTAGGTTGAGATCAGCTGATCGAGCTCGGGCTGGCGCTCGCGCACGAGTTGGGCCAGCGCGCGGGTGAACGAGTGCACGTCGCGCGGGAACGTCTCCTCCAGCGGGCGGCCGAGCAGATCGCTCTGGTACAGCGCCCAGATTGCAGCGCGGCGCTGCTCGGTTCTACGCACTGCCGTTCACACCGTCACGCCGGTCAGGCCCGGGACATGTATTCGCCGCTGCGGGTGTCCACCCGGACGGCATCCCCGACGTTGACGAACAGCGGAACCTGGATCCTGGCGCCGGTCTCGAGCACGGCTGGCTTGGTGCCACCGCCCGAGGCGGTGTCGCCGCGGACCCCCGGCTCGGTCTCGGCCACCTTGAGGTCGAGCGCGCTCGGGAGTTGCACGTCGGCCGGCTCGTCATCGATGTACAGCAAGTCGACCTCGTCGGAGTCCTTCATCCACTGCAGCGCGTCCGCAAGTGTGCCCTCGGGGATCGTGAGTTGCTCGTAGCTCTCGGTATCCATGAAGTGGGCGTCGGTCCCGTCGCGATACAAGAACTGCATCCGGCGCACCTCGGTACGCACCGAGCGGAACTTCTCGCCGGCGCGGAAGGTGCGGTCGATGACGTTCCCATCGCTGGCCCGTCGCAGCCTGGTGCGCACGAACGCGCCGCCCTTGCCGGGCTTGACGTGCTGGAACTCGAGGATCTTGAAGATCGTCCCATCGACGTCGATGTGGTTGCCATTGCGAAACTGGTTGGTCGAGATCACGGGCAGCGGCCAGTCTAGAGCGCGCCCACGGTCAATCGATTGAGATCAGGTGCTTGCGCACCGCGGTGAGGATCTCGCAGCCGTCGTCGGTGACCACGACGAGATCTTCGATCCGCACCCCGAACTGTCCGGGCAGGTAGATGCCAGGTTCGACGGTGACCGCGTTTCCGCTCTCCAGGACATCCTCTGAGCGCTGCGAGAGCCGCGGGCCCTCGTGGATCTCGAGCCCCACCCCGTGCCCCAGCCCGTGGCCGTAATGGTCGCCGTAGCCGCCGGCGTCGATCACCGCGCGCGCCACCGCGTCAACGGCGCGCCCGCTGGCCCCGGCTCTGACCGCCTCCAGGCCGGCCAGCTGGGCCTGGAGCACGAGCTCATACACCTCTCGGGTGCTCGCATCGGGATCGCTGGTGGCGACGGTGCGCGTGCAATCCGAGCAGTAGCCGTCGACCTCCGCTCCCCAGTCGATCACCACCAGCTCACCGCGGCCGATCTCGACATCGCGCGGCTGCGCGTGCGGCAGCGCCCCGTGCGGCCCCGCGGCCACGATCGCCTCGAACGCGGATCGCTGGGCGCCGCGCTCGCGCATCGCCCGCTCCAGCACGCTCGCGAGCTCCAGCTCGGTGCGCCCGACCAGGCCGCCCCACAGCAGTTGCTCGAACGCCGCGTCGGCCAGTTGGGTGGCCGCGCGGATGCGGTCGACCTCCTCGGGCTCCTTGACCACGCGCAGACGCTCGACGAGCTGTCCGGCCGCGACAAGTTCCACTCGCTCGGGCAACAGCTCACGCAGCCGCCCGTGCTGGCGCACGGTGACCTGCGCGTCCTCGAAACCGAGCCGCAGCTCCCCCGGCGGCAGCGCGTCGGCGATCGCGTCGATCAGGTCCTGCACCGCGCGCACTCGGTCGAAGGCCGGGTCCACCTCGACGGCCGCCTGCTCGACGTAGCGAAAATCGGTGACGAACACGCACGTCTGCGGGCCGATCAGCGCCAGTCCATTGCTCCCGGTATAGCCGGTCAGGTATCGGACGTTGACCAGGTTTGTCACCAGCAGCAGATCGACGCCTGCCTCCGGCAGCAGCGCGCTGAGACGCTCGGCCCGGGTGCTCATGTCGCCAGCTCGGTGAGCAGATGCCCGAGTGCGTCGCGGTAACCGTCCGGGCCCTTGCCGGCCACGCGCGCGATGCACAGCTCTCGGATCACCGATTTCCGCCGCCACGGCTCGCGTGAGTCGACATCGGAGAGATGAACCTCGACCGCCGGCAGACCGGTCAGCTCGAGTGCGTCGCGAATCGCGTAGGAGTAGTGCGTCCACGCCCCCGGATTGAGCACGATCCCGTCCGCGAGGCCCTCGATCCGGTGCAGGTGCTCGACGAAGTCCCCTTCATGGTTCGTATGGAAGAACCGAGTCTGGAGTCCAAGCTCGCCGGCCACATCGGAGATCCGACGCTCGAGCGCGTCAAAGGTCAAGCTCCCGTAATGGTCCGGATCGCGCCGGCCCAGCTGGTCGAGGTTGACCCCGTGCATGACTTCGATGCGGTTGCGCATGGCTCTAGGTTGCCAACTCTCGCACGGCGGCGATCAGCTCACGCGAGGGCACCTCGCAGCCCGGGCGCGGTTCGCCGGGCGCCCGCAGCAACACGAACGGAACCGGACGCTCACCGACCCGCTTCTTGTCCCGGGCGGTCGCCATCACCACGGCGTCCGGATCGACGCCGTCGAGTCTCGTGGGCAGCCCCCGCGCGCTCAGCAACCCCGCCACCTCCCCGCGCAGCTCAGGCTGGCCCGACAGTTGCAGCGCGGCGAGCAGCCCGAGCGCCACCGCCTCGCCGTGGCGGTAGCTCGCGTATCCGGTCACGGTCTCGATCGCGTGGGCCACGGTGTGGCCGAGGTTTAGCACCTGTCTGAGGCCCGCGTCGCGCTCGTCCCGGGCCACGATGCGCAGCTTCGTGCGGGCGCAGGCGGCGATCACGCCGGGCGTGGTGGGATCGGCTCCGCCGCGGATCACCTCCCACAGCTCGCCGCCGGCGATCAGTGCCGTCTTGACCACCTCGGCGTAGCCGGCGGCCACCTCGGCCTCCGGGAGTGTGGCGAGCGCCTCGGTGTCGGCGATCACCGCCACCGGCTGGTGGTAGGCGCCGACATAGTTCTTGGCTTCGGAGAGGTCGACACCGGTCTTGCCGCCGTAGGCCGAGTCGACCTGCGCCACGAGCGTAGTCGGCACCTGGACGTAGCGGACACCGCGCTGGTAGGTGGCGGCACAGAACCCGGCCAGGTCCCCCACCACGCCGCCGCCGAGGGCCACCACCACGTCCGCGCGCGTCATCCCGGCGCGCGCCAGCTCGGTCCACACGATCTCGGCGTGGGCAATCGTCTTGGACTGCTCTCCGGGCATGATTGCGACGCGGCCATCGAGCGGTGCCAGCGCATGGCCGTACAGCCGTCCGGCGTTGCCGTCGGTGACCAGGAACCGGCGACCGGGCACCGTCTGGGGCCAGAACAGGGGCGGGCTGACCAGTCCGGGCCCGATGAACGCGGGATAGTCGCCCGACGCGCTGGCCGCCCACAGCATCTGCGCGCCGCCGGGAAGTCCGTCGAGCGCATCGAGCACCTCGGCCATCGCCCGTGAGCGCTCGGTTGGCAGCACCACGTCGGCCAGTTGGGCGTAGATCGGCAGTCGTTGCTCGAACAGACGCGTGAACTCGGAGCGCTCCCTGGCCAGCGGGCGCTCGGTGCCCTGACAGCGCTCCCAGGCCGACTCGACATCCACGTCGACCCAGACCACGAGGTGATCCTTCAGCGCTTCACGCACGCGCGCCGAGCCGATCGCGCCGCCCCCCAGCGCGAGCACGCGGGTGTCGGGCGAGCTCAGCAGCTCGAGCGTCGCCCGTTCCTCGGCGGCCCGGAACGGCGCCTCGCCGTCTTGGGCGAAGATGCGCTCGATCGGCTTGCCGAAGCGCGCCTCGACGACCCGGTCGACATCGACCGGGCGGCACCCCAGCACCTCGGCCGCGCTGCCGGCTGCCGTCGACTTCCCCGCCCCCATGAAGCCGATCATCACCACGACTCGCCGGTCATCGCGCGAGTCGGTCAACGGAACGATCACCGCTCCCGCCAGCCGATCCGGCGTTTGTACGCGTGCAGGGCGGCGCGGACATCGTCGATGTGGTCGCCGCCGAACTTGAGCCTGTAGGCGTCCGCGAGCACGAAGGCAACCATCGCCTCCCCGACCACTCCGGCCGCGGGGACCGTGCACGAATCGGTTCGCTCGCGCAGCGCCTGGGCCGGCTCGTGTGTGGCGATGTCCACCGAGCGCAGGGGCTTGGTAAGCGTCGGCAGCGGCTTCATCGCCCCCCGCAGCACGACCGGCGCTCCCGTCGTCATCCCGCCTTCCAGGCCCCCGGAGCGGTTGGTCTCCCGCCAGTAGCCGCGCTGCTCGTCGTAGAAGATCTCGTCGTGGGCCTCTGAGCCGGGGAGGCCAGCGACCTCGAGCCCGTCGCCCAGCGACACCGCCTTGATGGCCTGGATCGACAGGATCGCCTGTCCCAGCCGGCCGTCGAGGCGGTCCCGCCAGGAGACGTAGGATCCGAGGCCCGGAACGAGCCCGAACGCCCGCACCTCGAACACCCCGCCGAGCGACTCGTTCAGCTTCCGCAAGCGGTCGATCTCGGCCACCATCGCCCGGCCGGCCTCGGGATCCAGACAGCGCACGGGCGACTCGTCAACGTGGGCGAAGTCTGCGGGCGTCAGATCGTCTCGGAGCGGTGCCTTCACGCCCGTGATCTGGATCACGTGGGAGTACACGCTCACCCCCAGGGCGCTCAGGAACGCCTTGGCCACCGCCCCGCCGGCCACTCGCGCCGCCGTTTCCCGCGCACTGGCTCGCTCGAGCACGTCGCGCACGTCGCTGAGCCCGTACTTCTGCGTCCCGACCAGATCGGCGTGTCCCGGCCGCGGCAGATGCACCTCCGCCAGCTCGGCCTCGACCGGCCAGGGATTCATCCGCTCCTCCCAATTGGCGTAGTCGCGATTGACGACCTGCAGCGCGATCGGCCCCCCGAGGGTGCGTCCGTGGCGCACGCCGGCGGTCACCTCCACCTGATCGCGCTCGATCTTCATCCTGCCGCCCCGCCCGTGCCCGAGCTGGCGGCGCGAGAGGTCGCGGTTGAGCGTGTCGCGCTCGAGCATCAGCCCGGCAGGCAGGCCCTCGATGATGCACGTCAATCCGGGGCCGTGAGATTCTCCGGCGGTGGTCAGCTGCAGCGCCATGGGCGATGGAGGTTAGGGGGTGCCCTCGGGCGCGCCGGCGCCGCCCCGCGCGGGGGGCGCCTCAGCGGTGCTGGCGGCCTCGGCCGGTTGACCGCTCAGGCCGTCCTCGGCCGGCGCATCCTGGGCGTTGATCCCCGGAATCGTCTCGCCGGTGCCGTGGCACCACGGGCACACGACCTGGTGGCTCACGCCGCCGAGGGTCGAGATGAGACGGCCGGTCCCGCGACAGGGCCGACATGACGTGGCGCTCCACGCGCCTTGATTCTCTTCGCCGTTGAGTGCGCTCACTGCGAGTTCACCATACCCCTGCCGGGCACGGGCCGGTCAGCGGACTGCTGCCGCGGCTCGCATCTGCGCCACCGGCGCGGTCTGGCCGGTGAACAGCTCGAAGCTCAGCGCGCCCTGGCCCACGAGCAGCTGGAGACCGTCAACGACTGGCACCCCGCGTGCCTGCGCGGCTGCGACCAGCTCCGTGCCCCCGTCGCTGTAGACGAGGTCAACCACGCAGCCATAGCCGCCCAGTGCCTCGGCGCAGACCGGCAGCTGCTCGAAGGTCGCGCTGCAGCCGTCGAGTCCGACCGATGTGCAATTGACGAGCAGGTCGGCCGGGGCGGCGTGCTCGACGGCTGTGGCGCCGAGCTCCTCGGCCAGGCGGCGCGCCCGCTCCGGGGTTCGGTTCCAGACCCGAACCTCGCGCGCGCCGGCGTCGCGTAGCGCCCAGATGACCGCCCTGGCGCTGCCTCCGGCGCCGAGCACCAACGCCGTTGCGCCGGCGATCGCCGCCGGTAGCGCATCGATGAGTGCGGGCGCGTCGGTGTTCTCAGCCTGGATCGTGCCGTCGTCGTCGAATATCAGCGTGTTGGCGGCGCCGATCGCGCGGGCTCGGACGCTCGCCTGCTCGGCGAGCGCCAGGGCTGCCTGCTTGTGCGGAATCGTGACGTTGACGCCTCGGAAGCCCGCTGCCGGCAGCGCCGGGACGGTTTCGGCCAGCAGCTCTGCCGGCACCGGAAGGAGCTGGTAGCGCCATCCGCTCAAACCGACCTCGCGCAGGGCGGCGTTGTGGATCGCCGGTGAGCGGCTGTGCGCGACCGGCCAGCCGAGGACGCCCAGGCGTGTGCTCGAGCTCAGCAACGCTCCGGCGAGCGGCCACCGAGCTTGGCCCGTGCGGCTTGGTACTGCTGCGCATCGATGAGGAACTGGGCGTAGCTGGAGGTGAACACCTGTTCTCCGTTGCCGCACGGCTTGACCACGAAGTAGAGGTCGTTGGTGTGCGCGGGATGCGCCGCCGCCTGGATCGACGCGAGGCCGGGATTGCCGATCGGCGTCGGCGGCAGTCCCGTGTGGATGCGGGTGTTGTAGGGCGAGCTCGAGCTCAGCTCGGCTGCGGTCAGCGGCTTGGTGTAATTGCCGGTCTGATAGCGCGTGGTGGCGTCGAGCTGGAGCGGCATCCCATCCCTGAGGCGGTTGTACACCACCGAGGAGACCAGGGGGCGGTCGTGGGCGGTGGCCGCCTCGGCTTCGATCATCGAGGCGATGATCAACACGTCGTAGGGAGTCAGGTGCTTGCTCCGGGCGTAGCTCAGGTTGACTTTCGCGAACGTCTGGCGGAACGCGCGCAGCTGGTCGGCCACCAGCGCCTTGATGCTGATCGGGTCGACCACCTGGTAGGTCGAGGGGAACAGGAAGCCTTCCAGCGAGTTCGTATGGGCCGGCGCGCCGTAGCTGCGTGGGTCCAGCACCCGCGAGTGATGGGTGTCGGCGAAATAACTGCCACGGACACCCTGCGCGCGCAGCAGGGCATCGACCTGGCGGCGCGTTCGCCCCGGGGTGATGGTCAGCTCGGACACCTTGGCGGCGCGCGGCGGCGTGGTCAGCTTCGAGAGCACCGCGCCGTAGCTCATGCCGAGCTGCAGGTGGTAGGTCCCGGTGCGCAGATCGCTGCGCTGGCCGGCGAGCATCGCCCGCAACTCAAAGAAAAACCCCGACGGGATGACGCCGTCGCGCGCCAGCAGATCGCCAATCTGTCTCGAGCTCGTGTGGGCGGGGACCGTGACGGTGACACTCCCGTGAGGGGCGCCGTGGAAGGGCTGGAACAGCTGGACCAGGAACCAGATCACGCCCGCAGCCAGCAGCAGCGCGATCAACGATGCGAACCGCCCGACCCAGGAGTGTCGCCGGGGACCGGCGCTCGAGCTCTGGGGCCTGACTCTGCCGCGCTGGGGACCGCGATCGCGCTTGGGGTGGGTGAGGCGGGTGACCCGGCGTGTCCCCGCGGGGGCCTGGAGGTCGTCGTCCCGGTCGGCGGGCTCGTCGATGTGCTCGTCCTCCAGATAGGGCGGCTCCTCGACGTCCTCGTCGTCCAGATCGGGTGGCTCGTCGACCTCCTCATCGAGTTGCGCAGGTTGATCGAGCTCGTCATCCACATACCCCGACCCGGACTGGTTCGAGGTCCCGCCCCGTCTGAGCTCGCGCTCCCGGCGCGCGGCCTCGCGCTCGGCCGCGGTCCGCCGTCCGGAATCAGACACCGGCCACCTCAGCCGCCTGCCGCGCCAGCCAACCTTCCAGCAGGTGGGCCGCCGCGCGCGAGTCCTCGCTCGCCCGTCCCCCGGTGCGCTCGGCCAGCCGGGTGGTGAACCGCTCGTCGTAGAGCTCGACCGGGACCGACAGCGCCCGCGCGAGGCGGTCCGCAAACGCGCGCGTCTCGCTGGTCTGAGCCGAGTCTGCGCCCGACAGCGAGAGCGGCAGACCCACCACCACCCGCTCGACGCTCAGTTCGGTCACCAGCGCCCGCAGCCGGCCCAGCCCGCGTCGTGTGGCGGGCGCGAGCACCGGTGCCAGCGGCGTAGCCAGCACGCCCGTCGGATCGCTGACCGCGCAGCCACAGCGGGCACTGCCGTAGTCGAGCGCGAGCACCCGCATCCGCTAGCCGCCGAGCGCCGCCTCGATCGCATCGCGAGCCGCCTGGATCGCGTCCGCGAGCTTGTCCGGGTCGCGCCCGCCGGCCCGGGCCAGCGTGTCACGCCCGCCGCCGCCGCCGCCCACCTGCTGGGCGGCGACCTTGACGATCTCCCCCGCGCGCACACCCCGCGCGACGAGCGACGGCGCCACGCTGGCGATCAGGTCGACGCGACCGTCGGCCGCGCTGCCGAGCACGATCGCGGCGTCGCCGAGCTTGGCCTTGAGCCGGTCGGCGATGTCCAGCAGAGCCTTGCCGTCTGACACCTCGACGACGGCGGTCAGCACGTGTGCGCCTCGGGCTTGCACCGCGCCGGCCGCCAGCTGATCGATGTCGACGGCGCCGTTGCCCTGGGCGGCCCGGCGCGCGGCGCGTTCGAGCTCGCGCATCCGCTCCCGGGCCTCGTCGACGGCAGCGGGCACCCGCTCGGGCGGCACGCGGAGGGTCCCCGCGGCGTGCTCGAGCCAGCGATCGCGCTCACGCATCAGGTTGACCGCCGCCGGCCCGGTGATCGCCTCGATCCGGCGCACGTTCGCCGCGCTCGAGGTCTCCCCGAGCACCTTGAACAGCCCGATCTCGGCGGTGCTGCGGACGTGAGTCCCGCCGCACAGCTCGCGCGAGAACGAGCCGTCGCCGATCTCGACCATCCTGACCACGTCACCGTACTTCTCGCCGAACAGGGCCATCGCGCCGAGGCCGCGGGCCTCATCCAGTGTGGTGGTGAGCGCCCTGACGGGGTAGCTGGCCAAGATCCGCTCATTGACCTCGTCCTCGACCTGCGCCAGCTCCGCGGGGGTCAGCGCGCGGTTGTGGGTGAAGTCGAACCGCAGCTTGTCGGGCCCGACGTAGGAGCCGGCCTGATGCACGTGCGTGCCCAGCAGCCCGCGGAGCGAGGCATGCAACAGATGGGTGGCGGTGTGGTTGGACTCGGTGGCGTGGCGGGCGAGCCAATCGACGTGCGCGTGGACGCGCTCGCCGGGCGCAAAGCTTCCACGCTCGGGGATCAGCGCCAGCACTTGGTCGTCACCGAGGCGCAGCACGTCGTCCACTCGCGCGCGGCAGTCGCTCTCGGCGCATTCGATGTAGCCCGAATCGGCGACCTGCCCGCCGCCCGTCGCGTAGAAAGGAGATTCGACCAGTTTCAGCAACACGTATCCCTCTTCACCGGTAACGGCACCGATCGTAGTGTCGCGGTCGGTCGTCTCGTAGCCGACGAACTCAGTGGCAAAGCCTGCCTCGCCCGCCAGCGCGCGCGCTCGCTCCCTCAGCCGCTCGCCACTCTGGCCTCGGCCGGATCCGGCCCGAGCGCGCGTCCGCTGGTCCTCCATCAGCTGCTCGAATCCCGCCTCGTCGACCCCGAGGCCATGGTCGGAGACGATCTCCAGCGTGAGATCGATCGGGAACCCGTAGGTGTCGTGGAGCAGGAACGCGTCGGCGCCGGCGATCCCCTCAGCGCCGGCATCACGCGCGCGCTCGATCAGCTCATCCAGTCGCTTCAAGCCCTGCTCGAGCGTGTGGCCGAAGCCCTCCTCTTCCGCGTCCAACCACTTGCGCACGAGGTCGCGCTGCTCGCGCAGCTCGGGGTACTCCGCGCCCATCAGCTCCGTCACCCGCTCGGCGTAACCGGCCAGGAAGCCCCGGTCGAGCCCGAGCGTGCGACCCTGCTGGATCGCCCGGCGCATGATCCGCCGCAGTACGTAGCCGCGATCCTCGTTGGAGGGCACCACGCCGTCGGCGACCAGGAACGTCATCGCGCGCGTATGGTCGGCGAGCACCCGCATCGCCTTGTCGGTCGGGTACTCCTGGCCGTAGCGGCGCCCGGACAGCTCCTCTCCGAGCGCGATCAGCGGCGCGAACTGGTCGGTGTCGAATACCGACGGCTGGTTCTGGAGGATCGCCGCCAGCCGGTTGAGCCCGAGGCCGGTATCGATGTTCTTGGCCGGCAGCGGCGTGAGCACCCCCTCCGGGTTCTGATCCATCTGCATGAACACGAGGTTCCAGTACTCCAGGAAGCGCTCGTTGTCCCCACCCGGGAGGTCGTCGGGCCGGCCGAGCTCGACGCCGCGGTCGAGGTACAGCTCTGAGCACGGCCCGCAGGGGCCGGTGGGCCCGGCCTGCCAGAAGTTCTCCGAACGGGGACACTCGACGATCCGCCGGCGGGGCACGCCGACCTCCAGCCACGCCTCGATCGCGTCCTCGTCGGGCCCGAGTCCCAGTTCCTCGTCGCCGGCGAACACGGTGATCCAGACGTCTTCGGGGCGAAAGCCAAAGCCCTCGAGTGACAACTCCCAGGCGAACTGCACGGCCTCGCGCTTGAAATAGTCACCGAACGAGAAGTTGCCGAGCATCTCGAAGAACGTGAGGTGCCGGGTGGTCGTACCCACGATCTCGATGTCGACCGTGCGGAACGTCTTCTGACAGGTCGTGATCCGCGGATGCGGAGGCCGCTCGCGACCCTGAAAGTACGCCTTCAGCGGGTGCATTCCGGCCACGGTGAACAGCGCCGAAGGGTCGTGCTCGGCGGGGATCAGCGAGCCGGACGGCAGCCGTTTGTGGTCGCGCTGCTCGAAGAACTCGATGTAGGTGCGGCGAATCTCGTCGGAGGTCATTCGCGGACGGAGTTTAGGCGGGAGGCGGCGTCAACCCGAAGCCTAGGTGCCAGACCGGTTACCCTACCGTCGACGCACTCGCGTGGATCGCTATCCCGGTCAATCGGGAGTCGGGTGCCGTAGTGAGCGCCGCCGGGCGGAGTCTTCCGGCCGTGGCTGGCGCTCGCAGGAGATTGCAACGCGGACTTGAGGGTCTGCCGGCGGTTCTTTTCGGCCATGTATGCGCACAGATCCGTACTGAAGTTGAACCCACCGAGACCACGTCAGACGGCTTTCCGCCGGCACCTGCGGGTTCTGCTGGCCGCCACCGTGATCTCCCTGGCCGCGACCGTCGTCGCCCTGCTGTCCTGCGCGAGCGCGTACGCGGCCGCCGATGCCAGCGCCCTCCCACCATCGACGCCGACGGCGGACGGGAGCGCCGGCGTGGGCTTCCTCGCCCCGGCCCCCGTCGAGACCGACCCGCTGCAGGGAGACACCTTCTTCGTCGACCATGACACCCAGACCGCGCAGGCGGCGGCGCAATATCCCGCCCTCAGCGTGATCGCCAGCCAACCCGGAGTGGAGCGTTTCGGCACGTTCAGCGGCGCGAACGTGGGGCTCGTGGCCTCGAACTACCTCGAGCGCGCGGCGACCCAGGAGCCCGGCACGGTGCCGATGCTCTCGACCTATCGCATCGTGGACGGCCACTGCGGCCACTGGGCGGATCCCCCGGCCGCACAGCTTTCCTATCACAACTTCATCGAGAGCCTGTCGCAGGGGATCGGCGATTTCCGAGCCGTGATGTTCCTGGAGATGGACTCCCTGATCACCACGGGCTGCCTGAGCCCCCACGGCGTCACCGTGCGCATGGACGAGCTCAACGACGCGATCAACATCCTCACCACCAACAACCCAGGAGTCGTCATCTACCTCGATGCCGGCGCCGCCGACGCGGTCCCCGCGAGGCCGATGGCCAGACTGCTGGAGCGTGCAGGAATCGCGAAGGTCCAGGGCTTCTTTCTCAATTCCACCCACTTCGACTGGACCACGCACGAAATCGGCTACGGCGAGCAGATCTCAGCGCTGACCGGCGGCAAGCACTTCGTCGTCAGCACGAGCGTGAACGGGCGCGGGCCACTGGTGCCCAAGCGCCGAGTCAGATCCGGCAACGAGGTGCTCTGCAACCCGCCCAACCGTGGCCTGGGCCCAAAGCCGACCGCGAACACTGGCTACCCCAATGTCGACGCGTTCGCGTGGATCGGCAACCCCGGATACTCCGGCGGCCAGTGCCGCCCAGGCGCGCCGCCCACCGGCCAGTTCTGGCTCCCAATGGCGCTCCAGCTCGTCCAGGACGCAGACTTCGCGGTTCAATAGCGTGCACGAGATCCCAAATTGAGGCGCCCGCCGTCGATTTGGGCGATCACGCACGCGGGCCGAAGGTGCGTGTTCGCGCAAATCACGGTCGGCCAGCGCGATTTGGGCAGTGGTGCGGATGAGGAGAGCTAGCCGCGGGAGCCGGTGATGGTGCCCCAACCGACGACGAGCTCGCCGTCCATCAGGCAGGCGAGCTGGCCCGGTGCGGCTCCGTCGACGGGATCTTCGAGCTCGATCGCCAGCGAGCGGTGGCGACCGGCCGGGGGATCTCCGAGCAGACTCGCGCCGACCGGCTGCGAGCGGTAGCGCAACTTGACCCGGTCGACGCGGGCGCCGGGACGGTGGAGCCGGGCCGACCGGATGGCGACGCGCGAGGCTCGCAACGCCGACTTCGGCCCGACGATGACGCGGTTACCCGGGGCGTTCTTGTCGAGCACGTACAATGGTCCGCCCCGGTCGATGCCGATGCCCCGGCGCTGGCCGACCGTGAAGCGATGCTGACCCCGGTGAACCCCGAGCGCCGCACCGTCGCGGTCGACGATCGGGCCTGGGCGGTCGTCCAGCCCGCCGTGGCGGGCCAGGAAGCGCGCCCGGGTGGTGCCGGCGAGGAAGCACAGATCCTGTGAATCTGGCTTGCTGGCGACCGGCAGCCCGGCCGCGGCGGCGATCCGCCTCACCTCGGGCTTGGTCAGATCCCCGAGCGGGAAGCGCATCCGAGCCAGCGACGCCGGCGCCAGCGCCGCCAACATGTACGTCTGGTCCTTGACCGGGTCGGCGGCGACCCGGAGCAGCGGTCCGTTGTCGTGCTCGGGCTCGGCGATCCTGGCGTAGTGCCCAGTGGCGAGCCGGTCGCAGCCGAGCCGGTCGGCCAGCTCGAGCATCGCGTCGAGGCGGACGTGGCCGTTGCAGCCGACGCACGGATTCGGGGTCTCCCCGGCCGCGAAACCCGCGATGAACGGATCGACGACCCCCGTCCGGAACTCCTGGCGCAGGTCGATCGTGAAGTGCGCCAGGCCCATCGAGTGCGCAAGCGAGCGGGCCTGCGCGACCGCCATGGCCGAGCAGCAGCTGCGCTCGGCGTCGTTCTCCTGGTCAGCCCACAGCTCGAGCGTGACCGCGACCGCCTCGCCGTCCTCGGCGCACATGAGCGCGGCCACCGCACTGTCCACCCCGCCGCTCATCGCGACCAGTGTTCTGGCGCCAATCGCGTCGGTGATCGAGGCCGCAGTCCCGGCGCGGCTCGCGCCCGCCAGCGCGTCGGTGCTCGCGCGTACCGCGGCCCCCAGCGAGCGGGCCAGCGCGTCGGCGGCCAGCTCGGCGGCATGGAGCTTGCCCGGGCTCAGGCCGCCGAGTTCGGCCGCGATCTCGCGCGTGCCCACCCGCGCAGCATCGAGCACCGGCCGACCACGCACCAATGTGACCGCCGCGCTGGCGGCCGCTGTCGCGGCGCCGCAGCCGAGCGCGTCGAACCCGGTGCCCGACACCAGGTCGGCGTGGACGCTGACCGAGAAGCTGATCTGATCGCAGCAGGCACCGCCGCCTGAGGTGACGGTGAAGCCGTCAGCTGGGATCCGTCCTCGCCCTTGCGGGGAGGTGAGGTGATGCTCGAAGGCGAACGAATCCATCCCGGCGAGGATAGACGCGCGCGCTCGTGCTCCAGAAGCGGAGGGCCAGAACCGGAGCGCGATCGCTGGGAGTGGACGGCCCGACCGCGCCGAGTTGGAGATAGGCTCATCAAAGTTCGCCAAACCGCATAATTATCTGCTCAGGACCACAATATTTTTAGGGCAAACGTCCACAATTTCCTCACAAGACGTCCAGAAGAGAGTACGGTGTGGTAAGGCCACATCGGCCGCGTTCTGCGCGAATCTCTCGGGCAGGCCCCTTGCAGGCAAGTGTCATACCGCCCGCATGGGTCGTTTCGTCGACAGTGACGAAACGCCGCTTGCAACTCTGTTGACGTTGGTCACGTCCAAGGAGGGACCAATGCAAGACGCTCACAAGCGGCTACTCACGCTTGGCTTAATGGTTATTGGCGCCGGATTCATCGCGGCCCCGGCCGCAGCGGTGGCGAAGCCGAAGTTCACTGTCACGCCGACGCACTCATCGCGCAAGCGACGGGCGCCGTCGCTGATCACGCCGCCCGTTCTGACGGGCACCGCACAGCAGGGTCTGACGCTGACGCTCACGGTCGGGACGTGGAAGCACAGCTCCAGCCAGAACGGGATCTGGATGGACTGCAACCGCGGCGGCAGATGGTGTCGGGCGATTCCGGGACAATCCGCAGGCGGCCTAGGCGAGAGCTACACGCTCGCCCAATCCGACGTTGGCCACACGATCCTGGTGCTCGAAACCGCCACCGGGCCGGGTGGGAGCCGGACGGTTGAATCCGCACCAACCGCCGTCGTCACGGGGCTGCCGGCCCCAGTCCACAGCGGCCAGACACCGTTTCCGGTCATCCAGGGCACCCTGCCGCCCGTCAGCGTGCTGGACTCGATCCCCTACCAACTCACCTCCGAACAGCAATGTGACACATTGACCGCCAACCTCCCCGGCACCAGCACCGTGTGCACGTTTATGGATACCTTTGGGCCAACCGGGGTAGCCACCCCAGCGCCGCTGGCCAAAGATGTCGAGCAGACACAACTGTGCGATGACGTCGCGACGGTCATCAACACGATCAGCAATGAAGCCATGAGCACCCAGAACTGGCACGGCGCCGGCGAGTATTACTTCGACTCCGATAACCAATCCGGCCAGTCACCCGGACCGCTCGGCAACTGCTACATGCTGATCAACACCGACCCGGGATCGACCGGACCCACTCCGGTTCTCACCTGGGAGCTCGTCGCCAACGAGGACGGCGTTCCGACCAACCCGCTGAGCAGCATCAGCGCGTTTGTCAACTCGATCCCCATCAGCGCTTATCAGTACGAGTTCCCCTACCCCACCGACCCCTGACCTGTCAGCCGGTGCACCTGCCGACGCCCATCACATGGGCGTCGGCAGCGGCCACATCACGCTTAAATGAGCTTGAGGCCGAGTTCTCGCAGCTGCTCGGGCCCAACCGGGGCGGGCGCCCCGGTGAGCGGATCGCCGCCGCTGGTCGCCTTGGGGAACGCAATCACCTCACGGATGTTCTCCCGCCCGGCCAGCAGCGCGACGATGCGGTCGATTCCCATCGCGATCCCCCCGTGTGGAGGGGCGCCATAGCGCAGTGCGTCGAGCAGGAAGCCGAAGCGGGCCTGGGCCTCTGCCTCGCTGATCCCGATCAGCTCAAACACACGCTGCTGGATGTCTCGGCGGTGGTTACGGATCGATCCGCCGCCAATCTCGTTGCCGTCGAGCACCAGATCGTAGGAGCGTGAGAGCAGGCTGCCGGGGTCGTCGAGGTCGCCCGTGGGTGCCGTGAACGGATGGTGCTCCGCCTCCCAGTGCTGTTCCTCGGGCCGCCACACGAACATCGGGAACTCGACGATCCAGCGGATGTCGTGCCCGCCGGTGGGGATCAGGTGCAAGCGGCGTCCGAGCTCGAGCCGCAGCGCCCCGAGCGCCTGGTTGACCGTCCGCGCGTCGTCGGCCACGATCAGCACGAGGTCTCCCGGCCGGCCGTGCAGCCGCCCCGCCAGCGCGCTCATCTCCGGCTCGGTGAGGAACTTGGCGATCGGCGAGCGCCAGGCCTGGTCCTCGGCCTGCACGAAGGCCCACACGAGGCCCTTGGCGCCGTGCTGTCTGGCGATCGCGGTCAGCCCGTCGAGCTCGGAGCGCGCCAACTCGCGCGCGCCGGCGTTGATCCCGCGGACCACGCCGCCGCTGCTCAGCACGTCCGCGAACACCTTGAACCCGGTGGTCGCGAGCGCCCCTCCGAGATCGTGCAGCTCGATGCCAAAGCGCGGGTCGGGCCGGTCTGAGCCGAACCGGCCCACGGCTTCGGAGTAGGTCATCCGCGGCCACGGCGGAGCGGGCAGGTCGAACTGCGTGCGCTCAAACACCGTCCCCATCACCGCCTCCATCGTCTCGATCACGTCGTTCTCCTCGACGAACGCCATCTCGAGGTCGAGCTGGGTGAACTCGGGCAACCGGTCCGCCCGCGAATCTTCGTCGCGGAAGCACCGCACGATCTGGTAGTAGCGCTCCAGCCCACCCACCATCAGCAGCTGCTTGAACAACTGCGGCGATTGCGGCAGCGCGTAGAACGAACCGGGCTGGATGCGCGCGGGGACGAGGAAGTCACGGGCGCCCTCGGGGGTCGAGCGGGTGAGGAACGGCGTCTCGATCTCCAGGAAGTCGCGCTGGTCCAGAATCTCCCGGATCGTCGCGATGACCCGGTGACGCAGCGCGAGCGCCTCCTGCATCGGGGCGCGGCGCAGATCAACGGCACGGTGACGCAGACGCAGGTTCTCATCGACGGCGACGTCCTCGTCGAGCGGAAACGGCGGCGTGTCGGCGTCGGCGAGGACCTCGAGCTGTGAGACCACCACCTCGATCTCGCCGGTCTCGAGGTTGGGGTTGACGTTCTGCGGATCGCGCTGGTTGACGGTCCCGGCGGCTGTGATGACGTCCTCGGAGCGCAGGCCATGCGCGGCCGCATGCGCGGCGGGCGCGCGGTCGGGGTGAAACACGAGCTGGACGATCCCCGAGCGCTCTCTCAGGTCGATGAAGATCAGTCCGCCGTGGTCGCGCCGGCGATGCACCCAACCGGCGACCCGGACCTGGCCGCCGGCCCGCTCGGGCCCGAGCTGCCCCGCCCACGCATCGCGGAATCGGTTGGGTTGCGGGGCCCGGTTCACACCAGCCGGCTCCCGCGCAGGATCGTCGGTATCACCGCCATGAGCGGAAGCTCCTGTTGCACCCCCGTCTCCATGTTCTTCAGTGACGCCTCGGTGCCGATGATCGCAACGTACCGGGCCCCGAGCCGGGCGGCGTGGCGGAGCTGACCCTTGAGCGAACGACCGGCAAGCTCGAGCTGCGCCTGCAGCCCGGCCCGGCGGGCGTCGTTGGCCAGCGCGAACGCGACGCGGGCGGCGGCCGGAGTGGCCACGGCAACGAACAGGTCGACCAGCTCCGGCGCGACCGGCAGGCCGCCGGCGGCGATCAAGATGCGCTCGACTCCCGCCGCCCATCCAGAGGCCGGCGTCGGCGCTCCGCCGATCTGTTCGATCAGACCGTCATAGCGTCCGCCGCCGCCGAGGCCCGATTGCGCGCCCAGCGCATCCGAGGTGAACTCAAACACGGTCCGGGCGTAGTAGTCGAGTCCGCGCACGAGCGTCGGGTCGAGTTCGTAGCGGACCTCGGCGTCATCGAGCAGCTCGCGGACGCGGGCAAAGTGCTCGCCGTCGTCGGGGGCGAGCCGGTCCAGCAGCGTCGGCGCACCGCGCATCGTCTCGCGGGTGATGGGATCGCTGGCGTCGAAAGCCCGCATCGGGTTGAGCTCGATCCGCGCCACGACCTCGGGGGACAGACCGTCGCGGTGCTCGCGCAGGTAGGCGGCGAGCTGCTCGCGGTAGTCCGCCCGGGTCTCCGGAGTGCCAAGGCTCGAGAGTCGCAGCCGCGTCTCGGTCACCCCCAATGCCTCGAGCAGCTCAGCGAGCAGGACGATCAGCTCGGCGTCGGTTTCCGGCGCGGCAGAGCCGATCGTCTCCGCTCCGACCTGCCAGAACTGCCGGTAGCGGCCGCGCTGCGGCGCTTCGCTGCGAAAGAAGCTCGACAGGTACCAGAGCTTCACCGGCTGAGGCAGCTTGTGCATCCCATGCTCGAGGTAGGCGCGGCACACCGGCGCAGTCCCTTCGGGCCGGAGCGTGAGCGAGCGACCGCCGCCGTCGTCGAACGTGTACATCTCCTTCTGCACGATGTCGGTCGCCTCCCCCACGCCGCGCGCGAACAATTCGGTCGACTCGAACGTCGGCGTCTCGATCCGGCCGTAACCGGCGGCGCCGAGTACCTTGCGCGCGCGTTCTTCGAGCACGGCCCGACGAGCCGCATCCTGCGGGAGCACGTCGAACGTGCCGCGCGGGGCCTGGATCACGCTCACGGCGGGAGGCCTACGGCTGGGCCGCGAGCTCGCGCAGGAAGGGATTCGTCGCGCGCTCAGCCCCAAGCGTGGTGATCCCCATATGACCGGGGTAGACGGTCGTCTCAGGCGGGAAGGCGGTCGTCAGTGACTCGATCGAGGCCAGCAGGGTCGGCCAGTCCCCGCCCGGGAGATCGACGCGCCCGACCGAGCCCTGGAACAGCACGTCACCGGAGAAGATGGCGGGCTCGTCCTTGATTGCATACGTCACATGTCCCGGGCTGTGACCCGGAGTGAACAGGACCCCGAAGCGCAGTCCCGCCAGCTCGAGCGTCTCGCCGCCCTTGACGGTGTGGTCGGCGTCGTAGCTCTCAAACGGACCGAATCCGGGCCACGGCACGTAGTCCATGACGTTCGCCAGCACGTGGGTCTCAAGCTCGGGGCAGTAGACCGGAGCGCCCGTCGCCGCGGCGACCGGCGCCACCGCGCCGATGTGGTCGAAATGTGTGTGGGTGAGCAGGATCGCGTCGACGGTGGTGATGCCCAGCGCGTCGATCGCTTCCAGCAGCCGGGCGGGCTCGTCGCCCGGGTCGATGATCACCGCGTGCTCGCCATCGCCCGCGCGCACGATGAAGCAGTTCTCCTGCACCGGCCCAACCGTGAACATGCGAACGTCGATCACCGCGGCGTTTCCTTCTTGCGCTGGCGGCGGCGGAACAGGAACATCTCCAGGTAGTAGCCCGAGGGCACGTAGATCAGCATCGCGAAGATGGCAAACACGATCGCCGCGGCGACATTGCCCTTCGTGGTCAGCAGGAGAAAGACGAACATGAGCGCCGCCGCAATCCCGGCCCGTTTCACCGCTCCGTCCCACGTGGGCGCCGTGTTCAAACGCTTCTCACGCGCTTGTTGCTTGGTGAGCTTCTTGCGCTCCTCAGCACTCGGCGGGCGTCCGGTACGCCCGCGCGACTCGATCTTGCCCGCGGCGGTTCCGCGGTGCTTTGTGCGGCGCTTGCGCTTCGTTTGGGCCATTGTGTAGGAGAGCTTACGCGCTACGCGCGAGGGCTTCCTCAATCGTGGCAAATCCGCTCACCGGAACGTCGTCAGGGAAGCCGGCGAACGCCGCGCGGGGGGCCAGTCCGACCAGCTCGGCGACGGTCGGCACGGCGTGGCGCCGGATCGCGCTGACCACGTCTGCGAGCGGGGTCGCGCGGTGGTCTTCAACGTTCGTCGACACCTGGGCGAGCTGTCGGTGATGGAGCCACAATCCGATCGCGCGGACTCCCGGCAGCCCCTCGGATCCGCCCTCGCGAATCGCTGCCGCGATCGCCTTGGCGTCCTGCCCGGTCGCCGGCGGCGCGAGCTCAACGTTGAACGCGACCAGCGGCGGACGGGCTGCGACCAGGACCGCGCCTGCGCTGCGATGAAGGTGACGCGGGCCGAAGTCCGGTGCCAGCTCCCCCGCCGCGATTCGCCGGCCGAGCTCAGCCGGCCCGCCGCGGCGGAGCTCGGCGCGGGTGCGCCCACCGGCCAGGGCGCCGTACAGGAACACCGGCAGCCCAAGCTCGTCGCCGAGCAGATCGCCGAGCACGAGCGCCTCGGCGCACGCGGCGCCGCGCGCCTCGTCGCTGAGATAGACGATCGGCGCCACGTCGAGCACGCCGATGCGCGGGTGCTCGCCCTGATGGCGGTCAAGCTGGATCCGCGTGAGCGCTTCCTGGGCCCCCCTGGTCACCGCGCGCGCGAGCGCGCCCGGCTGACCCGCCAGCGTGAACACGCTGCGGTGGTGATCGGGATCGAAGTGCACATCAAGCAGCCGCGCCTCGAAGGCCTCCCCGATCGCTTCGATCGCCTGCCGGTCGCGGCCCTCCGAGACGTTCGGGATGGCCAGCAAAATCGTCCCATGCTCAAGTTCCGACATCGCCGCGGATCATAAGGTCGACGGGCGAAGGCCAATCGCCGTGCCCGTGGGTCCGAGCCGGGTCCGTGGGTCCGAGCCGTGACCGGGCCGTGCCGTGACTCAGGCCGGCGCCCCCACCGTGAGCGAGGCGGGCGCGCCGGCCGGCGCCGTGACCATGGCCGGGGGTGTCACTCGGACTGGGGCGGCGGTTGGGGCCGACCCGTCACCGAGGGGTGTGCTGAAAAATGCCGGGTATAGTGACAAAGATTCAGCGCGGCCCCCAGCCACTGGCTCGAATCCTCGAGCGGGTTGCTATAGCCCGTGGGACCCCCCGGACCTCCGCCCGGCCGTCGCTAGACTGCCCGAGTCCCGCCGGAGTAGCTCAGTCGGTTAGAGCAGCGGAATCATAATCCGCGTGTCGGGGGTTCGAGTCCCTCCTCCGGCATCCTGCGGTTTCCAGGAATTCCTCCGTTTGCAGGGAGTTCAGCGGATTGAGACTGAGGGCAGGCAACCGCTACGAACCGCTAGAAACCGCTCGATGGCTGACAAAACAGTCCAACGAACAGTCCAACGGATGATTCTCAGCTTCGGCTTTTCCGTTGTGTCATACGCCGGCCAGGAGTAGTAACGACGGCATGGCCTCATTTGCCGACGTTCTCGTCCGGTGCGGCACGGCGAAACTGCGGGTTCGGATTCCGGAGCATGCGCTCGCCCTCTGCCGGTTGGAGGAATTAGCGCGAACGACCCACCGTCACCGCTGCGCTGACGACGAACTCCATCCCGGAGCACATCCAGCAACCTGATGCGTCCGGCGAGCGGTTGGGCGACGTGGGTGGCGTCTCATATGCGCAACGGCGACGGCGACGGGCGCTCGAGGTCAATCAGCTCGGAACAGAGCAGCGAACACGGCGATGTCATCGGGGCGTGCTGGGTCGGCCCGGATGTGAAGGATCACGTGATCCTCTTCGTGGGTGACCTCCCACTCAGTGAACGAGCAGCACCGTCGCTCGGCGGCGGCGAGTGCTTGCAGCTCCTCCCGGAGGCCGGGCTCCGGCTCGTATCGGACCTCAAGAAGATGACCGCTGCTTCGAGCGCTGGGACGGCCCTGTGCCGACAGAGCCTTCCATCGCTGTATCCGTGCGGCGCCGTCATCCGGGCCCAGTGTGCAAGCAATGGGCAACTGGACGACCTTTGGGCTGTCAGCGCTCTCCATCGCTGCATGGTCCCAGACGACCTGACCCGGGACCCAAAGCGTGCGTTGTTGCTCGGCTTCCGGACGTCATGGGCGCCCCGGAGAGAGGCCTCCCTCGTGGACTCTGCCGCCGTCTCACTGCCAGACCCTGAGCGGACAGGAGGGTGGATGCCGGAACAGGCTTCGTTTGGCGTGTCGGGATCCGGTGCGTCATGACGCCGCGTGCTCTGTCCGTGTGCCGCTGCTGCCGTTTTGGAATGGGTTATGCGGGGGCGGCTCGCACTCGGATCCTGGGGCGGGCGTTGTTCACGTAGCCTTTGGGGTTCCATAGGGCTGCTTCGTCTTCGGGCTGGGTCGCTGCCGATGAGTCCCAGGCGCGGACGAGGATCTCGTGCTCTCCGGGGGAGAGCTCGACGGTGATCTGCCAGTGCCGCCACGCCCATGGCCCGAGGTCTTCGAGTAGTTGCGTTTGCGTCCAGCTCGCGCCAGCGTCGAGCGAGACGTCGACCCGTGTGACGTGGCGTTCTCCGCCGGCGAACGCGTAGCCGCGGACCTGGACGGGGCCGGCATCGACGGTGTCGCCGTCGGCCGGGGACAGCACGTCGGAGTTCAGCGCGATCAGTCCGAGCGGCATCCCGGCGCCGGGCGCGACCGTCCCGTCTTCTGGCAGCAGCCGGTAGACGACGTGCTGAAAGTAGCCATGCCACGGCTCTGAGCGGACTTCGATCCGTTCCAGCCACTTGACGCTGCGCGCTCCGATGTAGCCGGGCACCACCACTCGTAGCGGGGCGCCGTGCACGACGGGCAATGGCTCCCCGTTCATGGCCCAGGCGAGCAGCACCTCGGGGCGACGCGCCTTTTCCAGCGGGATCGAACCGCCGAACTGCTGCGCGGGCTTCGCCTCCGGACTGATGTCCGCGCCCTCGAAGCCGACGTGCCCGGCGTGCGGACCCGCGAGTGCCAGCACGTCGCCGAGCGCGACACCGGTCCACGTCGCGGTGCCCGTCGCGCCCGGATCCCACGGCGCCTCGCCGGGAACGTCGCGAATCGCGATCAGTCCGGCGCGCCGGTTGCCCGCGCACTGCAGCGTCGCGGTCACTTCGCGCTCACGCAGCGCCTCACGCAACGTCTCCAGGGAAAGGTCCAACTCTCGCTCCACAGCGCCATGGACACGCAGCCGCCACGCAGCGGGGTCAATCTCGGGTACCGCGCCATGCCCGCGCACGTAAAACGCATCGGTGGCGGTCACCGGGCCCTCAGCCAGCGCAGCGAGCCCGGTCTCGGCATTGAACGGTTCCTGCTCGTGCACGATCAAATCCGCGCGCTTTCCGTAACGGCTCATGCGAGCAGGCTACGCGGACCGATCCCGGCGTGCGGCGTCTGCCCACGGGGGCGTGATCGGGGCGTTCTGGGCATGGTCAGTCGATGCCGGCGGTCGGCTCGTCGATCGGCCAGCCCTCCCGCTTCCAGCGGGGCACGCCGGATACACCACACCCGCGGCCGTCATCGACACCGCTAGGATCAGCGACACCGGCAGGCGGGACCGCGGGATGTGCTCAGAGCACCGGCGGCCTGACAGGCCGCCGAGTAGCCCGCGACCGCTGCCGCGTAGATCGTCGGACAGGGTGATCAACATCAGCGACCGTCCCGCCGAGGCCGAGGACCGCTCCGTCCCCGGCCACTGGGAGGGCAGACCCGAGCGTTGGCAAGAACAACCTCTCAGCGATCGGCACGCTCGTCGAGCGCAACACCGGCTACACGATGCTGGTCCACCTCCCTGAGGGCTACAAGGCCGAGCAAGTCCGCGACGCGCTGACTGAGAGCATCCGGACGATCCCCCAGATCCTCCGCGCGTCACTCACCTTCGATCAGGACATCGAAATGCGTGACTGGCTACAGGTCAGTGTCGCCGCGGACATCGACATTTGCTTCTGATGCCTGCACGCCCCCTGGCAACGCGCCACGTGTGAGAACACCAACGGACTGCTGCGCCAGTACTTCCCCAAGGGCACCGACTTCTCAGTGCACAGCGCGATCGATTTGGACTGGGTCGCCACCGAGCTCAACGACCGACCCCGCAAACGCTTAGGCTTCGCGAAGCCGATCGAGGAGATCGGACCACTACTGTTGCGATGACCGCCTGAATCCGCCAACGCTCAGCGAACGCGTTGAGGACGCCGTGCCAGCGCTGTTGCTGCCCTCATCGTGAACAGGCGAGCACGGGGCTCGCCCTGGATGGCGTGAGGGAGGACGATGAGGGATCGTCTCCGATCGGCCCCAACGTGTGGATCCACCGCGCTCGCGTTCACTACTCAGGAAAGGGCATGGTGTGCACTCGTTGACGGTAAGGTCGACTGGTGTCGTCTTCGCAGCCAATGGACGTGGCCGTGCTGGGGCCGGGCGGTGTGGGCGGCCTGCTCGCCGCTCTGCTCGCGCAGGCCGGAGACCGGGTCGTGTGTCTGGCGGGGGAGTCAACGGTGACGGCACTGCGCGAGCGTGGGCTGACCGTGCGCAGCGAGCGCTTTGGATCGGTGTCGGCGTCGGTAGGGGCCGACACTACGCTGCGTGAGCCCGCCGATGTCTGTGTGATCTGCGTCAAGGCT
>Ga0302325_10002768_pt1 | contig 42183 bp, 33 predicted proteins | sample Palsa_T0_2_FD_201948 | JGI IMG/M metagenome (GOLD analysis project Ga0302325, IMG submission 201948) | Peat permafrost microbial communities from Stordalen Mire near Abisko, Sweden - Palsa_T0_2 | ecosystem: Environmental > Terrestrial > Soil > Palsa > Peat permafrost | place: Sweden: Abisko... | reverse complement strand
ATCTCGCCGGTATCACCCGGAAGCTCGATTACATTTCCGATTTGGGTGTGGATGCCATTTGGATCTCTCCGTTTTTCAAATCACCGATGCGCGACTTCGGGTATGACGTCGGCGACTATCGCCTGGTAGATCCGATTTTTGGGACAAATTCAGATTTCAACACTCTGCTTTTGGCGGCACATGAGAGAGGTCTGAAGGTCATCATCGACATGGTCTTGGGGCATACCTCGGACCAACACCGTTGGTTCCAGGAAAGCTGCCAGAACCAGACAAATTCGAAGTCGGATTGGTATGTCTGGGCTGCCCCCAATGCCGATGGGACCCCTCCGAACAATTGGCTCTCTATCTTCGGTGGCGCCGCGTGGCAATGGGATGCGCGCCGCAGGCAATACTATCTTCATCATTATTTGCGCAGCCAGCCGAATTTGAACTGGCACAATCAGGACGTCGTCGATGCCATGTTTGGCGAGGTTCGCTTCTGGCTCGAGGCCGGTGTCGACGGGTTGCGTCTTGACGCAATAACGACTCTGACGCATGACGCTGAATTGCGGAATAATCCTCCGCTGAATCCTGATCCGAGGGATACCCTGTTGCTCCCGGGTGCGAATAATCCGTTCAATTGGCAGCTGTTGGTCCATACTCGGGACCAGGCTCGCACTCTGGAGTTGTTGGGGGAACTCCGCGCCATCGTGAACGGGTATGACGATCGTTATCTGATCGGTGAGGTTGCAGATGTCGAGATGATCAGCGTCAGCGCCAAGTACACGCGCTCAGGAGAGCATCTTCACAGCTGTTATAATTTTGAACTAATGCAACGCGAGTTTACAGCTGCTTCGCTCAGTGAGGTGATCGCAAAGACGGAAGCGGTTTTACTAGGAGGATGGACCACTTGGGCGATGAGCAACCATGATAACCTGCGGGTTGTCACCCGGGCCGGGCAAAGTTCGGACCTGCAGGGAGACCCGCGCGCATTGGCCAAGTTGCTCCTCGCTGCGCTTTTCTCATTCAGGGGAGGTGCGTGCGTTTACCAAGGGGAAGAGCTTGGCCTGACCGAGGCTGAGATCCCTTTTGAGGATCTGCAAGACCCATTCGGCATCGAGTTCTGGCCTGATTTCAAAGGGCGCGACGGGTGTCGAACGCCCATGCCATGGTCTTCGGCGCTGCCCAATGGCGGTTTCAGTACCATTAAGCCGTGGTTGCCGGTCCCGCGGGAACATTTACCCCTCGCCGTGGATGAGCAGGAAAACGATCCGGACTCCGTCCTGACGATGTTCAGGAGTTTCGCCGCATGGCGAAAGCAGCATGCTTCGCTCGTGATCGGCGATCTTGCCCTCGTCCAAGCGGACGAATCGATTTTGGCGTTCGAGCGAAGAGGGAACGGCGAGCGGATCCTCTGTTTGTTCAACTTTTCTAATCGGAACGTCGCGCAGCTGGTTTCGGGCCCGTGGCGTCCGATCGATGGGCACGGCCTTGATCAGGCTAGATTCGAGGATGGTACGGTGTTCCTTGGGCCTTTTGGCGCGTGGTTCGGGGAGCCGGCGGAGTGAGTCGGCGTGTCGGAGTTGACTGTGCCGAGCCGTCCGGGCTTGCTCGGCATTGAAGAAGAGCAAAGCGGGACGCTTTGCCTACATGCGAAGAAGCAAATTATCTGCGACAATGCAAAAGGATTGAAGAGTCGTCCCACATTCCTCATTTAGGTGGAGGTATGACCTACAAAGACTTTTATGCACAAGCAATGTTAAGCTCACTTCCGATCGCTTACGCCGTGGAAAAAGATCTGCTCCAGGGCCGCGAACCAAGCCCGGAGAATGTCGCCTTGGGCGCTTCGCAGCTTGCGATGGCCTTGACTGACTTGCTCGCGAGCACCGTAGAGAACGTTCCAGACGCTAACGCGCAGTTTTAGCGACAATTCCGAATTTGAAACCGCAGGTTACGCTGCTGGCGCGTAACGTTCGAGGAAGCGGCCAAGCCGTTGGGGATCCGCGCGATCGCAGCGCCACGCGAGGTGCCCGTCGGGTCGAATGAGCCATACCATGCCGGGACGTGCCCCGTAGATCTTTTGGAAGGCATCCTCCTGATCAGAGAGAACCGGGATTTGTTCGCCCTCGACAAAACTGGTACCCGAAGCGATTAGTGCCAAGCCGGCGGTCAAACCGCCCAAGCGCTTCTGGGTCCCCTGCACGAGTTCCGCGAAGGTCCGCTGATCCGATGCGGTGGAGTTGCCTTCACTGTAGCCGATAAGCACATGGTGGCCACGCTCCAACCATTCCCGCAACCGAAGCCGATGTGCGACAAAAGGTCGACTCAGGCCCGTGGCGTCAGGCGCCCGGTCCCCTGCGCGAGGGACGCCCGGCTTCTCAGCACCCTGGGCCACATCATCTTGGACCCACGCGCTTGAGCGGTAATTAATGAATAGCTGGGATTCTCGGACCTGTCCCACGCGCCCCATTGAGCCGGTGGCCATGGTCTCACCCATCGCCCGGCTGGTCTGTTCGACCACGTCCAACCCCACTGGGTGTCGTTCAACCGAATAACTCTCAAGCAACTGCTCCGTTGCGATGCCCTTCGCCACCAGCCCCAGTTTCCAACTCAGGTTGTGCGCGTCCTGCAACCCCGTGTTCATGCCTTGACCGCCGATCGGCGGATGGATGTGGGCGGCATCGCCGGCCAGGAACACGCGTCCGACTGAATAATGCGGTACGATCCGGTGACTGATGCGGTAAACCGAGGACCAACGCAAACGGGACAACTGCACACCGGGTGGCAGCATGGGCCTCGTCACTTGTGCCAGTTGCTCTAACGTGGGTTGCACGCCAGCTTCGGCGCCAATGCCCTCATGAATGTCGCCCATTGCTTCCGGTGCGCCCAGCGAAAGGCGATATCGTCCGGCCGAACCCCGGATGGGCACCGCCACCATACCGTTCCTCATTTGGCCCTCGACAGTGTGCCGAAAGCGGTAGAAGCGGCCGCGCGGCAGGTTCCAATCTAACTCCACGTCTCCCAGCATGAAGGTCATCGGGTATTTACCGCCCGAAAAATCCAATCCCAGGGCCTTGCGCACCGCACTGCGCGCGCCGTCGCACCCCACCAGCCAGCGACACCGAATCGGATGAACCGCGCCCGCGACATCCATGACCCGCGCTTCGATGGCTTCCGGTGCATTCGTGAAATTCGCTAGCGTCATCCCGCGCTGCACGCTGCCGCCGTGGCGATAAAGGCAAGATTCCAGGATCCGCTCCGTCTCATATTGAGGGAGCGCAAGGAAGCCGTAAGGCAGCCCTTCAAAAGGAGGATCCTGTGACTCGGTTTCCACGCCGTTCTCAAAGGCGGTCATTCCGTTGAGCCACACGCCGGCGTCGATCGCTTGCTCCACCACCCCAAGCGCCTCGAAGATTTCCAGCGTGCGCGGCGTTACACCCATCGCCTTGCAGAAATAAGCGCGCTCGGGAGCTTTCTCGACCAAAAGATGATCCACCCCGAGGCGTTGCAACTCACAAGCCAACAACAAGCCGACTGGGCCGGCCCCAACAACAAGCACATCTGCCGAAGCGCGCATATAATCGAAATTGTCGCAGAAGCGGCTCATCCTGTGGAGCACATTTCGTTCAATGATCTCGAGACGGGTACCGGCAACATCACAGAGGGTACTGGGCGTACCGGAACGGCGCGCAGATCTTTATTTTGCTGTAGCTTCGCGCCGCGGCAGAGCGTTGCCTGCGCCCGGATAGCAGGTTCTCAATGCGTTTTCAGGTGCAGGAAACCAAAAAGGTTGTATTACAGTAAGTGTGAAAAAAATAGCAGCTATCGGAGTCGTCAGCGTATTTGCTGTCGGATTTTCTTTCGGTTTTGACGGTCACCGAGAGATTCGCATCGGTTTTATCGTGTCGCACCCGCTAACTCGCGCATTGGCCTTTACTATGCCCCATCCACCCGAACGCGGAGGGTCTGTCACCACGGGTTCGTCGGGAGAATCCGTCAGTTAAGCTTCTTGGAAAATTCCGAGGAACTGGTGTGGCATTCGATGATCCTCCAACCTTCGGGAAATTTGTTCCAGGTAGAGCTGGTGTTCCCGTGAACATCAACGGCTTTGAAGTGAACGGTCCACCATTCGACCGAAACCGCGGTGTCTGCGGTGACAGAGTTCACCTGAAGACGTTCCAGAACTGGATTGCCGACGTCGTGGCCGGCAGGAAAGTCGCGCCGTATGATGTCATACGCATTGGTCCAACCAAAGAGGACGTCGCTGTCGATGATGTAAACCAAGAGGGGGGACTTCCAGAAAGCGGCCATGTATCCTTCGATGTCACCCGCTTTCCAGGATTGGTACTGTCTGGCGATCTGGTCGGTAATCAGTTGCACGTCGGCGCTATAATCCGGCGAAGCCGTCGAAGATGACACTCCGCCCGGATCGGACTCCTGGAGCGGAGCGGTCGAGAGACCAAAAGCGAGAATCCAGGGCAACATGATGTTCGAATCCCTCGTAGCGCAGATTTGAGAAAACAGCCACCTATTTCTGCATGGGGATTGAATGGATCGCGGAAGGTGATTGGGTAAGAGTAGACGATGCGAATCTTCGACACCCCCACTTCGCGCGGTCCGCAGGTCCACCTCCTGTCCAACGGCCGGTATCACATGGCAATCAGCAATGCCGGCGGCGGCTACAGTCGATGGCGCGATTTGGCGGTCACTCGCTGGCGCGAGGATGCGACGCGCGATTGCTGGGGCGCCTTTATTTATCTGCGCGATGCGGCGAGCGGAGAATTCTGGTCCGCAACATATCAGCCCACCTTACGCCTGGCCGAAGACTACGAAGTCATTTTTGCCGGGGCGCGCGCCGAGTACCGCCAGCGTCAAGGCGACCTCGAGATCTGCACGGAAATCTGCATTTCGCGGGAAGACGACGTTGAGTTGCGGCGCGTGACTCTCAGGAACCATTCTGATGCACAGCGTTCAATCGAACTAACGAGTTACGCCGAAGTGGTTCTCGCAGTTCCCGGGGCAGATTTGGCCCACCCGGTCTTCAGCAATCTCTTCGTGCAAACGGAGTTCGTGCGGGCAAATTCAACAATTCTGTGCACCCGGCGCCCCCGTTCCGAAGGCGAAATGCGACCGTGGCTCTTGCATTCGATCCTGGTTGAAGAGGGTGGAAGGGATGAAATCTCCTGTGAAACGGACCGGGCAAGATTTATCGGTCGAAGCCGTACTCCGGTCAGCCCCGCGGCAATGCAGGACGCTTCACCGCTTTCCAACACGGTCGGTTCAGTTCTTGATCCGATTGTCTCGCTCCGGCGCCCGTTCGGAATGGCTCCCAATCAAACAGTCCGGGTCGATTTCGTGCTCGGCGTAACGGAAAGTCGGGAGGCCGCACTGGCGCTCGCCGAAAAATATCAAAATATTCGAGCGGTCGACCGCGCTTTTGATTTCGCTCGGACCGATGTGACTTTGGGCGAGATCGGCGCGACCCAAGTTGAGGCCGAAACCTATGAACTCCTGGCCGGCGCATTGATTTATGCGAGTCCAGTCACACGCGCGGCCTCGGGCGTATTGTCCAGAAATCGGCTCGGCCAAAGTGGACTTTGGAAATATGGGATCTCCGGCGATATCCCAATCGTCCTATTGCGGATCGGCGACCCAACCAGGATCCGGATCGTCCAGCAACTCCTCCGAGCACATTCGTACTGGGGGAGGAAGGGGCTGCCGATTGACGTGGTTATTTTGATCGATGGCGTTTCGGGTTCTACCCAAGCTTTGTACGACCAGATTATCAGTTTGCTGGAGTCCAGTCATAAAGGCGAGACGCTGGACAAACCCGCTGGCATCTTTGTCCGGCGTCTGGACCAGATCTCCCCAGAAGACCTTGTGCTGCTTCAATCAGCCGCCCGCATCGTCCTATCCGATGAAAAGGTAGAGTTAGGCGACCAACTGGATTCGGACGAAAAACCTGAGCTGTCAATCCCTGCGCTGACACGCAACCCGTCTGTTTTACCCGATGTACCCGAACCTTTAGCTCCGCGTGAGCTCGTTTTTCTTAATGGGCTCGGCGGCTTTAGGCCCGACGGGCGTGAATACGTTATAGCGCTCGAAGCCGGACAATCAACGCCGGCCCCTTGGGTGAACGTGATCGCCAACCCCTCTTTCGGCACAGTCATTTCGGAAAGTGGCTGCGGCTACACCTGGGCCGAGAATTCGCACGAGTTTCGCCTGACGCCCTGGAACAACGATCCGGTTACGGACTCTAGTGGAGAAGCCTTTTACATTCGCGACGAGCATAGCGGAAGCTTTTGGTCACCAACACCTTTACCGGCACGCGGAGCGACGCCTTACCTCATCCGGCATGGGTTCGGCTATAGCGTATTTGAACACGCTGAGAATGGCATAGTTTCCGAGTTGACCGTTTATGTAGCCATGGATGCGCCGGTAAAATTCGCGGTCTTAAAATTGCGAAATGTTTCGGGTCGTCCGCGCCGGATATCCGTAACGGGCATCTGGGAATGGGTCCTTGGCGAGCAGCGCCAAACGAACTTGCTGCACGTGCAGACCGAAGTGGACCACAAGACTGGAGCGTTACTGGCGCGCAATTTTTATAACACCGATTTTTCTGGAAGGATCGCTTTTGTCGATGTTGCCAATTGGCCACGCACCTTAACGGGAGACCGGAGTGAATTTTTAGGCAGGAACGGAAGTCTGTCGGATCCTGAGGCCTTGAAGCGGGAGCGCCTCTCCGGTAAAACCGGGGTTGGGCTCGATCCTTGCGCGGCCCTGCAAGTCCCACTTGATCTGCCGGACGCAGAGGAACATGAGATCCTGTTTTCCCTGGGCGCCGGATGTGATCTAGCGGAAACGCAAAACCTGATCGAGCGCTATCGTCGGCCCGGTGCCGCCCAAGCGGCGCTCGGCGGCGTTTGGCAATATTGGAAGCAAGCGCTTGGGACGGTCCACGTAGAAACTCCCGACGCATCGGTAAACCTGTTGGCCAACGGCTGGCTGTTGTATCAGATCTTGAGTTGTCGTCTATGGGGGCGCACCGGTTTTTATCAATCCGGGGGCGCATTCGGTTTTCGCGACCAATTGCAAGACTCGGCGGCGCTCGTCTACGCCGAACCGGCATTGACACGTGAGCATCTTCTGCGCGCGGCAGCGCACCAATTCCTCGAGGGCGACGTAGAGCACTGGTGGCACCCACCGACGGATCGGGGAGTGCGGACCCATACTTCCGACGATTATTTGTGGCTACCCTACGTCACCTGTCATTATGTCTCGTTTGTCGGAGACGTCGCTGTTCTCGATGCGAAGGTTCCCTTTCTGGAAGGTCGGCTTCTCAAACCGGAGGAGGAATCGAACTATGATTTGCCGAGTCGCTCCAAAGAGTCAGCGACATTGTACGAACATTGCGTGCGCGCTATCGAGCATGGGCTAAGATTCGGCGAGCATGGCCTGCCGCTGATGGGGAGCTGCGACTGGAATGATGGAATGAATCTAGTCGGAAAAGAGGGACGGGGTGAAAGTATCTGGCTGGCTTTCTTTTTTTACGACGTGCTGACGCGGTTTGCCGAGTTGGCGCGCGCGCGCAACGAAATCGGCTTTGCCGACCGTTGCCTTGCGCAAGCGGCGCAGCTGCAAGAAAACGTCGAGCGGCACGGCTGGGACGGCCAATGGTACGTCCGCGCCTACTTCGACAACGGCGAACCGCTCGGCTCTCATAGCAACGTCGAATGCCAGATCGATTCCCTGCCGCAGAGCTGGTCGGTCATTAGCAGCGCGGGCAATCCAGCGCGCGCGCGCCAGGCCATGCAGGCCGTAGAGGAGCGCCTTGTCCGCTCCGAAGCAAAGCTGATTCAATTGTTAGACCCACCGTTCGATCGTTCCGTGCCTAACCCCGGGTACATCCAGGGCTATGTCCCGGGTATTCGGGAGAACGGCGGTCAATACACCCATGCCGCGATCTGGGTCGTGATGGCGCGCGCACTCCTGGGCGATCACGATCGGGCCTGGGAACTGGTTGCGTTGCTCAATCCAATTAGTCACGGGTCCACCCCGGCCCAAATCAGCACCTACAAAGTGGAACCTTATGTCGTTGCCGCAGACGTTTACGCAGTCGCGCCACATACGGGTCGGGGCGGCTGGACATGGTACACCGGCTCAGCCGGTTGGATGTATCGGCTGCTAATTGAAACTTTGCTAGGTTTGAAGTTGGAAGGGAACCGACTGCGGTTAACACCCCGTCTTCCGAAGCATTGGCCAACGTGTAAAATGGATTACCGCTATCGGCAAACGCTTTATCATATCACCATCTCGAGGTCGCCAAACGGCGTACCTGGTTCCGGTCAAATAGACCTCGACGGAGTAGAACTGACCGACAAAATAATCCCCTTGGTGGACGATCAACGCGAGCATCGTGTCGAGATGCGATTGCCGGATGGACACTAAGAATGTAGCTGGCAGAGACCCTTTATCTTCCTCCTCTAATCTGCGAATCTCTGGTTTCGGATTCGGAATTTAAGTTAAAGCGTGCGTTTAAACAGCAGCGTATTGATTGCCAGCATAATAGCCCCAAAGACCGCCAGGCAGGCGATATCGCCCAAAACAGGCCCGATACTTGTACCTCTCAAGAGTAAACCTCTGAAGCCGTCGATAGCGTAGGTAAAGGGATCAAAACGGGTAATTGCCCGCAGCCAACCTGGTAAGGCCTCCACCGGATAAATGGCGCCGCTTGGAAAATAAAGCAGAGTGTTTAGCACGCCGAAAATTGCCCGAGGTATCATCGGATTACTAATGCGCGCAACGATGGCCGACATCATTGTCATGAACGCGAACGAGGTAAACAAAACGAGCACCGAGAGGGATAGAAAATGCAAAGGCTGAAAGGTCGTTCCCACGCCCGCGATCAGCGATCCCAACACCATGAGCGATAGGCCGCCGGCCGCCGCTTTCAGCGTGCCGGCGATGTTCATGGCCAGAACCAACTCGAACTTCGTGATCGGAGTGACCAGATAGGCTTCGTGCACCCCGCGGGATTTGTCGTCGATATAAGCCATACCGCCGCCGATCATCACCGAGACAAACATCGCCAACGTGATCGCGCCCGGAAGCATGTACTGCATGTACGGGACATAAGGATAAAGCTCTACCTGCTCGAGGGCGATCTGCTGAGGAAGCCGCGATTCGACGCTTGGGCTGTTAAACGCCGTCACCAGCCCGGAGAGAGACTGTGAAATCGCCGAGCTGATAAAGGCATCGGTGTTATCGAGTAAAAGTCCCAGCCGCGGCCGGTTGTCGGAGTAGACCATGCGCGAGAATTCAGGCGGGATAATGACCGCCCCCTTGACGCGGCCTGAGTGCACGTCGCGCAACGCTTCCCCTTCGGTTTGATAAAGAACCACCTGGAAGGTTTTAGCGGTGCTTTCCACCGATTGAAGCGCCTCGCGTACACGCCGCGCTTCCGGGCCGCGATCTTCGTCAACCATCGCAAGCCGCACATCTTGGACCTTGCCGCCGAAGGAATTCCCCAAAATGATCAGCTGTCCAAGCGGTAAAACCAGCGCGATAAAGATAAGCGCCGGCGAGCGCAGATATCTGCGCATCTCGCGTTCTATAATGGCCAGGATCCGTTGCATAAATTACTTCTTCGCTGCCCGGAGATCCCTCGCTGAAGTTAGCTGATCATGCGCGCTTGACGCCGGCAGGCCACCCCCGGCGTAGTAGGCGAAAACATCGTTGAGCGAAGTTTCATCGGTCGAGCCCGGTACGGAAGCCTTCAGGTTCTTTGGGGTATCCAGTGTGATCAATCGTCCGTGATCAATGATGGCGATTCGGTCGCACAACCGGTCAGCTTCCTCCATGTAATGTGTCGTCAAGAGAATCGTCAGCTGTCGTTCACCCTGGATCTTCTCGAGCATCTCCCAGACATCGACGCGGGAGACCGGATCAAGGCCGGTCGTGGGTTCATCCAGGAAGAGGATCTTTGGGCTGTGGACAAGCCCGCGGGCCACCTCAACACGCCGCCGCATGCCGCCGGAGAGGGTATGCACCTCGGCATCGCGCCATTTCGTCAGGCCGACGATTTCGAGCAACTCTCGAATCGCTCGCCGCCGCTCGTCACGTTTTACCCCGTAAAGTTTAGCGTAAATGCTCAAGTTTTCGCCGACGGTGAGCTCTGTGTCGGTAGTCATTGCCTGAGGTATTACCCCGATCTCCAGCCGTGCGCGGTTAGGGGAGAGCTCCACGTCCTGGCCAAAGACAATGATGCGGCCACTAGTGATGGGTAGCAGCGTCGTCATCATCCGGATCAGCGTGCTTTTTCCGGCTCCGTTTGGCCCGAGCAGGCCGAACGTTTCGCCAGTATCAACGTTAAAGGAGACCTGATCGACAGCGGTAAACTCGCCAAACTGTTTACTAACCCCTTCGACGGCGATGGCTGAGACTCCCGTTTCGATATGCTTTGCCATACTATTTCGGGGAGAGGGAGACTAACGCCTTATCCACCGGCCAATTTTTCAGGGTAGATGATCTTGCGCTTTAGCTGTGCCGCATTGAGCAACACTTTAGCCGTCATGCCGGGAGTGATGATAAGTTGAGGGTTTGGCACGCCGATCTTTATCGCCACGCAGCGGATATCGCGATTGAGCTGGTTTAGGTCATACTGGGTGGCAAAATCGCCTTCGACGCCTTTGGTGAGCACCGTGCCATCAACGATCTGCCCCGAAGGAAATTCTATTGCCAGCTTTTCACCAACCGTGATGTGGTCGGCGTACGTCTCTGGAATTCCCACCCGGACCCATGTGCTCCGGGGATCGATAATGGTGGCTACCGGAGCGTTCGGACCAACCACCTCCCCTTGCCTTGCCACAAGCACCGAAACAACGCCCGAGATCGGCGCCAATACCCGGGTATAGCTGAGTCGCGCTTGAGCCGCAACCAGCTCAGATTCGGCGTTGTGGAGTTGTGCTTGTGCCGACTCCACCGCGCTCCGGGCGGCGTTCTTACGGAACTGGCCTGCCTGCGCGTGCACGAGGTCCGCCTCGGCCGCACGCACCTGTTCGACTTGTGCGCTCACTGTGGCCTGCTGAGTTCGTAAGTCGGCACTCCAATGATCAAGATCTTGTTTGGCGGAAACGCCCTGTGCGGAAAGCGCCTCTGTCCTCTGAAAATCGTTCCGAACGCGTTCAAGCTGCGATTGGGACTGTTCAAGTTGTGCTTTTGTTACCGAAAGCCTGGCTTGTGCGCCGGCCAGGTCACCGGCGGTCTCGGTTAATGCCATTTGATAATTGGATTGGGATTGAGCCAGCTGTGACCGCAAATTTGCAACGCTGGCCCGATCCGCTTCCACATTGGCGTCGAGCTCGGCCGTATCGAGGGTGGCAATCAATTCGCCCGACCGCACTGCGCTGCCCTCGTCAACGTTGAGCCGCTCAAGAATGCCCTGAACCTTCGGGCTGACCACCACCTGGTTCGCGTCAACAATGCCTTCGAGAATTAATCCCTCGCTGTGCTCGGTGAAAAAGAAGAAGTAAAGCGCGGCTGCTAAAAACAAGGCCCCTAAGAATATTACGACTGCCGATCTGCCTTTCATTGGCTTGATCCTGGTTTAAAAGCGTCTTCCGCTTTGGCGTGGGCCGTGAAAAGAGCGCAGGTGATAAAGTCGATCGCCGCCGCCCGCCGCCTTTTAGCCGATACCTTCCTGGAAGCGGAAATGAACTTGCCGGCCATCGGAATGCCTCTTACCGCCGTGCGCACCAGCATCAGCAAGAGCGGCAAAACTGCGTCGATATCGATTGCACGAAAAACGCCGGTTTTGACTCCTTCTTCAAGCACCGTCCGGAACTCGGCCAATAACGGAGTAATCTGCCGAGTGAACTTGGAGGCAGTATCCGGCTTCAAATTGTTCAAGAAAACTTTTACGATATCCATCTCTTGCTCTAAGAGCCGCGCATAGGCAGGCTGCGCAGCCAGTACCTTGAAATTGGCATCCAGAAAACCCAGCAACTTTTCCCGGGGCCCGTCCGCTGTGCCGAGTGCACCCCGAAGCGCAGCTGTCATGGCGACGAACATTTGTTCAACCACCCCCTCGTAGAGGTGCTCCTTGCTCTCAAAGTAATAATAAAGAAGCGCTTTATTGACCCGAGCGGCCCTGGCGATCTCATCGATCCGCGCCCCGGCCAGGCCGAGCTCGGCAAACTCCTCCAGCGCGCCGGCGACAATAGCGGCTTTTGTGGCGACCGCGTCTCGTTTGGTTTTTCGCGGTTCACGAGCAGGACTGATCTTCATCTCGGACTGAATTAACTAAATATTTAGTTAATTGCAAGCAATTATTCCAGGCCGTCTCGCTGGCTCGCCGAAGTGCGTGGCAAGTTTGTCAGGAGTCTGCGCCGCGTCAGTGATGTCTCAAATGGGCCGTCAACGGGCACAGATCCGAATCCCGCGAAGATGGGGGAAGATTTGCGGCTATCCAGTCGCATGCTTTGTCCCTAACTAAAATCAATGTTCGACGTAGTATTAGTTGAATAGCGTGACTAGACTACGCAGCCCAGAGCAAGTCTCTTGAGCGCGTGCTCAGCGGCGGAACCAAGCTGACTCTGGAATTTGCCAACAAGCTCGGGAAGTCGGTGCTGCACATCCATGACACCCGCAAAGAGCGAATATCGAACCCAGATTCGGGCAGGGAACTGGAATGAATGGCATTGACACATTTCGCCCGACCAAAATCTGATGTCGAAGTCGCAGAAGGGCGCATCTGGCTACGTCCAGAAGGCGTCGAGTGCTTTGCGGGAGACCTATCGGAGTAAGAGCAAAAGATTGTCTATGCAACCCATTATGCGCCCGCTGCGGATCTATTTTGGGATCTCCCGACTGCAGAAAGATGGGACGATCTATTGACACCCAGGATACCGTCTTGCTACGATCTTCGCACAAAGGATCCAACCCAAAGCCGTATATAGCCATTGGATTCTCCGAGCAACCGCGAAGCGACGTTACTATATGAAGAATATCGCTAGACTATTGTGTTCGTGGTCTTTGGATCCCGCGACGAAGAGGAGTTCCCTCGCCTCGATACGCTCCAGAGCTATTCCCGTTGCGATTGGATTGTGGTGTCTCTGTTCCCTCCCCGCTTTTGCGGCTGGGGTTCCAAATGAAAGCAACCCTCCCTCTCCACCGCCCCCAACAGCACCGATGCCTCCTTCACCCGCTGTCCCCTTTGATCCGGGAATGCATTTGACCCCGGAACAAGGCAGGGAGTATTGGGATAGGTACGTTGCCGGCGACTGGTGGGGGTTGCGTACCCTCCTTCATAATTGGGGTATTGATTTTAACCTCGATTACTTCAGTGAGATGGCCGGGAATTTCAGTGGAGGTAGGGACAATTTCAGCGGTTATCCGAAAGGGTTTGGTCAATCCTGGGCTTATACGGATCAGGCCCTTTTCGGACTCGACTTGGACTTCCAAAAAATGATCGGGTGGGAAGGAGCCAGTTTCGAGTTCTATGTTACCAAGCGTACCGGAGACAATCTGAGCGCACAGACCAATCCTAATACACTCCAACTTATTCAGGAAGTATACGGACGGGGACAAACCTGGCGGATCACTGATTTTTGGTTCAAACAGAATTTATTTAACGACTTGTTGGAATTTAAACTGGGTTTGTTGAATATGAGTCAGGAATTCGGAGGCTATTACGCTTTCCCGTTTGAAAACCTGACGTTCACGTCAGGGATCACCGGAAACGTGGCGGGTTCTAGCATGTTCACCTGGCCGGTGAGTCAATGGGGGGCGGACTTACAGTGGAACGTCAACAAGACGTTGTCCTTGAGAGCCGGCATTTTTGCTTTCAACAACTATTGGATTTCGAACAATTATTTCCTCCGGGTCGACAATCCAGGCGGGACCAGCGGAGCCGTTCTTCCGTTCGAAATCGATTGGAAACCGAAGCTGCATATTTTCGGAAAAGATCTACCGGGACTATGGGTGCTTGGAGCCTTCGGCAACACGAACCACGAAGAAACCTCCGGAGCCGCGAAAAGCGTCCTAGCCGGTGCACCGGGTGCGGCGCCCTTCCTGGGCTCCATGTTCACAGGAGATTTCGGTGTGTATGGTAGTATTTGGCAACAGGTTACTGCGCCGGATCCGGTGCGTCCAAAGACTGGTTTGAGTGCCTTTGCAGGGAGTATTTGGTTAGATCCTCGGAGCTCATTTCAGGACTTTCAAGTGTTCACTGGGCTCTACTACTGGGCCCCTTGGTCGAAGCGACCATACGATTCCTGCGGTATAGCAACGGGTTATAACCGCGTCGCCGGCAACGTACGGAATGCCGAGGAACAATACATCGCTAGCCATCCTGGTTCCGGTTTCGGCGTACAATCCAACGAGTTTGTAGAGGAAATTTTCTACTCGTTCGATGTCTTTCATGGAGCGAACATTCAGCCGGATCTTCAGTACATTATCAATCCCGGCGGCTACAAGAGCGCCACGAACATATGGGTGTTCGGAATCCAACTGAGCGTACCGCTGTAAGCCAGTCAGCCTCTGAAAAGGAAAATACTTCAACTTACGCTTCTAGGCTGCGCGGCAGTCTAAACCGGGTTGAAACCCTGGGCTGAATCCTCTTGTCCCTTCGGGACCCGAGAACCATCCCAAACAGCCCTTATCTTAGCGCCATTCTGGACAGGTAAGAATGGCGCTAACGAATTCATGCACGGCCAAGATAACACTTTTGCTTATGGGATGTGGCCCGTCGTGGCGTTAAACATTCTGCTGGTGAGCATTTAACAGGGGTGTGGCGGATAGAAAAGAATAGCCGCAGAGTTCGCGAAAGTTGCTCTGCGCTCTCAGTAGAAAACAAATTTATGAAAAATTATGGTTCCATTGAAGTTTGCTCTGTATTTAGAAAATCGATTTGTTATTCCCGGAAATCCTTTTGACTTTACCCCGATTTGCGATCATTCGACTCTGCGCTGAGTGTCGGATCGACGAGGCAGGAAAGGAAGTCGGCTCACTCGACTGAGAGACTCTGGCCGGAGCTATTTTATCCCAAAACTGCTGAGCAGAGACGATCGATTTTTAATGAACGCCAAGAACACACCCCTGAAGACAATCGCCCAATCAAATGGGAGGCCATTGGGTCGCGCCCTCTTGACACTCCTGCTGTGCATCGCCGCGATTTGGGCCATGCCCGGAAACGCTCGAGCGCAGCTCTATGTCAACCAGGACGCCAACCCCAGCAGCGAGGTCGTCGCAAGTGGCGTTGGCGAATACAACGCCACCACCGGTGCCGCAATCAACGCCAACTTCATTTCGGGGCTGAATGAACCCGTCGCGCTCGCGGTGTCGGGCAACACCCTCTTCGTGGCGGATATCGTCGGCGCCGCCGGCACGATTGGCGCATATAACGCCAACACGGGCGCGGTGATCAACGCTAACTTCATCAGTGGGCTGGACCCCGGCGGAATCGCGGTGTCGGGTAACACCCTCTTCGTGTCGAGCGTCGCCGGCACGGTAGGCGAATATAACGCCACCACGGGAGCCGCAATCAACGCCAACTTCATCACCGGGCTGAGCGAACCCGGCGGACTCGCGGTGTCGGGCAACGGCCTCTTCGTGGCGAGTTTCAGCGCCAAAACAGTTGGCAAATACGATGCCACCACGGGCGCAGCAATTAACGCCAACTTCATCACCGGGCTGAACTCCCCCATCGGACTCGCGGTGTCCGGCAACACCCTTTTCGTAGCGAACTCCCAAAGCAGCGCGGTCAGCGCATACAACGCCACCACGGGCGCGGTGATCAACGCCAACTTCGTCACCGGGCTGAATGAACCCGTCGCGCTCGCGGTGTCGGGCAACACCCTCTTCGTGGCGAACGACGACGGCGGCGACATCGGCATGGCCACGGTTGGCGAATACAACGCCACCACGGGCGCCGCGATCAAGGCCAACTTCGTCACCGGGCTGAACGAACCCTTCGGATTGGCCGTCGCGGTGACGTTACCAATCGCAAACGCCGGTCCCAACCAGACGGTTCAGACAGGAACCCTGGTCACTTTGGACGGGAGCGCAAGCAGCGATCCCTCCGGTCAACTTCCGTTGTCTTATGCATGGTCATTCGTCTCAAAACCCGCTGGAAGCGCGGCGACGCTCTCCGATCTCACGATTGTCAATCCCACTTTTACCGCGGATGCGGCGGGCGATTATCTTGTCCAACTGATTGTCACCGATGCCGCGGGCCTCTCCAGTGCACCGGCTACGGTTACGATCAGCACGAGCGATGCTCCACCTGTGGCAGATGCCGGTCCTGATCAAAAAATCACCGCTATCGGAACGCTCGTGCATTTAAACGGCTCGGGCAGCTATGATCTTGCTGGTCTACCGATCACCTACCAGTGGTCATTTGTGTCCAAGCCCGTCAAAAGTAACGCCGCTTTGACTGGTCCCATGACCGCGACACCCAGTTTCGTAGCGGATGTCCTTGGCGATTATAGCATTCAGTTAATTGTGACGGACTCTCTTGGCACTGCGAGCAGCCCGTCGATCGTGAAGGTGAGCTTTAATGATGTCGCCCCCGTGGCCAATGCCGGTCCGAGCCAATCTGCCGTGGTTGGGGAGACGGTCACGCTCAATGGGAGCAAGAGCACCGACTCTGATGGTGAGCCGCTCACCTACAAGTGGTCTATCGTATCGGCGCCGAATGGCAGCAAGGCGCCGATCTTAAATCCAACGGCTCAGATCGCTTCTTTTGTGCCGGGTCTGCCAGGGACATTTGTGGTGCAGCTTATCGTCAACGACGGCTTGCTCAACAGTGCCCCTGCAACCGCCGAGATAGAGACCGTGGTGAGCACCGAGACGCAAGTGACCCTGAACATCCGCAGTTTGCAACGCGTAATCGCAGATCTGCCTCCGAGGGCTTTCAGGCATCCCAGGCTGCAGGACGACCTCATTAATAAGCTCAACGCGGTACTCGGTAGCATCAGGGCGCACGAATATCGGAATGCGCTGCAGCAGCTTCGAGACGATATTATCACGAAAGTCGATGGGTGTGCGACTGCTGGAGCGCCTCGCAGGGATGACTGGATTGTTAACTGTTCGGACCAGAGTATTGTCTACGGGCGCCTTCTCAATATTATCGCGGAGGTTAGGGCCTTAGAGCAGCCGCCACGGCGGTAGTGGGTGGAAATCTGGTTTTAACTCACCTGCTATTTTCATGTCCACGGATCATCCACAAGGACCGCGTTTATCCACCAGAGCGGGCTTGAGCGTAATTTCAGCTTCCTCAATCAGGACGCGGATAGCGAGGGATACCTCCTTGGAGCAAAGCTATGCCCGGCTATCTGATCGGTCTCGACTACGGAACGGAATCCGCGCGTGGGATTCTGCTCGACTCGTGCAGCGGCGCCATCGAGGGGAGCCACACGCATGTCTATCGACACGGCGTCATGAACCGGGTCCTCCCGGACGGCACACGCTTGCCTCCAGCCTGGGCCTTGCAGGTAGCCTCTGACTACACAGAGGCTGCGGCAGAAATTCTCGCCGCGCTCGGTCGCGGCAAACAGATTGACGGCATCGGACTTGGTTTTACCGCTAGCACACCGCTCCCGGCGCGCGCCGATGGTACGCCACTCTCGACACTTTATCCGAGCGAACCGCATGCCTATGTGAAGCTCTGGAAGCACCAATCGGCGCAGCCCTGGGCGGATCGGATCAACGCTCGTGGCGGCGAGTTTTTGCGTAATTTCGGCGGCAAGGTTTCCGGCGAATGGCTGCTTGCGAAGGCCGCGCAGCTTGCCGAGGAGGCACCGGCTCTTTGGAACGCTGCTGATCGTTTCATTGAAGCGGGCGACTGGCTGGTCTGGCAGTTGACAGGCCAGGAAAACCGCAGCCTTGGGTTCGCCGCGTACAAAGCGCAGTATCAGCCGGGGATCGGATATCCGCGAGATGTTGTGCCCGGTCTCATCGAGAAGCTGTCCGAACCCAAACCGGTTGGTACAGCGGCCGGATCCCTCACTCCCCAATGGCGCGAGCGCACTGGAATCAGAGGGGAGGGGATCGTTGCGATCGCGGTCATTGACTCTCATGTCGTTATGCCTGCTGCTGGCGCGGTCGAGGCTGGAACACTCGTGGGAGCGCTCGGTACCTCAGCGGTCTTCCTCTTGCTCGATAACCGGCAGCGGCCGCTACCGCCCGGCATCGAAGGGGTGGCTCGTGACGGCGTGCTCCCCGGCTTCTGGTGCTACGAGGCTGGACAGGCTGGCTTTGGCGATACCTTGGCCTGGTTCGTCCGAACGTTTCCTCGAGCCGAGCGAGTCGACGAAAACTTTGCTTCGTACAACGCGGCCGCCGCCTGCTTACGTGCCGGCGAGAACCATCTCGTGGCGCTCGATTGGTGGAACGGCAACCGCGTTCCCCATGGTGACTCCTCCTTGAGCGGCCTTCTGCTCGGAATGAACCTGCAGACGAGCGGGCCGGACATCTACAGAGCTTTGCTTGAGTCTCTTTGCTTTGGCGCCCGTTCGATCATCGATCACTTCGCAGCCGGAGGCGTACCGATCAAGCGGGTGATTCTGACCAGCGGGCTCTCGCAAAGTAACGTACTTCTTATGCAACTCATGGCCGACATCCTCGGACGCGATGTTCAGGTGCCGCAGATCGCCCATGCGACGGCAGTAAGCGCCGCTATTCACGGCGCCGTGGCCAGTGGCGTGGTGGCAGACTATGCAGAAGGTTCACGTCGGTGGAGCGCCAAGGAATGCCTGCACTACCAGCCGCGTCCGGAATTCATCAAGCCCTATCAGACGCTGTACGAACAATATTGCAAGCTTAGCCAGAATCCGGTCGTGCGGAGTGCCATGCACAAGCTCAATGCTGTGGGTCCAGCTTTAGAAGTAGTTATCGACAGGTGATATTTGTTACCCATGAACAAGAAGGATTCCCACCGATTAAAAGTCGGGGTTCTCGGATGCGGCCCTATTGCCCAGTTCGCTCACTTTGAATCATGTGCGAAAGCGCGCAACGCCGAGCTGTACGCAATCTGCGACGTCGCCGAGGACCTGGTTCAGCGGGCAGGCGCAATGTACAAGCCAACGTGCGCTTTTCTCGACTACGACGCGATGCTCGCGGATCCAGAGCTGGACGCGGTGATCATCGCGACTTCTGACGCCTTTCACGTGAAGGCGTCCCGGCGCGCCCTGGAAGCCGGCAAGCACGTGCTATGCGAGAAGCCGATTGGCGTCTCTATTGAGGAAGTGGAGGAGCTTGGTCGGGTGGTCGAGAGTTCGGGTAAGCTTCTTCAGGTTGGGCATATGAAGCGCTTTGACATCGGCCTCGAACAGGCTCGGGATTTCGTTCGAGACGAGATGGGCGAGATTCTCGCGCTCAAGGCGTGGTATTGCGATTCGACGCACCGGTACACGATCACCGACGCCGTACAGCCGCTACCCGTCATCAGCAAGAACGCTCGCAAACCGGCCGAGAACCCGAAAGCGGACATGCGTCGGTATTTCATGCTCGCCCACGGTAGCCACTTGTTCGATACGGCGCGCTTTCTCTGCGGCGAAATCGTTGAGGTGAGCGCGCGGCTGAACGAGAAGTATGGCGCCTATTCCTGGTTTGTGGACGTCGCGTTTGCCAACGGCGCGATGGGCCATCTGGATCTCACGGTCGCTGTGCGGATGGATTGGCACGAAGGATTGCAGCTGTATGGAGAGCACGGTAGCGTGATCGCGAAGACCTACAACCCGTGGTATTTCAAGTCGTCGGAAGTTGATATTTTCTCGGAGCGCGACGCCTCGTATCGGCGGCCGCTGGGTGCAGACGGTCACTTTTATCGTCGGCAGCTTGAGGGGTTTGCGGACACCATCCTCTACAACGCCCCGATGCGCGGAGCCACGATCGAAGACGGAATCGCTTCGGTTCGAGCGATGGTCGCGACCGCCGAATCGGTTCGCACCGGCAAGCTGGTGCGACTTGAAGAGGTTCAAGGAGCCGTCTGATGGAGCTGGGTATCTTCGCAAAAACTTTCCCGGATCTTGGTGCGCAACCGTCACTTCGTGTGGTGCGTGACGCCGGATTCAGTACGGCACAGTTCAACCTCGCCTGCCTTGGGTTGCCATCGATGCCGGACGCGATAGATGACGACATTACAGCGCAGATTGCTGAGGCAAGCCGCAGCACCGGCGTGGGGATCGCCGGCATTTCCGGGACATACAACATGGCGCATCCCGACCCCAAGGTGAGAATGAAGGGCATGGCTCGCCTGACGGCGATGATCGAATCGGCGCATGCCATGGGGACAAGGCTTGTCACGCTGTGTACAGGCAGTCGTGATCCGGATGATCAGTGGTGCTACCACCCCGAGAACTCGAGCCCCCATGCGTGGAGCGACTTCCTTCACGAAATGGAGCTGGCGATCGCGGTGGCCGAACAGCACGATGTCGATCTCGGCGTAGAACCGGAGTTGGCGAATGTCGTCGCTTCGGCTGCGGATGCGCTTCATCTTATTGAAACGCTGAAATCCAGCCGCATCAAGGTCGTTCTCGATCCTGCCAATCTCTATGAGCGCGGGCCTGCATCGGAGCGGCGCAAGACAATTGAGAGAGCTGTCGGTGCGCTTGCCGACTGGATCGTCATGGCGCATGCCAAAGACCGAACAGAAGACGGTGACTTTACGGCTGCCGGGTCGGGCGTCATTGACTTTCCTCACTTCGTCGCCACGTTGCGGCGCAACGGGTTCGACGGACCTCTTGTTACCCACGGTCTGGCAGCGACCGAGGCGGCCGCTGTTGCTCGCTTTCTCCGTGGCGTTCTCACTGAACAGGGAGTGCCGATCTCATGAGTACGATGCGTTTTGTTCAACGCGGTGTGGAGCTTGCCGGGTACGAGTTCGGCGCTGGCTTTCCGGTGATATTCCAGCATGGTCTGGGAGGCGATGCTTCGCAGGTCGCCGAGGTCTTTCCTGACGGCCCGACGGTCCGCCTCCTGACGCTCGAGTGCCGCTCGCAAGGCGCCTCAAAACCGGGGCCCTCTGATCTTCTCTCCATCGAAACGTTTGCCGACGACGTACTGGCGTTCGCCGACTCACGTGGCATTGGGAAGTTTGTGGTGGGCGGAATTTCGATGGGGGCGGCAATCGCGCTGAGGATAGCGGTTATCGCTCCGGAACGCATTCGCGGCCTGATCATCGCACGGCCGGCTTGGCTGTGGAACTCTGGGCCAGAGAATATGAAGCCGTACGGAGAGGTTGGCAGATATCTGAAACGACCCGATCTGGCCGTGGCAAAAGTTGAGTTCGAAAGGTCGGAGACCGGACTCTCGCTTGCCAGGCGTGCGCCCGACAACCTCGCCTCGCTCCTGAAGTTTTTCGACGTGCCCGAGCCCCTCGTGACGGCTCAGTTGCTCGAGAGGATTTCTGCCGATGGCCCGGGCGTTACTCTCGAACAGATCCGCGCACTGAAAGTGCCGACGCTGGTTATTGCGCACGGGTTCGACGCCGTCCACCCACTCGATTACGGGCGAACGATCGCCGGGGAGATTGCCGGCGCCTTATTCACCGAGATTACGTCGAAAGTGGAGTCGAGGGCCCGGTACGTCGAGGATTTCCGCTCTGCAGTGAAGGCGTTTCTGGACGATTGCGCGACAGGAAACCTTCAGCGACGTCTGGCCCCGTTGCCGAACTCCGATCGTACGAATCCCGTTGCAACCAAGTCCGGGAACCTTTCCCGGTCTTAACATCCTGGTCATTGACATTGGTGCGCTGGACGCGGGTAAATTCTTCGATTCGGTCTTCTGCCTGGCATCGAGGGGATGCCATACGTGGAAACAAAGAATGGACAAAAAGCGGACCTTGGCCTTGCCAGCAACATCGTCGGCATAGCCTCAATGGGATTTTGGATTATCGTGGTGGAACAAGTGGGATGCGAAACGGGCGGGCCGGTTTTATGAGATGAGCACGAATACGACGATCGGGGAGAAATCCAATGGGGAATTTGCCTTTTCGAACCGTTTATTTGCAGAGACTTACCATACCACCGTCGGCAATCAGGCTGCGCTTCGAGTTGGGCAGGGATCATCGATCAGCGACTTCAACGGAACCGTTAGCGGGCTGGGGAACACGATTCAGGTCGAGGCAGACGTGACAATTGCGGGCCTCCAATTGGAAATCGATGGCGACAATAACGCCATCATTCTGCGCAAAGGTGCCAAACTTAGAAATTGCAGGATCCAAATTCACGCTGATAGGGAGGCCGGGAACTTCCGAGGGAACAGGAACAGTGTCTCGATCGGAGAGGTGGGCAGCTTTGCCAACACAGTGATCGAATGCAAGGGCTCTGACAATTCCTTGCAGATTGGGGCAGGAGTTTACGTCCTTATGAACGCCGAATTATTTCTCGACGGATACGGTTGTTCGATTCGGATAGGCGATAAAACCTCGATCCAAAGTGCCGTTCTTTCGTGCAACGAACTGGACACCTCGATCGATATCGGCGAGGACAGCATGATTTCACCTATGGTCGTTTTTTCTACCGGCGACGGTCATCCGGTGTTCAAGGTGGACACATTCGAGCGGGTCAATCTCGCGAAACGGATTGCCACCGGCAGGCATGTTTGGTTCACGGCGAACGCCCGAATCATGAAAGGTGCGCAGATAGGAGATAATTGCATTGTTGGTTATGGGTCGCTGGTCAACCAACCGATCAAAGACGAATTCGGACGCCTGGTATGCAACGCGCTGATCGCCGGGATGCCGGCCCAAATCAGGAGAACAGGTATAACGTGGTCGAGGCACCTCTTTTATGAAGACGACGCGGACAAAAGCTATGAAGAAAAATACCCGGACGGCTGTGCACAATCATGGTTTCGCAGGGGGCACCTTTGGCTTTGGAAGGGAGATACACTCTTTTCGGCTAATCAGCCGCGCGAGGCGCATGCTACCTATACAAAAGCCGTAGAAGCGTATGCCCGAGCGATCAAACTTAAATCTGATTATATCTATGCCTATTCTGAGTTGGGAATGGCACACATTCATTTGGCGCAAACGGAATTGGATGTCTCAGACCGAGAGGCGGCGATCCGCCAATTCAAGGAAGCCGTTTTAATATTTCAGCGCGGCTTATTCTACGATCCGAACCATGCTGATTCACTCTTTTTGTTAGCGAATGTGGAAAGGATCGTCACCTGGCTCGAAGCAGCCGCGGCTTATCAGGCGGACCAAATTCAGAGCCTCTGCGCATGGGGCGCCGCGCATAAGCACCTGGCACAAATTGAACTCCATCTCTCGCGGAAGGAAAAGGGCAGGCACTACCTGACTTTAGCGCTTTCGAACCTTGAGCGGGTTCTCGAGCGAAGCCCTGAATACGCGCTGGCAATTCTCGAACGAAACGAGGTTGTCGCCGAACTTGCGCGGCTAAAAAACCCATCCGAAGCATAGGAAATCTCAAAGCACTGCTCAGGCATGTCCGGGAGAAGCTATTTCAGCCAGAGCAATCGGAAGTTCCCGGTTGACGATCAGGGACATACCGCAGGATATTTTCACAGATACGAGCCGTTTCGAAGTGAGAGTTCCCTCTATCCTGCGAGGAGAATCGATGTATTCTTGCCTCGAAACTACGATCGCAGCGATCACCGGTATCCGGTGCTTTACTTAAACGATGGCGACAAGGCGTTTTTTAAGCCGGCCATTGGCGATCAATCGTGGGACATTGCGAACACGCTTGGCGCGCTTTACGAACGGCGGTTGATCCGCGAATTGATCGTTGTCGCGATGCATCCGGTGAATCGAGCGCGCGAATACACCCATACGCATTGGAGCGGCCCAGATTGCTGTGGGTTGGAGTCCTACGCGCAATGTGTGGTGGAGAATATTAAACCATTCATTGACAGGTCCTATCGTACCTTGCCGGAAGCAGGGACCACGATGATTGTGGGTTCTTCGCACGGCGGTTTGGCGGCCTTTTATGTGGCGAACCGGAGACCGGATGCGTTCGGATATGCGGGCGCTCTTTCGCCGTCATTTTGGGTCGGAGTGGATGACGCCGAAAGGTTCCCTTTGATTAAGCCATTGCGGGATCGAGCGCTCAAAGATTCGAAACTCCTTGAGGCGGTAAGGGAGACGCTGGCGGCTACCCTTCGGCGTCCGAAGCTCTACCTGGACTGGGGTCTCGTTCGGACTGGAGGGCTTCATAACGAGTCAATCGAAGAACGAGCCACAGCTCGCGGCCGCGAGATGGTCAAATTGCTTCAAGAAGAGTATGGTTATAGAGTCAACGATGACTTCGTCGTTTACGAAGATCCGGAGGGTGAACATAATGAACGGTCGTGGGCTCGACGTATGCCGAGGGTCCTCGATTTTTTTTTGAACCATCAGGAATAGCTCCTGGCCAGTACCGATGAATGATCGACCCGATGCGCGTCTGATTAATTTCCAATCAGAGAATCCAAGCTTGTCGTTCAGCGTCAGGAGTTCACGATCCAAATTAACCGTTTAAATTTTTGGTGCGCAGGGAATTGGGTGTCATAGGAGAACTGGAATAAGGCTAAGGACAAGGTAAGGGTGATCGTATCGCCCGACTTTGGAGGAAGCGCACAAATGATGAATTGGTCCAGCAAAGCGATCTGGTACACGGATGAAGGCTATGAGATCCAGTTCTCATCCGAACGCCATTGGATCACTTATGGCCCTGACGGCTGGGTTCATTTCGCCATCTCACTCGACGACGCGAAACAAATGTGCGATTCACGAGAGAAGGTAAGGAGCGACGACTTGGGGCAATCCATGTAATTGCGACATCGTAGTGAGCCGAGAAGGGTGTTTTACAATTGAAAGCGTGCGCGCAGATTTGTTAAATCCTGAACAAGGAGGGCGGATATCTGCGCCCGACCATCGCTACCAGGCTTGAGCCGCTTCAACGCGTACTACCATGAGTTGCTTTTTTTTGTATTCGGCATTGCGCAGAGCGAGCCTTAGCGCCCAGGCGGCCGATTCGGTGTACTACCTATTCGAATTGAAATCGCCTCACATCACCGCCAGCGCAAAGTTCAACAGGTTCAGGAATCGGACGGACGCTGAAGGGTTTGTATGCGTTGGGCTAGGCGGTGTTCTAGACCGCGTGAAGATTGAAGAGATCAGTGAATCGACAGCGAGAAAGTTAAAACGTGGCCCTCCTGAGGAGGTAAACGGGGGTGTGCTTTACAGTGTAGGAGGGGCGGATTACCGCCGAATGCATTCCACATGGCGCCGCGTCTTGCGGCTGTTCCAAAAATAAGGACCCCCGTCCTGCAACGGCTTGCCTCATGCCTCCGATTGCGCCTGATTCGCATGTTCCCCTTCGAGTGGATACCCAGCGTCCTCCCAATCCGCTATTCCGCCTGCGTAATGCCAGAGTTTCTGAAAACCGTGGTCGCTGAGTTGTTGGTACACGAGCACGCTGGCAGTGCAGCCGAAGTTCGAGCAGTAGACGACGACCTCCTCCTTGGGATCTAGCGTCTCTAGAGCATGTTTCAGGCTTTCGAAATGGATAGATCCGGGAATACGTTTTGCACGGAACATCCAGTCATCCAAACAATTGACCAGCCTGAAGGGCCTGCCGTGATCCAACTTTTCTTTTAACTCCTCTCGAGTAATTGTGCTCATAGACAACATTTATGACTCTACATGTTTCGCTTTCGTTGCTCAACGAACGAGATTCAATTTCATGATCCGTGTGGTCGTCATGATCGTTCTCTTGGCCGAGGTTGCCGCTGGACAGAAAGCGCAACCTTGGCCGGCTGTACCTCCGGAAACTCCGAAAACCGAAGAAGCCCCCACTCCCTCAGGAACGCCGGAACCACAGCGCGCTCCTGATTTGCTGCCGAATTCGAATCAGCTTCCCGCGGAGCCCCCGAATTTAAGGCTGCCTTCACCGTCGATGCTAAAGCCTGAGGGGTCGGTTTCGCCTGAAAATCTTGGGGCTGTAAAGCAGCTTTCACCCGAGGAGCAGGTGAAGAATGAGGCCAGGCTGGTTGAACTCCGGGCGATTGCGATGCGCAACCCGCGGGCGATCGACCTCCTCAAGGAAGCCAACAGCGCGCTGTCCGACGAGGCAAAGCGCGAATTTATGCGAGCGTACTATCATACGTTGTGCACGCGGATGCGGAACCTGGAGCCAAGATTGGGCCAAGCGATTCATGCATTCGAACGACAGGAGATTAAGAAGTTAGCGGCGGGTCCCTCTCGCATTTCAATCGTTTCCCGCGGCCTGCATCGCTGACAAATCTCTCGTATGTGGTTAGCGCGGTATTGGTAGCTCCTGAATCGTCGTCGTCCTCGTCGTCGTTCTCGTCCTCGACTTCTGTGGATGCGGGAATCGCGCCGATTGCCAACGACGTTGAAAGATCGAGAACGAGAGCGGGACGAGGACGATTGGCGCTAAACACATACAATCTCTCGGAGCCTCGGCCTACCGACTGCCCACGCTCAATCGTCGGATTCCTGTGGCTGCGAAGGCCCGTAGACGATCGCGTTGAGCAAAAGCTTGACGGTCGAGGTCCAGATCATCCGGAAGCCAGGTTCAAAATTGAAGAGGATCACATGACCCGCGTCGATTGGCTCGTCGATCAACGCCGAAGAACCGCGGAGCAGTTGCTCTGTGTTCCCTTCCCAGAAAAATCCGCTGATTCTCAATTTGTCCCCGTCAAAGGTTAGAACGTTTGCGCCTGTTTCGCTCGGCTTGAAGAAGACATCTCCCTGGACAAAGAGAGGTAGCGTTTCGGAATCATACCCGATCGTGAGAAAATTGTCCCGATTGACCTTTGCTTGCACGATCGATCCCGGAAGCTCAATCGGCTTGTGGTCCGGCGACTCCTTTTTTTGGGACGACGGATGTTCTGGTTTTTGTCCCGCTTCTGTCGGCGGCTTTTCGGCGAATGAGTCCGACTTCTCTTCACTCCCGACGATGCGGGTTGGGGTGAGTTTTGTATCGGGATCGGCCGCGAATTCGCTTGCGCCGCCGATACAAATCAGTATCCCACCGTGGCGGACCCACTCTCGCAGATCTGCGAGTTGGCTTTCCTCGAACGCCTTCTTATAGTGCGTGGCCTCGCCGTTGGGCAGGATCAGCACGTTGATCTGGTCAAGCACGTCCCGAGTCAGCTTTCCCAGCGAAACCGGAACGACTTCCAACCCGCACTTTTGTTCCAGGAAAAACCGTAGCAGACCGTAACTAGTCGGCTCCGTGGGCTCATCCGCCAGTATCGCGACTTTTGGAGGTTTCAGGGAAAAGTTCAGCTCCGAGGCGATGCCTCGACGGTTAGTGTCCGGGAGCGACGAATGGATCGATTGAATTGTCACTCCGTATTGCTCCGAAAAGTTCGTTAGGATTTCGTGGAGATTGCGCGGATTTCGTTCCTCCCAAAGAATAAAACTGCCGCGGGGCATATCTTTGTTTCCCGCGTGAAACGTCTCATTCGATGTTTCTACACGATATCCCTGCCGCAACAGTTGAATTGCCATTCGCATGGCTCGAACGGAGGAAGGTTCAAACGCATAGGCGACTCCTGGCTCGACGCTGCTCTCTGCCGGATCGTGTTTTTCGGTGTCAACAGCGCCGTTCGGCGACGCCGCCGGGATCGCCGTGAGATCTGCGCGAGTCGGTTCATCGGTGGAATAAGCCTCGACTCCCATTGCCAAGGGAAGAGACCATGCGGTCACATCGTAGAATTCGTACTCCCGCTTTGCTTCTTCGCTTCCTTTGGCTTCGTTCGCTTTCCGCAACGCTTCCTGGCGCTTCAGAAAATCTGAGTCCTCCGGGGTCTCGGTGTCCAGCAGGACGGTTGCCATTCGGCCGTACGGTTGCGCCGTATCGACGACAAATGAGCCTGCCGGAATCGTTTTCTCGCCCGGGGCGCCGCCAAAATAGTCCGATGCTTTGAGCAGTTTGATGTCGGCGTTTGTTCGAGAAACTTCAACGCCCTGCTTCATCAACAGTGAGATTAGCTCCTCGGCATCGTGCGGATCCTTGCCAGGTACCAGATAGAATTTTCGTTTCAGTTCTTTTAGCGTCGTTTCGAAGAAATCTCGATAATCTCGGAGCCTCGCCTCGCGATTCGCCGCTGCCGCTATCACGGTCGCGAGCCCGGCGGTTACATGTTTGGCGATACCGCCTCGGAGTGTCAGCAGAGTGCCATCCTCCCGGCGCCACCGGTATCCCAACGGGCCGCCGCCGTCGGTTTCATAAGTCATGCCGGTGGCGCCGTGAAGCGACGACCAACTGTCCCAGTACCCGGGGTAAAAAAGGTCGAACATCTCGCGCACAAAATAAGGCCACGCATACTTGTCGAACGCGCTTGCATTCGATTTTCCGAAAGCTTCCAGCCATTTGATGGTGATTTTCTCCGGGAGATTCGGATTAATCGGAAGCGCAGGGGGCGGGAAGAAGTACTCCTTGGTTTGGCCATGGTGATCCGCAAGGACTTGCGGATGCCACTCAAGGAACGCTTTGGTCGCAGCTTCCGATTCCGGTTGGGACAATGAGATCAAATCACGATTCAGATCAAAGAAATTGTGGTTCAACCGTCCGGTGACGGACCAGGGTTCCTGGTGTTCGTAGGCATACTGCTCCGGCCGCCCGGCGCCATGGGCGTTGTACCAGGTTGCGAAACGCTCGTGCCCGTCCGGGTTTTGGCAAGGATTGATGAGGACCAGCGTATGATCTAGCGCCTCGAGGATCTCAGGATCGTTGGAAGCAAGAAGTTGGTAAAGGACTTGAATCCCTGCCTCGAAGACGGCCGATTCGCTCCCATGAATACTATAGGAGAGCCAGACGACGATCGGCAGTTTTGGGATCAACTGGTTCAGGTCGGCACCAGCCTTCAGCTTTCTCGGGTCACTCAAAATCCTAAGTTGATCCTTAATTTCATTGAGGTGGACCAGATTACTGGGAGAACTGATCGCCAGGAGGTACTGGGACCGGTGTTCCGGGGTTTTTCCGATTGTGAAAACGCGCAACCGATCCGAGTGCTTCTGGTACTCGCGCAACAGGGATTCGTAGAGCGCGAATGTCGTCAGAAATTCACCAGTTTCATAGCCAAAGTAATCTGAGGGGCGCGGTAGATCCGGAAGGTAAGGTCCCCGGCCATAAAAGTCGAAAGGATGGGTATCGGCCGGCAAATCAGGAACATGAATTTGGGCCTGGAGCCGCCAGCTGCAAACGAAAAGAAGGAGCGATAAAAGTAGTATAGAGCGCCTCACACTTACGCGAAACTAGAGGGTTTCCGGTGCTGCCAGGAGCTCCATGATCCGGCGGACAAGACGCCCGGATTGACCTCCGTCGATGACGCGGTGGTCAAAACTGATCGTCAGGTCTGCTTCAAGGCGCGGAACAAAGCATTCAGCCTTTTCATCCCAGAACGGCCTCTTTTCGCCGTATCCCAGACCGACAATCAACGTTTCGTTTGGGAGCGGGATCGGAGTCGCCCAACGGACTCCGAGCGTTCCGAAGTTTGTCACGGAAGCGATGGCGGGCCGCTTTGCTTCTTCCGGTAAACGCTTCTCTTTTGCGGCCTGGAGGAATTTTTTGTACTGGCCGGGCAGCTCTGCGAGCGGTTGTTTATCAAGGTTCGCGAAGACCGGGACGATGACCCCGTCTTCGACCTCGACGGCGACGCCGATATCGATCGATGCGGGAAGAACGATTTTGTCGCCGACGAGGCGCGCTGCGGATTGGGGATATTCAGACAAAGCGATCGCCAACGCTTTTGCCAAATAGAGAGCAGGACCAGGAGCAGGGGAAAGCGTTTTTCGGTGAGTAAGGATCGGCTCGAGCGATATGGACACCCCGAGCGTTGCGAGCGGCCGCGTCCAGCTCCTGCGCATTGAATCCGCGACCGCGAGTCGCATCGGAGAAGCTTTTCTCGACGGAAGCCGATTCAGCTCTTCGATGTAGGCTTCGAAATCGTGGATGGTAACACGGCCTGCGATTCCGGTTCCCGGGACAATCCCGGCGTCGGCAGGATGAATTCCGAGCTCCTGAAGCCGTGCTCTCAGGCGCGGGGATTGAAAAGCGGCGCCGTTCTGGCCGACCGGGACTTCCAAACTGTGCGAAAGATCGCGCTGAGAATCGTCCGGAGAGACGGATTGGTCTGCGGAAGCATCGTACCGCCGGTCGCCGGACCACGCGCGATCGATTGCAGGCGGCTCAGCTGCATTCAATCGTTCTGCATCTTCGACGGACGCTTCGATGTATCCGAGAACACTACCGACTGGGTAGGTCTCGTTGACCTCGGCTGTCAGGCCCGCGAGGCGCCCCGCGCACGGGGTCGTAACGCTCATCACGGCTTTGTTGGTTTCGACCTCGATAACTTCCTGGTCAGTTTCGATCTGGTCTCCAACTTTCGCGGTGAGCCGGACGACCGTTGCCTCGGCGATCGACTCACCGAGCTGCGGCATAATGATCGGGACTTTCGGCATAAAAGGGAGGGAATGAATTGGGGGGGTATGACTGAGCGCCAACGAATTTTATCCGTGCAGCGGGTAATCGGACATCACCATTCGTGAAGCTTTCGCGCTGCGGCTGCGATCACCTGGCTGGACGGTTTGTGGACTCCCCAGAGGTTGGGATGGAACGGAATAGGCGTATCTTTGCTATTAATTCGTTGCGGCGGAGCATCGAGGAGATGGAATCCATGCGTTACCACGGATGCGATCACTTCCGAGTTCACGCCGCCCCAGGGCCAGGATTCTCCGACGCAAAGCAACCGTGCGGTTCTTGCCACCGAGCCCAGCACAGTTTTGAGGTCGAACGGCTTCACGCACCGGAGGTCGACAACTTCGACTTCGATTCCTTCCTTGCGCAGTTGATCGGCGGCGGCGAGAGCCTCGTGGACCATCGCGCTATACGCCACGATCGTGAGATCCCGCCCGGACCGGGCAACTCTGGCGGTGTCGTACGGCAAGCCGGTTTCCGGGAGCGCGTCCGATTTCAAGCGATTGTAAAGATACTTGTGCTCGCAGAAGATGACCGGGTCGTCGATCTCGACCGCTTCCAGCAACATCGTGTAGGCATCTTCAACGGTGGCAGGTGTCATCACGACCAGCCCGGGAAAATGACTGTAAAGCGACTCTAAACATTGGCTGTGAAACGGCCCGCTTCCCGGGTTGCCTCCCGAAGGCAATCGGATCGTGATCGGGCAGGCGACCTGGGTCCGCCAAAAAAGTGTGGCCGCCTGATTGACAATCTGGTTGAACCCCACGACCGAGAAATCCGCGAACTGCATTTCGATAATCGGCCGCATACCTTCGATTGCTGCGCCGATCGCGCTACCAACCATTGCGTCCTCGCTGATTGGAGCATCCAGGATCCGCCCCGGGAATTCTTTTGCCAGGTTCTTGGTCGCCTTAAAGGCGCCGCCGAATGCCCCGACATCCTGGCCGTAAATATACACGCGTTGATCGTCCCGGAGAGCCTTTTCCTGCGCTTCCCGAATCGCTTCAAGGTACGTAATAGTCATCGAACCAAAAGAGCTTCGGCGATTCGTTGGGTCGCGTAGGGACACCAAGTTTCTGTGCTTGGGTCCGCCAAGGGTTCGCGCTGAGCATCGGCCACAGCTTCTTCTACACGCTCTTTCGCGTTTTTTCTCCAATTCTCGAGCAAGACCTCATCCGCCCACTGGTGTTGCTGGAGATAAGTTTCCGCTACCTTCAGGCAATCGCGGCCGAGCCGTGTGTGATACAAACTTTTATCCATGTAGAAAGCATCATCATGTTCCGCGTGGCCGGTCAGCCGAAGGCAGCTTCCTACGACCATTTGTGGACCACGTCCGGCTCGTGCTCGCGCTGTCGCGTGCGCGAGCACTTCGAGGCAGTCACGGAGATCGGTTCCGTCCAAAGAGTGGCCTTCCACGCCGTAACCGATGGCCCGATCCACCAGGTCGCTACAAGCGAATTGACGACTGTTTGGCGTCGAATAGGCGTACTGATTGTTCACGACAACGACAACAAGTGGTAATTTTTCGATTGCCGCCATGTTGATCGCCTCATGGAAAGCGCCGGTCGAGGTCCCTCCATCGCCGATGGTTGTTGCGCCGATCGCCGACGCATCCCCTTTAAAACGTCTTGCGAGCAACGCGCCCGCCACGACAGAAATGAGCGATCCGAGATGGCTGATCATCGCGTGGTATCCCTCGCGCGGGTTGCCACGATGCACGTTCCCGTCGCGACCACGACTCAAACCGGTGCGAGATCCAAAGTGAACGCGGAAGACGTCGATCAGCGGTTCGCCGAAAGCGAGTCGGCCGGCCTGGTCGCGGATCAGAGGTCCGAAAATGTCGCCGGACTTCAACATGATCCCAAGGGCGGCGCTGATTGCCTCCTGTCCCTTGCCCAGATAAACGCCGCCGGAGATTTTTCCGGTGCGCCACAGGCTTGCCAACTTCTCTTCGACGGTCCGTCCGAGCAGCATCCAGCGAAAGGCGTCAACGTATTGTTCCCGTGAAACCGAGGAAACAACTTCCCTCTTTGGCTCCTTGAGGGTGTCTAACATAAGCGATCAATATCAGTAATCCCGAAAGGCATGCAACGCTTTCTTGATCATGGCGACATCGCAGAAAAACAAAGGAATGCCGGGTCGAGGTGATTGAATAGTTCTTTCGTTGGGAACGTCGAGAGACATATTGACCGAATGAAATTCAGTCGCAGGTCCAAGTCCAAGTTTGCTACGAATTCGGAATCCGTTTATAGTCGCAACGCGGAATGATTAAGAAGTACAGATGAACGAAGAGAGAGCACCCGAATATGGTTTTGGTTCTGAGCCCTCAACTCCTCTCGAATACCTCGAGAGAATCATTGCCAGTCTTCCTCCAGGCGACCCCACAAGAAGCGAGCTGATCGATTTGCGGTCAAACTTTGCCGAGCAGGAAGAGATGATCAGCGAGGCTCGGCATACGATTGAAAAACTCGACGAAGTCATCAAGAAAGTGACTTCCCCGGCGAACCGCATCGGGACGTATCTTGGCAGCCCTAATAAGGAGACTGCTCAGATTGTTGTCGGCGGTTCTGACTATTACTGTAATGTTGATCCGAGGATCAACCTTTCTCGATTGAAAAAAGGAACGCGCGTTCTGGTCAATGAAGCGTACGTGATCGTCGGAGACCTTGGGTACGATTTATCAGGCCCGGTTACCAAGATCACCGAGTTGCTCGGACCGGATCGGCTCCGGGTTGGCATGGAACATGGGATGCAGGCGGTGGTGCTGCAGAGATGCCAGGACCTGATGAAGGAGACACTGAAAGTCGGGGATGAAATTCGGGTCGATCCGAATTACCGAGTTGCGATTGAAGTCTTAAGTCAATCGAAATCGGAAGAGTATTACCTCGAGACGGTGCCCGAATTGCCGTGGGAGAAAGTCGGTGGGCAAGAGGAAGCTCTCAGCGCCATCAAGGATGCGATTGAATTGCCTCTTTTGCATGCAGATCTGTTTGCTAAATTTCGACACCAGACACCGAAAGGGTTCCTATTGTATGGACCGCCCGGATGCGGCAAGACCCTGATCGGAAAAGCGACGGCCTACAATTTGACCCGGCAGTTGAAGGAAAAAACCGGCGAAGATATGCAGCAGTTCTTTATGCATATCAAGGGTCCGGAAATCCTGAACATGTGGGTGGGGGAATCCGAACGCATGGTTCGCGAAATCTTCGCGACGGCCCGGGAAAAACGGAAAGAAGGGTTCTTACCCTTTGTCTTTATTGACGAAGCCGAAAGTATTCTCGGGACTCGCCGCGCAGGCCGTTACTCCAATGTTTTGTCGACTCTGGTCCCAATGTTCTGCACCGAGATGGACGGGATCGAGTCTTTAAACGAAGTGGTCATCATCCTGGCATCCAACCGGGCGGACTTAATCGATCCGGCTATCCTGCGTCCAGGTCGCATTGATCGGAAAATCAAGGTCGACCGCCCGGACCGCGAAGCATCCCGCGAGATCTATCGAATCTATTTGAGCGAGGATCTTCCGTACGATCCAGAGTTGATCAGGCGCACCGGTAGCGTTGCGCAGGCGGTTACCCATTTGATCGATAAGGTCGTCGAAGCCCAATTTTCCCATAGAGACGAAAACCGGTTCCTGGACGTCATCTTGCGAAGCGGCAAACGCGATACGCTTTTTCGAGGTGACCTAGTCAGCGGAGCGATTATCGCGTCCATTGTCGAGCGGACGAAAGAATTGGCGATTAAACGCGCAATTAGCTCCGCTGACGAAGAGGGCATTAGCGAATCGGATCTGCTGCTTTCGCTGAACACAGAGTATTCAGAAAACGACATTTTCCCGCCCACTGACATTGTGGAGGATTGGCTGAAGCTAATCGACTACGATTCAGAAAACGTCGTCAAGGTTTCTCCCGTCAGAGGTAACGAGAGACCGGCGGGAGAATCGCATGTCATTTAATCTGGTCCTGAGCCCAGACGCACCTTCGAGTTGCATGAAGCGGGTTTTTGGTATCGAGACAGAATACGGTATTACCGTGAACGGGGTTGAAAGTGTCGATGTGGTGACTGAATCGATCGAACTTGTGCGGTGTTACACCGAGCACGGCGCTTTGATGAAATGGGATTACGACCTGGAAGACCCGCACATGGACGCTCGCGGTTTCCGCGCGCAATCCCTGATGCAGGACACCGACGAGTCGGCGTACTACGAGCTTGATAAAAATCGTCCTCTCAGTTTCGAGGAGATCAAAAGCGATCTCGTGCTGAGCAACGGGGCCCGCTTCTACAATGACCATGCTCACCCGGAATATTCCACCCCGGAGTGCACCCGGCTGCGAGACATCGTCGCGCAGGATAAAGCGGGGGAACGAATCCTGAGCGAATGTGTCCGTCGCCGAAATAAAAAAATTGCCCCGGAAAGGGAAGTCCGGCTCTACAAGAACAACACAGACTTTATCGGTCACAGTTATGGGTGCCATGACAATTATTTGATGAGTCGATCAGTGCCTTGGGACCGCCTGGTAAGCGATGTGATTCCGTTTTTAGTGACCCGACAGATCTTCGCGGGCGCCGGTAAGATGGGAATAGAAGGCGAAGGGTCGTCCGGTCAGCCGGGCGTTTATCAGATTTCACAACGGTCGGATTTCTTCAGCGTATTGGTGAGCATCGATACGATGAATCGGCGGCCGATCATTAATACGCGGGACGAACCGCACGCGGATCCGGGTAAATACCGGCGTTTTCACGTGATTCTTGGGGACGCGAACATGAGTGAGTTTGCGACCGCGATGAAGATCGGGACGACGGCCCTCGTGCTGGAATTGGTTGAACGGCGGGAGGCGCCGCAATTGGAAGTCGCACAACCGGTGGACGCAACGAAGTCGATTAGTCGCGATCCGACTTGTGACTGGATCATCGAATTGAAAGATGGGCGAAAGATTTCTGCCATCGATATCCAGCGCATGTACTTGGCAAAGGCCCAAAAATATTGTGACCGCTCCGATCAGGAAGTCAGTTGGCTGCTCGAGGAGTGGGAAAGAATTCTGAATGATCTCGAAGTGGATTTCATGCGGTGCGTCGATCGTATCGACTGGGTAGCCAAAAAATATCTTCTGAACACTTTTCAGGAAAGCGAAAAGCTCGAGTGGACAGATCCCTGGCTGCAATCCATTGATCTCGAGTATCACAACATCGCATGGGAGCAAGGTCTTTACTACGAACTGGTCCGCGAAAACCAAATTCGGCGTATCCTGAAAGAAGACGAGATCAAGACGGCGATTTTTATGCCGCCGGATACGACTCGCGCCTATTTTCGCGGGCGATCAGTCGCCCGGTTCAACTCTCAAATCCACGCGATTCATTGGGATGAAGTTGTCTTCGACCAGAACTCGGGCCAGCGCCGTGTGGCATTTAATCACGCCTCCGACGACGACCGAATTGATCAACTGAATCTGGTCATTCGCGAGGCGTCAAACTATGAGGATTTTCTCCATCGTCTGGAGAAGTTCGACCAGTGAAAATAGGGCAAGGGCTACACGAGGGAGGATCTTCGCTTCTTTTCGCTTCGTCGGACCGCCATTAGTTTGTCCTCACGCGCATTGATCGTCTTACTGCGAAGATGCAGGAGGGACTGGTTTTGGGTTGAGGGACCAGCGGTTGCATTTGGTTCCTGGACAGGAGGAATAAAACGGGCTTTTCTCTTTTATGAAATCGGCTTACGAGCTCGCAATGGAACGCCTTGAGAAGCAATCTCCTACCTCGAAACTGACGGACGATCAGCGGTCTCAGCTCGCGGAGATTGATTCCTTGTACAAGTCGAAAATGGCGGAAAAGGAATTGCTCCTTGCCGATCTAATCCGGCAGGAACGAACGGCTGGAAAGCCATCGGAAGTGGACAAGCTCCAGCAGCAACTCGCTTCGGAGCTCCGGCGGTTGACGGAGGAATGCGAATCGAAGAAGGAAAACGTCCGCAGGGTCGACCAGTGACGCGTGGAACCTCATTGCATGAAATGGCCGTGGCTGACGACGATGGATTGACCGGTCAGAGCGTTGCTAGGAAAACTCGCCAGGAAAACCGCGGTCGCGGCGACATCTTCCATCGATGTGAACTCGCCATCCACGGTTTCCCGCAACATCACGTTTTTGATCACTTCTTCTTCCGTAATTCCAAACTGTTGGGCTTGCTCAGGGATCTGTTTCTCGACAAGCGGGGTCCGAACAAAGCCGGGGCAAATGACGTTTGACCGTATTCCATATTTCGCACCCTCTTTCGCGACAGCTTTTGCCAGGCCAACAATCCCATGTTTCGCGGCGACGTACGCTGATTTGTTCGGCGACGCGATGTGCGAATGGATCGAACCCATGTAGAGGATGGTTCCGCCTTGCCCACGCTGGATCATCAATCGCATCGCTGCCCGGGTCGTCAGGAAAGCGCCGTCCAGATGGACTGCCATCACTTTTCGCCAATCGGCGAACGAGAAGTCGATGATCGGGTGAATGATCTGGATCCCGGCGTTACTGACTAGCACATCCAACCCCTCGAATTCGCGCGCGGCTTGTTCGACGCCGGCGTTGACTTGGTCCTCGTTCGCCACGTCCATCTGGATGGAGTTGGCTCTGCCGCCGGATGAGCTGATTTGTTCGGCAACGGCTTGTGCTGCATTCAGGTTGACATCTGCGATTGCCAGACGGACTCCTGCCAGCGCGAAAGCCTGGGCAATCGATTTCCCGATTCCGCTTCCCGCGCCGGTAATCAGCGCGGATTTATCTTTGAGTTTCATCTCAAGTCTATCTATAAAGCAAAACGAAAGTCCGGCCACCAGTCTCCGCAGAATGGAGTTCCGGTCTATAGAGTCTATGCCATCCCCAAATCCGTCGGAGTCCGGCACCCCAACGCCTTCCTACCCGGCGTGTGTGGAGCACGGAGTATGGAACCCGATTCCCGTTGAACCCCCAGGGGGTCCGCACCATCTGAAACTGAAGGATGTCGATGTCGATCAGTCGCACACAATCAGGGAACGCGGCACAATCACTTTCCATGCGGTCGGGTGCTCTGGCGATTTCAAGGAGCATCTGCCGGGTTTGCTCGTGGCCAAAGCGATGGCCGCGCAGATTTCCGATCCGCACGGAACCGGTGGGAACCCGGCCGCAGTCGGTTCCTCGTTTCTTTTTCATCTTGGCGACCTCGTTTATAAGGACGAAGACCCGTCTGATCCAGACGGCAAAGACCAGACTAGCATGTACAACGCGCAGTTTTATGCCCAGTACGCCAGCTATGGTCGCGAGATTTTTGCGATCGCCGGAAATCACGACTGCAAAACATCCATTCACAAAAAGAAATCGGGGATTCTTCATTTCCTGCAGAATTTTTGCGGTTCAAAGAGGGAAAGAAGTTCCGACGACCAGACAGCGTCCAGCAGACGGTTGACGATGATTCAGCCCTACCCCTACTGGTTGTTCGAAACGGCCGTCTGCTATTTCGTCTGTCTTTATACGTATGATCTGAACGGAGGGCAGTTGGACGACCCTATGGGGACGAACAATCCGCAATATCAGTGGCTGGTCGCAACCTTGAAGGGCATCAAGGCGGCTGCCAATGGGAAAGTGGTTTTCCTTGCGTTGCATTATCCCCCTTATTCTGGAGCCGCGAATTTTGCCGAACGCGGCGACCCAAATTTGGGTCCGACGCCGCGGCGCGCGCCACCGGCAGGAGTCCTGCTCCCGCTCGGTAACATCCTGGAGCAGGCTTTTCACCAAAGCGGCCAGTACCCGGACGTTGTTCTGTCGGCTCATGCTCATTCTTATCAAAGGATCATCTATACGTATGCCAGCGGGTGGCAAATCCCATATCTGGTTGCCGGTACAGGCGGCCATGGCCCCATTGAAAAGATCTCGAAGACATGCTCGGGCGATGCTGTCACACTCCCGAGCGTACCCTTCGATATTATTGTGCCGCCGGGCCTTGCTTTACCCAAAGGAGACTCGGTGAAGGTGGTCTTTTACAACGACAAGGATTACGGCTTTCTGCGGATAACGGTGGATACGAGCCAAAAAATCGTGATCGGAGAATTTTATTCGGCATATAACGAATCGAATCCAGGCGCCACCGTTCCGGTGTTATCGGATTCTTTCATCCTTCGACTGGACAAACACACGATTCATTGACTTGCACTCTGGCCAAGCGGGTCGGAAATACCGGGACCGCGGCGCGATCGATCAAGAAACGGGGGAACGAAAACCGCTTGATCAGCTGGAAGACCTGCACTAGTTATCGGTCCTCGATTGTGGGGGTATAGCTCAGTTGGTAGAGCGTCTCGTTCGCAATGAGAAGGTCAGGGGTTCGAATCCCCTTACCTCCACTGCATTGGTTATGAACGACTTACGAACGCACGAGCTTCAGGTTACAACGGCTAGTTACAACACAAGTGAGCAGATGTGAAGCTGTTTGACTGTGTTGTTTTAAGGGCACGGTCGCCCGGATAAATCTAATTGAGAGCTTCAGGTTGTTCGTATGGAAGAGCGTGAACCGGACCTTTGTGAAGTCAACCTTGACAAATTCCTCGCCACGCTCGCCCGGATTTTCGCTGCTCAGCATAATCCTCCCGCTGTGCAGGCTGCGCTGCCCTGCTGGGCGCGAGCACTTCGGAACGGTCCGAGGTGAAGTTCTGGGAAACGAGGGAGTTCGGGATCGGCTGGAGCGCCGGCCACCGGGCTCATGTGGCCCTGATGACCAGAAGCGGCCCGTATACTCAAGGCCTACAGTTCGTTCGGAGTTGGGCGTGGCTCTGGATGTCCCGACAAATGTTCTGCGGAGGCTAGCTTCATCGTTCACGGAAGGACAACCGGATGTTCTGCTTTCGTATACAGATCGTCGTCGGAACCGAGAAGTGGGAGTACGGTTTCCGAACCGTCTTCGGTCCTTACGGTACAACCGGCGGTAGCGAATAGGGCAACCATTCCAAGCAGTAGGAACTTCATAAATTGAGCGGATCGTTCACCCCCTACAGGTAGATCATTTTTCCGTCCCCTCCATCAAGGAAATCTAAACTATAACGGAGCCTGTCGTCGATCTGGCAGTGGCCTAAAGTGATGCTCCCGGCAGGGCATCTGCCGAAACAAACAACCGGCCACGGGGCGCATGTACAATCGCACCCTGATGACCGGAAGCGGCCCGTGTACTCAAGGCCTATACAGTTCATTTGGAGTTGGCAGTCGGTCTGGTCGGGTGGAATTTGAGCTGGACGCGCCCCAGCCGGGAACGGGAGATAGTCGTTTGACCATCAGCGCACTATGAAAAGTAACATCCTGATCATTAAGAAAACTTATGAGTGGAGTCGGGTCCATAGAACCGTGGCTCCCGACCGCAATGGCCGCATTGCTTTTCACGCCAACTAGGATAGTAGTGGCACTTCTGGGACCACGCAGAACCGCGCAAAAGCGACCTGATCCGAAAAGTTCCGAAAGTAGGTCCGCCAATTGGCGGACCTTGACCGGTTTGGTCGGATCCCAGACCGGGCCTAAGCCGTGGAAACTTCAAAGCGCGTACCCGCCGCCGGAAACCGCTGTTCGCTACGTGGAAATTGGAGTGAATGGTCTATGAGAATAGGCCGGTGAAACGGCGCAGCAGAGGATTTGTCCACTATGGACCAGAATACTGAAATTAACCGTGTAGCGATTGTCGGTACAGGCCTGATCGGCGGAAGTTGGGCGGCCTGTTTTCTAGCTCACGGTCTGGATGTAGTGGCTAGCGATCCAGCGCCAGAGGCCAAAGACAAAGTGCGCCACTATGTAGAGGCCGCGTGGCCCGCGCTGACAAAGATCGGATTGGCACCGGGAGCGTCGACCTCGCGTCTACGTTTTGAATCTAATCTCGAAGAAGCCCATGAAGGCGCGGACATGGTGCAGGAAAACGCTCCTGAACGCGAGGCTCTTAAGATCAAATTGTTCGCGGACATCGATTCGATTCTTCCACCACCTGCCATGCTAGCGTCGAGTACTTCCGGTATCCCTATTAGCCGCATCCAATCGGAGTGCAAGCACCCGGAGCGTTGCGTAACCGGATATCCCTTCAATCCGACGCACCTGATTCCGCTGGTCGAGGTGGTCGGAGGAGCGAAGACGTCTGCGGAGACGGTTGGACGCGCAATGCGTTTCTATACCGCTATGGGAAAGCGGGGCGATGCATATTCGCAAGGAGATCGGCGGACATGTGGCAAACCGCCTTCAGACGGCACTCTATCGGGAAGTAGCCTATCTGATCGAACAGGATGTGGTCAGCGTGGCGGACGCCGACGCCGCAGTGTGCATGGGTCCGGGTCTGCGCTGGGCTCTGATGGGACCGAACCTGATTTACCATCTGGGAGGCGGACCAGGCGGCATTCACCACTTCCTTGAGCAATTCGCGGGTCCGATCGCGGCCGGTTGGGCCGATCTCGGTTCGCCCGACCTAGGTCCCGAACTGCAGAAAAAGATTGTGGACGGCGTGCTGGAAGAAGTGGATGGCCGCTCAATCGAGGCGCTTTCGCAGGAGCGTGACACCTTGATTTTGGGACTACTGGAATTGCTCTCGCATCGAGGTAGGGCCGAACCTGTTGCAGCGCCCGGAGAGGTGTAGCAACCCAGCAAAATTCTCCAACGATTCGATTTCGACGTGCAAGCCGGTCTTCTCATTGATCTCTGCCATCGCAACGTTTAAAGCGCGTTGGCGAAAGTTTCCCCAGAGCGACAAAGCTGCCTCTCGGATGATATTGCCATCCGCGTCTTTCACCGATTCCAGGCCGAAGAGGTTTCGAACGTGCTCAACCGTGATGCGCTTGGTTCCAGTCGCGATGTGCTGGTGTAGACGATCTCGGCATCGTCGATTCCCTCGACCTTGAGCCGATGAGCCGACATCACTCGTAAGGCAGTTTTCAGCAGACCGCTGCCGCCTACCAGAATCGTTTCAATGTTTGTGGGGGGTGCGGATTGCCGATGTAGGGTTTGGTGGAGGCAACGTTCATTTGCAGTTCGTTTCTTGGTGTTGATCTCACCACCCACGGCAGCTTGAACGTTCGGCAAGATCAAGGCAAATACGGCCCCCGGGTCCGGAGAGAAGCAGGGGTAGACCTCAAAAGTGGTAAGAGAATGGTAAGTCGTGCGTTCAGTAACGGATTATGTGGTTCGAATTTACTTCCGGACGCCGTGCGGTGAATCGAGGACGATTTCGGGGCAATTGATATCCCTGAAAAGCGACAAGCGAAAGAGTAGAAAAGATTCGTGCTCTTTCGCTCGCTCTATTGGCTCTGATTGAGCCTCCGGTCATATCCCTATGGGATAATCCCAGTGCCTGATGCAAGTTCAGGCGAGATTTGCTTCTGCGCCTTTGAGCTCTGGCTCACATTTTCCGTGCAGGCGCCGGGTGGTTTTTACCCGGTCAAAAAGAGCGGCCTTTATCGGGCCGCTGTGTTCCAGTGATGATTTGCGTCGCATAGTCTAGTCTCAGGGCGCTGTGACAGAGATTTGGTCGGAGGCCAGGCTTTCGGTCCCGGCGGTATTGTAGGCGGTGATAATGAAGTAGTAGGTCGATCCGCTTTTGGTCAAGGGGACTGTCACTGCGGTGGTGTTACCTAGATCGGTGGTCTGGGTGTAATTGCCGCTGGAGAATCCGGTATGCAAACGGTAGCCGACGGTATTGGTGTTGGCATTGCTTGTTGCGGTATCGGCGTTCCAGGCGATCGAGGCGGTCGGGGTTGGGGTTGGGGAGGGGACCGGTGTCGGT
>Ga0302325_10002766_pt1 | contig 42188 bp, 36 predicted proteins | sample Palsa_T0_2_FD_201948 | JGI IMG/M metagenome (GOLD analysis project Ga0302325, IMG submission 201948) | Peat permafrost microbial communities from Stordalen Mire near Abisko, Sweden - Palsa_T0_2 | ecosystem: Environmental > Terrestrial > Soil > Palsa > Peat permafrost | place: Sweden: Abisko... | reverse complement strand
GCGAGGCGATGCGCGTTGGCCTCGTCGGTCAGATCGACGTACAGCGACTCCATCTCGCCGCCGGCCTCGCGGACCGCCTGGACGGTCTCCGCGCCCGCCTCGGGGTCGATCTCGGCGCCGACGATCGCGGCGCCCTCGGCGGCGAACCGAAGCGCGACCTGACGCGCCATCCCGCGGCCGGCTCCGGTGATGACCGCAACCTTCCCCTCCAAGCGACCTGACATAGCGTTCTCCTTTGGCTTGCGAGTCCGACAGCGCAGGCTAGCCGAGCGCCGAGGCGCCCTTGCCCATTAGAGACATGGCGCGTGGCCAAATAGGTCGACCGGCTTAGCCGGCTCGCTCGCGCTATTCTCTCGCCAAGCGTGTGCTGTTCGGCACGTTCGGCCTAGAATGCAAGGGACCGGGGACGCAGGTCTCAGGGAACAGAGGGAGGTCGCATGAGTGTTGACGAACGGGGCGCGCCGTGGCAGGTGCTGATCGTCGAGGACGACCCGGTGATCGCGTCGGTCTATCGGCGCACCGTCAACAGCATCGACCGGCTGGAGGTCGCCGGGGTGTGCTCGCGCGGCGAGGACGCCCTGGCGCTTCTGCGCCGCCAGCCGTGCGACCTGGTCCTGCTGGACCTGAAGCTCGCCGGCATGAGCGGCCTGGCCCTGCTGCAGCAGCTGCGCAGCGCAGGCCACCCGATCGAGGTGGTCGCGCTGACGGCGTGTCGCGAGGCGAACATGGTCCGCGCGATCATCCAGCGCGGCGCGATCGACTATCTGGTCAAGCCGTTTCCGGTCGAGCGCCTGCGCCAGTCGCTCGGCCGCTTTCTGTATCGCGCGGCGGCGCTGCGTCGCGAGCAGCTCGACCAGGACGCCGTCGACCAGGTCTGCGCGGCCGGCAGGGTCTCCAAGCGCTGGCTGCCGAAAGGACTCACGCAGGAGGGCGTCACGCGCGTCCGTCAAGCGCTGGACGCCGAGACGGCCGGTGTGTCGTCCTCGGACATCGCGCGCACGACGGGTCTCGCCAGGGTGACCGCGCGTAGATACCTCGAGTATCTGGTGGCAACCGACCACGCGTCCGTGGAAGCGGTTCCGTGCGGGCCGGGCAGGCCACGCAAGCTCTACCAGGTCGCCGGTGCCACCTACGACCCGGGCGACTACGTCGCTTCGATCGGCGAGCCGGGAGATGGCGCGCTCGTCAGCGAGCTGGTCGGCGCGGCCTGAGCGGGGTCGTTGAGCGAGCCGGAGCGCAGCGGCTGCGCGGATATCTCGGCCTCGAGATAGCCAGCCGCGAGCATCGCCGTCTCGAGGGCGGCACGGTGCTCGGGATCGAAGGTGCGATCGAGCTCCTCGCCGGCGACCTCGAGTCGGCTGCGTGCGCCGTAGTGGCGCACGCGGAACGAGCGATGTCCGAGCTTTCTCACCGCTCGCTCAGCCACCTCGATCCGTCCGAGCGTGTGTGCGTCGACCGGTATGCCGTAGGGAACTCGGGACGCCAGGCAGGGGCTGGCGGGCTTGCGTGCCGAGGGAACCCCCAGCCTCTCGGCGAGCGCGCGCACCGTCGCCTTGTCGATGCCAGCCTCGAGCAGCGGATGGCGGACATGATGCGCCGCGGCCGCTCGCAGACCTGGCCGCCAGTCGCCGGCGTCGTCGGCGTTGGCGCCGGAAAGCAGGCTTTCGTAGCCGCGCGCGTCCGCCAGCGCCGCGAGCCGCTCGTACAGCTCGGACTTGCAATGGAAGCAGCGAAAGCGATCGTTGCGCCGATAGTCCTCCCGCGCGAGCTCGTCGGTGGCGATCACCTCATGCGCGGCGCCCAACCGCCTGGCCACCGCCCGCGCCCCCGCGAGCTCCTCCGCGGGCACCGCAGGCGAGACGGCGGTGACGGCCAGCACGCGCTGCGCGAGCGCGCGCCGCGCGAGCGCCAGGACGAGCGAGGAGTCGACTCCTCCGGAGAACGCCACGACCGCACTCCCGAGCACGCGCACGCGCTCGGTCAGCCTCTCGACGAGGGCGTCGAGATCCGCCCCCGCCGCTGGATCAGCCGTCATCGCCCGGCTCCCGCGTCGCCGCGAGCGCGGCCGTCCAGATCGCCTTGACAGGCGTTCCCGTCTCCTGGGCCACGCGCTGGCAGTCCCCGTACTCGGGCCAGACGTTGACGGTCTCGCCATCCAGCAGCCCGCTCTTGACGCGGATCGGACGGCCGTCGACGGCGACCGTCCGCGACGCGCGCTCGAGCTCCCAGCGCCGCGCCGTGGTGACGCGTACGCCGAGCGTGGTCGTCTCGCGCAGGATCGTCTCGGCGACCGCGCGCTCGTCCCCGGGGCGGGCGAGCGCGCTGAGCACCACGCCAGGACGGCCCTTCTTCATCTGCACCGCCGAGACCCAGGCATCGAGCGCGCCGCTGGCATAGCAGCGCTCCAGCGCGTCGGGCACGAACTGCCCCGGCATGTCATCGACGTTCGCCTCGATCAGGCGCACCTCGCGCTCAGGCCAGGCCTGGGGAACGTCGATCCGCTCGCCGACCAGGATGCGCACGAGGTTCGGACGCGACTGCAGATCCCGCGTTCCCGCGCCATACCCGATCGCCTCGACGCGCATGGGGGGAAGCACGCCGTAGCCGTCGGCGAGAGCGCCGACGATCGCCGCGCCCGTCGGAGTCACCAGCTCGACGTCCTCATCGACGCCGTGGACGGGCACTCCGCGCAGCAGCTCGAGCGTCGCCGGCGCCGGAAGCGGCAGCCGGCCGTGGCCCCCGTCAATGATCCCGCGCGCCAGTGGCAGGGGCGAGACCACGATCTCGTGGACCCCCAGCGACTCGAGCGCCAGCGCGACGCCGCAGACGTCCCCGATCGCGTCGATCGCGCCCACCTCGTGGAAGCGGATATCGTCGGGGGAGCTCGCGTGGACCAGCCCCTCGGCGCGGGCGAGGGCGGCAAACACCGCGTGTGTGTGCGCGAGCGGGCGCGCGCCGAGGCTTCCGGCGTCGAGGATCGCGCGAACATCGGCCCACGAGCGGTGGACGTGCGGACACTCCTCGGCCACGATCGAGACGCGGCGCGCACCGATCTCGTGACGCTTGGCGCTCGATACGGCGAGGTCGAGCCCGTCGATCCCCAGCGATCGCAGGCCGTCTCTGATCTCCTCCAGATCGGCGCCCGCGTCGATCAGGGCGCCGAGCAGCATGTCGCCGGCCAGGCCACCGATCGCGTCGACGTAGAGCACGCGCGTCACGTGTGCGCCCGCCGGGCGATGCGGGCGGCGATCGTGCCCGCGCCGAAGCCGTCGTCGATGTTCACGACGGCCACGCCGGCCGCGCACGAGGCGAGCATCGACAGAAGCGCCGAGACGCCCCCGAACGACGCGCCGTAGCCGATGCTGGTGGGAACGCCGATCACCGGCGCGGCCACTAGCCCGCCGACGACCGAGGCCAGGGCCGCGTCCTGGCCGGCCACCACCACCACGCAGTCGGCCGCGCGCAGGTCATCCAGCGCCGCTGCGATGCGGTGCAGCCCCGCCACGCCGACGTCCTGGTGAACGCACACCGATGTGCCCAGCAGCTCGGCTCGGATCCGGCACTCGTGCACCACGGCGGCGTCCGAGGTCCCCCCGGAGACCACAGTCACCCGCCCGCTCGGCGCCGGCACTGAGCGGGCGATCCAGATCGCCCGCGCGCGGACGTCCTCCTCGGCGTCCGGCGCGACCCGCCGCACGGCCGCGCGCGCCGTCTCACCGGCGCGGGTCACGAGCACACTTCCCGCCCCACCCTCGAGCATGGCGGACACGATCGCTTCGATCTCCGCATCGGTCTTGCCTTCGCCGAGCACTGCCTCGGGGGCGCCCTGGCGAAGCTCGCGGTGCAGGTCCACGCGCGCGAACCCGAGATCCTCGAAGGGCAGGCGCCCGAGCAGATCGAGGCCCGCCTGCGCCTCCAGCGTGCCGTCGGCGACGGCGCGCAGAACGCCCAGCATCCCTGCCTCCAGCCCGTTCTCGGGAGGTGAATCGCGCACGCGAGGCACAGTAGCGCGACCACCACGCCGCTAAGGTGCTCGCCATGGTGCCAGCCGCCGTCGCCGTTTGCGCCCGTCAGAACGCGTATATCGGATGAGGATTCGACTCGCCTACGGGGAGCGCGGACTCGAGCTGGAGCTGCCGGCGGATCGGCTGACGGTGGTCGAGCCGACGCACCATCCGGGTGCCCCCGACGAGATGCAGACGCTGCGCGACGCCCTCGACTCGCCCGTCGCGGGTCCGCGCGTGGAGGAGCTGGTGGCGCCCGGGAAGACCATCGCGATCTCGATCTGCGACGGCACCCGCGCGCAGCCGCGCCAGCTGATGATCCCGGCGATCCTCGAGCGCCTCGAGGGCGTCGTCGACGACCACGATGTCGTCTTGCTGGTGGCGACGGGAACACATCGGGCGAACACCGACGAGGAGATCCGCACGATGCTCGGAGACGAGCTGCTCCAGCGGGTCCGGGTTGTCAACCACGACGCGCGAGACCGCGACTCGCTGGTGTTTCTCGGCGAGCGCGGCAACGGCGTCCCCGTCTGGATCAACCGCCTGTGGGTGCAGGCCGACGTGCGCATCACGACCGGCTTCGTTGAGCCCCACTTCTTCGCCGGGTTCAGCGGCGGCCCGAAGCTCGTCACGCCCGGTCTGGCCGGACTCGAGACCGTGCTGGTGCTGCACGACGCGACGCGGATCGGGCACCCCAACGCGACGTGGGGGATCACGCAGGGCAATCCCGTGCACGACGACATCCGCGCCGCGGCGGCCGCGGCCGCGCCGCACTTCTCCTTCGACGTGCTGCTCAACCGCGAGCACCGGATCATCACCGCGTTCGCCGGCGAGATGCTCGCGATGCACGCCGTCGCGTGCGACGCCGCGCGCCGCTATGCGATGCAGCGGGTCGATGCCCCGTTCGACGTGGTCGTGACGAGCAACTCGGGCTTTCCGCTCGACCAGAACCTCTATCAGGCGGTCAAGGGCATGTCGGCGGCGGCCAAGGTGGTCAAGCCCGGCGGCATGATCGTGTGTGCGGCCGAGTGCCGTGACGGGTTCCCGGGACACGGCGACTTTCGAGCGTTCCTGGCGTCGCAGCCCTCGCCGCGGGCGCTGCTCGACGCGATCGCGTCCGCGCCGTCGGTAGTGCCAGATCAATGGCAGGTGCAGGTGCAGGCGGCGATCCAGGATCGCGCGACGGTCGTGATGCACACCGACTACCTGTCCGACGCCGAGCTCGACGAAGTCCACCTCACGCAGACGCGTGACATCGCCGCAACGGTCGCGCAGGCGCTCGAGCGGATGGGCCCCGACGCGCGCGTGTGCGTGCTGCCGGAGGGTCCGCAGACGATCGCCTACGTCGGTTGAGCCCCGCGCTCGGGCTCAGCCGTCGAGGGCCGCCATCATCCCCTGGGGGTAGCGATCGCCGACGGCGGCTCCCACCGGGGCGGCTTCGTCGAGGCGGGCGAGGTCCTGCGCGCTGAGCTGAAGCTCGAGCGCGGCGACGTTCTCCTCGACGCGGTAGGGCTTGGTGGTGCCGGGGATTGGCACGATGTCCTGACCCTGCGCCAGCACCCAGGCGAGCGCGACCTGCGCCGCCGTCGCTTCGCGCTCGGCCGCCAGCTCGCGCACGGTGTCGACGATCGCGCGGTTGGCCTCGAGCTGCTGGAAGCGCGGAACGTCGCGCCGGAAGTCCTCCTCGGCGAGGTCCTCGGTCGAGGTGATGGTTCCGGTGAGGAAGCCGCGACCGAGCGGGCTGTAGGCCACGAGGCCGATGCCGAGCTCCCGCAGCGTCGGCAGAACCTCATGCTCGATGTCGCGTGTCCACAGCGAGTACTCGCTCTGCAGCGCCGTGATGGGGTGCACGGCGTGGGCGCGACGGATCGTCGGCGCGGCGGCCTCCGAGAGGCCGAGATGGCGGACCTTGCCCTCCGCGACGAGCTCGCCCATCGCGCCGACCGTCTCCTCGATCGGAACGTCGCGGTCGACGCGGTGCTGGTAGTAGAGGTCGATGTGATCGACACCGAGCCGGCGCAGGCTTTCCTCGCAGGCCGAGCGCACGTACTCGGGCCGTCCGTTCACGCGCCGTTCTCCCTCGTGCCAGTCGTTCCCGAACTTGGTGGCGAGCACAACCTCATCGCGGCGAGCGGCGATCGCCTCGCCGACCAGCAGCTCGTTGGTCTCCGGGCCATAGATATCCGCCGTGTCGATCAAGTCAACGCCGAGCTCCAACGCACGACGCACCGTGGCCTGACCGGCCTGCTCTTGGGGCGGGCCGTAGGCGATGCTCATGCCCATGCAGCCGAGGCCGATGGCTCCCACACGCACTTCTCCCAGATCACGTTGCTGCATGTCACTCCTGACGGGTCGCGCTTATGACGGCGGCGCCGGAGCCTCGGGTGAGAGAGGCTCGGCAGGGACACCCTATCGGCGGATCGCGCGCTCGCCGGGCCTACACCGGGGATCTGGCAGCCGCGTGAGACCACAACGGACGCGCCATGATGCTGTCCCCGTCTCGGTACAGGCCGAACGGCAGATGGGCGCCGATCGACCACCCGCCTGTGAACTGAGAGCGCTCTCCGACCTCGCGCGTGCGCAGGAGGAGGCTGCGACCGAGCTCGAGCTGAGGGCCCTCCCAGGCGGCGAGCGCCGTGTCGAGGTCGTCGTGCGCGCGTAGCGCCCGCCCGAGTTGGGTCGCGTCCTCGGCGGCCTTGGCCGATCCGGCCGCGGCGTGCGGTCGAGCCGCGAAGGCGGCGTCGCCGATCAGGCAGACGCGTCCGAGCCGCATGCGCGGCGACTCGAGGTCGAACACCGCTTGGATGAACGGAGCGGGGGTGCGCGCGATGATCGTCGCGAGCACCTCCGGCAGCTCGTTCTGCGCGACTTCGCACAGACGATCGATCGACCTCTGCGCCACCTGGCCGGAGGGCAGTGAGATCTCTCGCCGGACTCCCTGCGCGTCGGTCATCAGCTCGTCCAGCTGCTGCCCCTGCGCGACGTTGACGTACCACAGCCAGTTGAGCAGCTCCGCGTCCTGCGTGGAGCCCTCGTCGAGGTTGGGGATGGGATAGATCAACAGGTGTCCGTGGGCAAGCACGTGGTAGCTGATCGCCCCGTGCAGCAGCGTCGCCTGGCTTGCCTCGAGTGCTCGCGAGTCGATCGTGCCGCGCCAGGCCACGTAGCCGGCGTAGCGGGGCTGCAGCTGGGGCAGCAGGCGCCGACGGGTGCTCGACCTGATGCCCTCGGCGCAGACGAGCAGCTCGCCGCCGACTCGTTCCCCGTCCTCCAGCGTCACGGTCACGCCGGAGTCGTTCTGCTCGACCTCCTCGACCGTCGCCCCAAAGCGACAGACGGCCGGATCCAGCTGTGCTCGCAGGCCACGGTAGACGGCGTCGTAGGAGCTGAACCAAAAGCACGCGGACCGCTCGTGCGCGACGCGTCCGCCCGCGTCTATGTAACGGACGCTCGGCGTGCTGACGCTGATCGCGCTCAGATCGAGGCCGCTCTGCTGCGAGAGCAGCTCCACCGTCGCCGGGTGCAGCACGATCCCCGCGCCACGACCAGCCAACGGCGCCGCCGCACGCTCGAACACCGTCGGCTGCCATCCGGCCGCCTGTAGGTTCACGGCGGCGGCGAGGCCGCCGATCGAGCCGCCGCTGATCAGCGCTCGGCGCGGGTGGCTCACGTGGCCGATCTCGGAGCGGTCCGCTGCCCGCCGGGAAGCTCGGCGGAGCGGGTGTAGAGCCTTGCCTGCATCGTCTCGCTCGACTGCTCGACCGTGTCCGCCAGCTTTGTGATCTCGGGCAGTCGATCGAGATCGAGGCTGTTGACGGCGGGCCAGTCGATCTCGATCAGGTTGCCGGCGGGATCGCGCAGGTACATCTGCACGGATCCGTCGGGGAGCTCGTAGATGTCGGCGAAGAAGGCCGAGTCGTCGTGGATGCCGAGCTCGTTGGCCCGCTCCCAGGTGGCCTCGAAGTCGTCGACGTCGAGTGCCACATGGTGGTAGCTCGGAGCAACGACGCCCTCGCGCACGAACAGGTGCAGCTGCTGATCGCCCAGGCGCATCCACTGCACCGGAAACGCGAACCTCGGCGTGGGCACCTCCACGAGACCGAGGACGTCGCGATAGAAGCGCACCGAGGTGGGGAGGTCGATGGCGCTGACCGAGACATGGTTAAGACCTACGGCTCGCACGGATCGACTCAGCATATGACCAGCCAGTCGGCGAGCCGCGCGATTCGCGGGGTGCGGTCACAGTGCGAGACCCAAATCGCTCTGGCACGTCGCGACGGGCATAGACTCGATCACACTCGCGCTGCGTCTCGCATCTGCGGAAATGGAGAAACAGGGAGATGAATCGGTGATTATGCACGTGCTGCGACTTCGGTTCAAGGACGATGCGTCAGAGTCAGAGAAGCTTGGCGCCAAGCAGGCGATCGGTCGCATCGGCGCGATGGAGTCCGTCGAGTTCGCGGTCGTCGGACAGGACCTCGACAACTGTGGCGAGGGCTACACGTATGCGCATGCGTTTGCCCTTAAGGACCTCGACGCGTTCGAGCGCTACATGAGCGACCCGGTGCACCGCGCGGCCGACTTCGACCTCCATCCCTACGTGCAGAAGCTGGCGGCGTTCGACATCTCCGACGACCCGGACCCGGAGCTGGCGGAGAAGATCGCCGATGTCAGCCGGCGTAGGTTCGCGGCCGATCCGGAGCTCGTGCAGCTGCTGGAGACGATCCCGGAGATAGCGGTGGTCGGAATCGACAGCTGAAAGCGCTGATGGCGACAGTCTGATTGGCGAGAGTCGGGGAATACGTTAGTGTCACTGCCGTAGACCGGATCGACTCGATTAGGGGGCCGCAGATGAAGAGCATGGTCGTCACCGACTATGGAGCCTCGCTTCAAGCGCTGGAGCTGCCCGAGCCCAGCCTCAGGCCGGGGCATGCGCTCCTGCAGGTCCTGACCTGCGGGGTCTGCTTCAGCGACGTGAAGATCGCCCGCGGGAAGATGCCGTTCAGCGGCGATCTATCGCTGCCCCATGTGCCCGGGCACGAGATCTGCGCGGAGGTGATCGCGAGCGACCCGCCCGACGCGATCGAGCCCGGCACGCGGGTCGTCCTCTACAACGTCTGGCCGTGCCGCAGGTGCGACCGTTGTCGCGCCGGCGAGGAACAGATCTGCAGGGCGCCGAGGGCGCGGGCCGGGTTCACCGATCCTGGCGGCTTTCAAGAGCGCATCGTCGCTCCGCTCGAATGTCTGCTGAGCGTCCCGGAGGAGATCGACTCCATGCACGCCGCGTCGCTGACCTGCGCGCTCGGGACCGCCTACCGCGCCGTCGTGACGCGTGGCGGGGTGCTCGCCGGCATGCGCGTGGCGGTCATCGGCATCGGCGGCGTCGGCATTCACGCGCTCCAGGTCGCGCGCGTGGCCGGTGGCCTAGCGGTCGCGATCGATCGCTCGCCGCGCGCGCTCGCCGCCGCTCGCGAGCTCGGGTTCGACGCCCGCGACGGCGAGGACCCGGAGACGCTGGCCGCGCTGCTGGCACAGACGGACGGCCAGGGCTACGATGTCGTGATCGAGGCGGTGGGACGCCCGGCGACGACGGCGATCGCCGAGCGCTTGGTGCGCCCGGGCGGGCGCATCGTGATGGTCGGCTACGTCGTCGGCGACGCGATCGAGCTGCCGTCGGCGCGTCTCGTGCTCGAGGAGGTGCAGGTTCTCGGCTCGCGCTACGCCCGCATGGAGGAACTCGAGCGGGCGATACGGCTGGTGGCAGACGGACGGGTGCAGATGGTCATCGACCGCGAGCTCGAGCTCGACCAGGCCGACGAGGCGTTCGAGGCGCTCGAGAGCGGGCGCGTGGTGGGCCGCCAGGTGCTGCGCGTGACGCAGGAGGCGAGGCCATGAGCGCTCCGCGCCAGGCCCGGCGCGCGCGCGCCGCACCCCGGTCGGAGCCGGCCGCCGCCGGCGGCGAGGCCGACGATGCCACACGTCGGATCGGCGAGCAGCTGGCGCACCTCAGAGGCGAGCGCGATCTGAAGATCTCCGACCTCGCCCGGCGCATATCGGTCTCTCCCAGCCTGATCAGCCAGATCGAGCGGGGCCAGTCGCGCCCGTCGGTGACGACGCTGTTCGCGCTCGCCCAGGAGCTCAAGGTGCCGGTTGACGCCTTCTTCGAAACGCAGGCGCCGCCGGAGCCGGCCTCCGGGCGAGCGCCGGGCCGGTCCGGGACCGCGGCGAGCGCGATCCACACGGGCGTCTGGCCCGACCGTGACGACGGGTCGGAGAGCGGCCGCTACCTGCTCAAGCACGGCGAGCGTCCGACCGTCGAGATCCGTGGCGGCGTCCGCTGGGAGCGGCTGACGCGCGCGGCGCTGAACGACCTCGAGTTCATGGAGCTCGTCTATCAACCGGGTGCCGAGTCCGATCCGCAGCTGTACCGACACCCCGGCTTGGAGTGCGTGCTCGTAACCGAGAACCGGCTCGACATCACGGTCGGCTTCGAGGTCAACCACGTGATGGCCGGGGATTCGATCGCGTTCCCGTCGTCGCTGCCACATCGCTACACCAACCCGACGGATCGGGTCAGTCGAGCGGTCACGGCGATCGTGCACGATGGGCTCTCGACGCTGCACGACATGGTGCCGCCGTCGTCTGGCTCCGGCCGGTCTGCGGCATCGGCGTAGGGCAAAACAACAGTCAAGCTGTCGTAAATCGCGGTCAAGGCCCAGCTTTAAGGGATTTTGGTCTCGGTGTGTGGCGTTTTCGCCAGAGTGGCTGCATAAATCAACCTACTTGCGATAGTGTTGCTCTCCGGTACAGGGTCACTGGAAACATTGGGGTGTGATCCAGCGCCACTCATGTTCTGTCCCGAGGTGGCCCTCTCGCAGACTGTCGAGGGAGGCTCACTCGACAACGCTTGGAGGAGTCTTTATGTCGGATGCGCACACGCCATCCCCTGACGTCCACACGCCGACCCCCACGGGCAAGGGGCTGGATCTCTCGTTCCTGGGCAAGCCCCACGAGCACGACCCTCGTCGCGTCTACAGCACCACCTCCACCGATTGGCAGAGCCGTGTCGACTTCGACCGGATGCGCGCTGACCGCCTCGCCCGCGCTCGCCTGAAGATGGAGGAGCACGACCTCGGCGCCCTCGTGTGCTTCGTCGGCGAGAACGTCCGCTACATCACGAGCGTCTACCAGGGCAACTGGAAGAACAACATCTACATCCGCTACTGCGTGCTACCCCGCGGCGGCGAGCCGGTGCTGTTCGAGACGGCGGGATCGGACCTCGAGTGCGCCAAGATCGACGCACCGTGGCTGCACGGGAACATCCGGCCGGCGATCACGTGGAAGTGGGCAGAGACGGCCGAATCGATGATGGCCGACAAGATGGCCCAGTCGGTGCTCGACGTGCTCAAGGAGAACGGCGTCGAGAACGAGCGCATCGGCGTCGATGTCTACGACCCCGGTGCCTACACGGCCTTCCAGAAGCTCAAGCTCGACGTCGTCAGCGCGTGGCCGGCGATGTCCGGCGCGCGTGTGATCAAGACCCCCGACGAGATCGAGTGCCTGAAGATCTCCTCCGCGATCGGCGACACGTCCTTCTGGAAGATCGAGCACGAATGGCTGAAGCCCGGTGTCAAGGAGAGCACGATCACCGCAAAGGTGAATGAGTACCTGTACGAGCAGGGCTTCGATTTCGTCTACGACATCATCGTGGCCTCGGGTGGTAACACCAGCCCGTATCGCCGCTGGCACACCGACAAGATCATTCGTGAGGGAGACCTCGTGATCATCGATCAGAACGCGATCGGGCCCGGTGGCTACTTCGTCGACTTCGTCCGCTGCTTCAAGGTCGGTAATCGCTGGACGCCGAAGGAGAAGGATCTCTACAAGGAGTGTTACGAGTCGATGTACGCGGCGATCGAGATGTTGAAGGCGGGTAACACCTCCGCCGATGTGGCCGCGAAGCTCCCCACCTACGCCGACGACGAGTTCGGCACCGTCACGCTGCAGCAGTTCGCGCACTCGATCGGCCTCTCACTGTATGAGGGCATGTGGATCTCGCGGGCGTACTCGCTGGAGTACCCGGTGGAGCTGCAGGAGGGGATGTACTTCGCCGCCGAGACGTTCGCCGGCCATCCCGGTCTGGAACAGACCGTCCGCCTGGAGGAGAACCTGCTCGTCACCAAGGACGGTCCGGTGATTTTCACCAAGCACCCGTTCGCCGAGGACGCGCTCGCCTGAGCCGATGCCTCGGGTACTCGTCACCGACCACATCTTCCAGGGACTCGACGTCGAGCGATCTGTGCTCGAGCCCCTGGGCGCCGAGGTGGTGCTGGCCCCGAGCGCCGACGAGGACACGCTCGTGGGGCTGTGCGGCGAGGGAGTCGACGGCCTGCTCGTGTGCTTCGCTCCGGTCGGCGAGCGGGTCGTCCAGGCGGCCGCCGACGCCGGCTGCCGCGTAATCGCCCGCTACGGGATCGGATTCGACAACGTCGCGGTCGACGTGGCGACGCGCAATGGAATCGTTGTCACACGTGTACCCGACTATTGCCTGGACGAGGTCGCCGACCACGCGCTGGCCCTGCTGCTGTGCGTCGCACGCGGCGTCAGCGCCGGCCAGCGCGAGGTTCGAGAAGGGGGCTGGTCGGTGCCGCGCGAGGTGTTCCGGCTACGGGGTCGCACCCTCGCCTTGATCGGCGTCGGTCAGATCGGTGCCCGGCTCGCGACGCGGGCGCAGGCGCTGGGAGTCGAGGTCGTCGGCTTCGACCCCTACCTCGAGCGCTGGCCGGATGGCGTCACCCGCGCGCAGACCCTCGATGACGCGTTGGCCGAGGCCGACATGGTCTCGTTGCACGCTCCCCTCGCAGAGGAAAATCGTGGGCTGATCGACAGTCGCTCGATCGGCGCGATGCGCCGCAGTCCGATCATCGTGAACACCGCACGCGGCGGCCTGATCGACCTCGACGACGCGCTCGCCGCGCTCGAGGACGGCAGCATCTCCGCGCTTGCGCTGGACGTGGTCGATCCCGAGCCGCTTCCCGCCGGCCATCCGCTGCGCACCCATCCGCGTGCAGTGATCACCCCGCACATGGCGTTCTTCTCCGTCGAAGCCGAGCACGAGCTGCAGCGTCGCGCCGCCGAAGAGGTGGCGCGCTCACTGCGCGGCGAGCCCGCCGATGTCCCGATCAACCCACAGGCCCTTGACCAACGTGTTTAACACAGCACCATTTCACCCATATGGCTGAGACTGCGACCTACCCAGGGCTGAGCGGTCGCGTGGCGCTGGTGACAGGCGGCTCACGCGGCATCGGCGCCGAGACGTGCCGGGCGCTGGCGGCCAACGGCGCCCGTGTCGCGGTCAACGGCCGCGACCAGGCCGCGGTCGACACGGTCGTCGTCGCATGCCGCGAGCTCGGCGCCGACGCGGTCGGCGTGTGCGCCGACGCGAGCAGTCGTGAGGGGCTGCTGGCGCTGCGCCGCGCCGTGGAGGCGCAGCTCGGCCCGGTCGAGCTGCTCGCGCCGTTCGCGGGTGGCTTCACACGTTTCACCTCGATCCTCGACATCACCGACGAGGAGTGGGACCACGTCCTGGAGTGGAATCTCACATCGACCTTCCGCGCGGTACAGGTCTTCCTACCGCCGATGATCGAGCTCGGCGCCGGCTCGATCGTGACGATGGCCTCCAACGGTGCGCGTCTGATCGACAAACCACTCACCTCCTCCTACGTGGCGGCGAAGGCGGGGGTCGTACAGTTCACCCGCCACGTGGCGAGCGAGGTGGGAGTCAACGGCGTGCGACTGAACTGCGTCGCCCCGGCCACGACCACCTCCGAGAGGGTTCAACGCCTGATGGATCAGGAGGCGCAGACGCGCACCGCCGCGCTCTCGCCGCTGGGGCGCCTGGGGGTGCCGGCCGACACCGCACAGGCCACGCTGTTCCTGCTCTCCGAGGCGGCGTCGTGGCTGACGGGCGTGACGCTCGACATCGCCGGCGGGCGGGTGATGCTGTGATCGAGCGCCCGGATGTCGCTCAGTTCGCCCACGGCCAGTTCCGCACCGACTATGAGCTGCGCCCGGATCCTCACGAGCTGCGCGAGGCGCGCGTCGAGCTCGCCCGCGAGCGGATGCGCGAGGCAGGCATCGACGCGCTGCTCTTGTGGAAGAACGAGAACGTCCGCTACCTGACCGGCCTACGAGCCCAGCTGATCGCCGGCAAGAGCGCGCTGCTGAACGGCTGCATCCTGCCGAGCGAGGGGCCGCCGATCCTGCTGGCCTCCGGCGGCGAGATCGACCGCTGTCGCATGGTGATGCCGTGGCTGGGAGAGCTGCACGCCGTCCCGATCATGGAGGCGCGCGGTCTCGTGCGGGCGGCCGTCGAACAGGTGATCGGTCCGGCACTGGCCCGTCACGGTCTCGAGTCGAGCAGTCGACTGGGTGTCGACGAGGCTGGAATGTGTCAGTTCGAGGCGCTGCAGGATCTGCTGCCCGATGTCCAGCTGGCCGACGGCGACGCGCCGATGCAGCTGGCCCGCCGCGTCAAGCTTCCCGGCGAGCTCGCGCTGATGCAGGAGGCTTGCGCGATCGCCGAGGCCGTCACCCAGTCGGCGATCGACGCCGTGCGGCCCGGCGTGCGCGAGCTCGACGTGGTGGCCGACGCGATGCACACGCTGTTTCGGCTCGGCGGTGAGGAAGCACACGTTACGACGCCGTTCGTGGCATCGGGCGAGCACATGGCGCCCCCCAACCGGATCGCCTCCGACAAGATCATCCGCGAGGGCGACCTCGTGTTCATCGACATCGGGGCGCAGTGGGCCGGCTACTTCGGCGACATGGGTCGCACGATCGTGTGCGGCGAGCCCAACGACGATCAGCGCCGAGTGTACGTCGCCGTCTACGACGCCCTGCAGGCGGCGACCGACGCCATGCGGGCGGGCAACACCAATCGCGATGTCGAGCGGGCGGTGCGCGAGGCGGCGGCTAGCCATGGCCTCGCCGATCGCTTCCTCAGCCTGTTCATCGGCCACGGTGTTGGCATTGGAGCAAACGAGCCACCGTACATCGGCGAGAGCCTCCCGGGCGATGAGGCGGTCGTGCTCGAAGCCGGCATGACCTTCGCGGTCGAGCCGCTGATCTGGATCCCCGGTGTGAGCGGCGGTGGCGGAGTGCGTCTCGAGGACACGATCGTCGTCGAAGCCGCCGGCGGACGCCCACTCACACGGACCGGCTTCGATGCGCGGCTGCTCGGCGACGCGCGCCCGGTGCGCCGGCACGACGCGAAGATCAACTCGACTATCGACACATAGAAATTTGACGATTAAGCCCATGCGCAATCACGTTCCGATTAGACCCCCTGGTTCACTTCGTCTGCCGCGAAGCGACAGCCACTCAGATTCGCGCTGGTTGCAGGCGATTCGCGCCGTCGAGTGGCCGGCGAACGCGCGTGCGTTTGGACCCCGCGCGGGAACCAATACCGTTGACATGGGCAGGCCGTCTGAAAAACTCTCGATCTCGAATGTCTTTCGAGAGGTAGAGGCCGGTGCAGGCGGGTTCGTTGGGGAGGCTGGAGGACTTGCAGATATCAGAGCAAACCGTATCGGGGAATGCCGTGGCTGAGCGACCGCGCGTGGAAGTGCGCAACCTCTCCAAGACGTTTCCCGGGATGCGAGCGCTGTCAGACGTGGATTTGGATATTCGCGCCGGTGAGATCCACGCGCTCGTGGGTGGCAACGGGTCGGGTAAGTCGACTCTCATAAAGATCTTGACGGGCGTCTATCAGGGCGACGAAGGCGGCGTGCTGCGGACCGGTGACCATGAGATAGCGGCCGAGGACTCCTCGCCTGAATTCGCGCGCTCTGCGGGAATACACGTGGTGCACCAGGACCTCGGTGTGTTCATCGATATGTCGGTGGCCGAGAACATCGCCCTCGGACACGGCTATGAGACCGCCATGGGCATACAGGTGCGCTGGGCTTCTCAGCGCCAGCGCACCCGCAGGCTGCTGGAGCGCTTCGACATCGAAGCCGAGCCGGGTACGCCGCTGCGAGCCCTCAGTCAGGCGGTGCGCACGCAGGTCGCGATCGCCCGGGCGCTCCAGGACCAGGAGGATGACAGCGAGGGCCTGCTGATCCTGGACGAGCCCACCTCCTCGCTGCCGGCGCACGAGGTGGAGTTGCTGGTTTCCACGCTGCGCCGCTACGCGACGCGGGGCCAGGCGATCCTGTACGTGAGCCACCATCTCGAGGAGGTACTCGACCTGGCCGATCGGATCACGGTGCTGCGCGACGGGCACACGGTTGGGACCTTCGAGGCGGCGGCGCTCGACGAGGACGCCCTGATCGGCCTGATCGTGGGTCGTCAGATCGATCGCGTGTTCCCAGCGATGCCGGCCACGACCGCGACCACGCCCCTACTCGAGGTGCACAACCTTTGCGCAGGCCCGCTCGAAGACGTCAGCGTGAGCGTCACCCCAGGTGAGGTCGTCGGCATCGGCGGTCTCCTCGGCTCCGGGCGCACGGAGCTGCTGCGAGCGGTCTTCGGAGACCTGCCGGTGCGCTCGGGCGAGATGATCTTCGACGGCAAGCGCCTGAAGGCGGAGAGCCCGGCGGAGGCGATGAAGGCGGGGATCGCCTACGTGCCGGAGAACCGCGCCGTTGACGCCGCGTTCCACGATCTGCCGGTGTTCGCGAACATCTCGATGGCCAATGTGCGTGACTACTGGACGCTGGGCCGGATCGCCTACCGGCGCATGCGCAGCGACGCAAAGCTCTCGATGGCGGAATTCCTGGTCAAGGCATCCTCCGGCGAGGCGATGCTGTCAACGCTGTCAGGCGGAAATCAGCAGAAGGTGATACTCGCCCGCTGGCTGCGGCGAAAACCGCGTCTACTGCTGCTGGACGAGCCGACGCAGGGTGTCGACGTGGGGGCTCGAGCGGAGATCTACCAGCTGGTTCGAAACGCGGTCAGCGAAGGCGCGGCGGTGTTGCTCGTGGCATCCGACTTCGAGGAGTTGGCACCGATCGCCGATCGCGTCGTGATGCTCAGCGAAGGTCGCGTCACCGGCGAAGTTCGCCCGCCGGATCTGACGGCTGAGCGTCTGATGGTGGCGGCCAACCACAGAACGGGAGCGACCAATGGCCACTGAGATCCGGGCGGGCAAACAGGGCGGCGAGCGCCCACGGGCCTCGCTGCGCGAGGTGAACGTCGGCCGAGTCGCCCTGCACGGACTGGAGCGTGGCGGCCTGCCGATCCTGCTGATCATCATGTTCGCGTTCTTTGCGCTGGACTCGAAAAGCGGGACGGCTTTCACCAGCAGCGGCAACCTGCGAAACATCCTCGGTAACCAGGCCGTCACAGGCCTCGTCGCGCTCGGGATGGTGGTACCGCTGGTATCGGGCTATTTCGACCTGTCGGTGGCTGGGACAACGGGGATCACCAACGTCGCGGTCGCTGCGACGATCGGCCCCCACCAGTGGCCGGTGATCGGCACAATCGCTTTCGCCCTGGCGATGGGAGCCTTGATCGGCTTCATCAACGGCTTCCTGGTGGCCAAGATGCGCCTGAGCGGCTTCGTGGTGACGCTCGGCAGTTACACGTTGCTTGGCGGATTGTCGCTGTTCTATACAAAAGGCTCGTTCATCACCGAAAAAATTCCCGCTTCGTTCGGTCAATGGGGTTCGGCGACCCTGCTGGGCATACCGCGCCCCTTCTGGCTGCTGATCATCGTCGGTCTGGTCGTTTGGTACACGCTCGCCCACACGCCGTTCGGTCGTTATCTGGAGAGCATTGGATCCAACGAGGAGGCGGCCCGCCTGGTGGGCATCAACGTCACCCGCATGATCTGGGCGAGCTTCGTGATCTCGGGTGTGCTCGGTGCCATCGCCGGCGTGCTGGAGACCTCGCGTGCGGGCAGCGCCAGCGCCGAAACCGGCGCGGCGTTCCTGTTCCCCGCTTTCACCGCCGTGTTCCTGGGCGCGACCACGATCCGGCCGGGTCGCTACAACGTGTGGGGCACGCTCGTCGGCACCTACTTCGTCGCGATCAGCGTCAGCGGACTGACGCTGTTGGGCGCGAACATCTGGGTGTCACCGACCTTCAACGGCGTCGCGCTGATCGTCGCGGTCGCGCTGTCGACGCTGATCGCGCGCGCTCGCGAGAGACGCAGCGCGCTGGCTGCTCCCAATGTCGCAAGGCAGTCGGGCAATGGAGGACAGGCTTCTCTACAGCAAGCCGGGTCCAACGCGTCCGCGAGCGACCCGTAGCACCACAGGCGTGACAACCAACGAAACGTGCCAGTAAGCAACAGAGAGAGATGACCGCAGTGCGAAAGACAACAGAGCAGAGAATGCTTCTATTCATGAGGAGGAGAATCTTGAACATCATCCGAACAAGAAGGGTCTTTTCACGACCCGCTTGTGTTGCGATGCTGGCCGTGACCGCGCTCACAATCGCTGCGTGTGGGTCGTCCAGCTCGTCAAAATCAACCAGCGGCAGCACGACGAGCAGTAGCAGTAGCGGTAAAAGCCTCGCATCCGCTGCCGATCCGACCAAGGTCTATGCGCCGGGCGTACCAACGCTTGAAGAACTGTACAAGGGTACGGAAGGAACACCCCCGGCCAGCGGACCTCCGGCCAAGAAGGGCGCCTCTGTGATCTTCGTATCGTGTGGTCAGGAATCACCTGGGTGTGCCGCACCGCCGGACGAATTCGCAGGCGCCGCCAAGGTGCTCGGTTGGAACTACAAAATCCTCAACGGCAAACTCGATGTCGATAACTACTACGACACAGCATTCCGGGAAGCGATCGCGGCTAAACCATCCGCCATCGTCTCCGAGGGAATCGGCTGCTCGGAAGTGACGCAGCCGCTCAGGGAAGCGAAAGCCGCTGGCATTCCTGTCCTCGGAATCGAAGGTGTCGACTGCAACGACCCAAAGGTGGGCGGCAAAGAAGCGCTGCAGCCGATTCCGTTCTACTACAACGACACCGCGAAGAACACGGCGCAGTGGTACGAACAATTTGGAGCCAATCAGGCGAACTACTTGATAGATGCGACCCAGGGCAAAGCAAAGGTTATTCGCACGGAGTTTCTGGGTACGTTCGGGATCTATCAGGCAGAAGCGCAGGCGCGGCAGTTTAAGAAGTGTGCCGAATGTGAAATTCTGGCAACGCTACCGTTTGAGTCATCCGAACAGGAGCCAAACGGTCCGCTATTCCAGAAATTCACGACGGATTTGGTCAAATACACGAACGCCAACGCGATCCTGATGACGTTCGACACCGATGAGGTCACAGCCGGACTTGCCAAGGCCGTTGTGGACTCTGGCCGCAAGAACGAACTCGTCGTCGGAGGCGGCGAAACGGACGCTGCCGGTGCGTCCCTCGTCAGGGAAGAAAACGGCGTCGACGGTGAAGGTGGGTCACACGACGTAAGGTGGCTCTCGTGGGCAGCTGCCGATGAGGTAAACCGTTTCCTCAGCCACCAGCCGCCGGTGGGAGAGGGCTTGGGGTTCGTCGTCGTCGACAAGAACCACAACCTGCCCGCACCGGGCCAGAACTACAAAACAAAAGTTCCCTACCAAGAAGCGTACGAAAAGATCTGGACTGGCAAGTAGTAGGTGGCTTGGCCGGATCTGAGGTAGTTAGCAGTTGATAGGAGGTGTGAGCCGGGGGCGGGTGACCGCCGCCGGCTCATCACCTGAGCGAACGAGGCAGCATGGCCGAGCAAGGGAGGGCTATGAAGACCCTAATCAAGGGCGGAATCGTGATCAGCATGGACCCCGCCGTGGGCGATCTGCGTCCCGGCGACGTCCTGATCGAAGACGGAGCGATCGTCGAGGTCGCGGGCGCGATCGATGTGCAGGCCGATGAGCTGATCGACGCATCGCAGATGGTCGTGCTCCCCGGCCTGATCGATCCGCACCGTCATCTCTGGTACGGAGCACAGCGGGCGATCGCCTACGACGGGACCTACCCGATGCTGCTGGACTCCGTCTGGCCAAAGGTGGGTCTGACGTTCCAGGCGCAGGACGTGTATGCCAGCATGCGTGCGGGCATCGCCGACGCTCTCAACGGCGGGATCACCTCGGTGCTCGACTGGTGTCACGTGATGAACTCTCCCGCGCACGTCGAGGCGGCCGTGCGCGCGCACCTCGAGTCGCCGCTTCGCGCGGTCTTCGGCTTCGGTCCGTCGATGGCCCGCAAGGGCACGCAGGGCGACGAGGCGCAGTACGCCAGCTGGGACGAGGCACGCGACGTGTACGCGCAGACGTTCCCCGCCCATTCCGGTCGTCTCAGCCTTGCCCTGGCGATTCAGGGCACCGAGAACGATTCGATCGAGGAGGCCAGGCACGACATCACGACCGCACGCGACATCGGCGTGCCCGTGACGCTCCACGTCGGCTATCCCCAGGGGGGGCACCGGTATGCGGTCAAGAAGCTTCAGGACGACGGGCTGATGGGTCCCGACATCCAGTTCGTTCATTGCAACGGCACGACCGACGAGGAGTTCAAGATGATCGCCGACGCGGGCGCGACCGTGGCGATCTCACCGGCGACCGAGGTCGCGATCGGCATGGGCATCCCGCCGACCGGACGCGCGCGCGCCCAGGGCGTCACGCCGTCCTTCGGCTGCGACGCGATCATCGCCACCAGTGGCGACATGTTCGACGAGGCGCGCGCTGGCCTGCTACTCGAGCGCGCCGTGGGCCAGCAGCGGCTGTACGCGCGGGGCGAGGAGGTCGCCAGCTCGGAGGACCTCGGGTTCACCTCGCGCGAAGCGCTGGAGGCGATCACGATCAATGCCGCCCGCTCGATCTGGCTGGGGGATCGCGTCGGCTCCCTGTCTCCGGGCAAGCGCGCCGATGTCATCCTTCTGCGGGCCACCGACCTCAACCTCGCGCCGATGAACAACGTCGTCGAGACGCTGGTGTCGTGCGCGCATGCAGGCAACGTCGACACTGTCCTGGTCGACGGCAAGGCCGTCAAGCGCGACGGGAAGCTGATCGGAATCGACGAGCGCCAGATCGCGAGCGAGCTGACCGCGTGCCGCGAGCGCGTATTCGCGCAGGCGGACTACGAGGGAGTGGTACCGCCGGTGGCCGTGGCGGCCGCCGCGCGCTGAACCACCCCTCCGTGCGGGAGCTCGTGCTCGGTGGGGGCCGCGGTCAGGCGCCGGAGCCGGTGGCAACGCGCGACCAGATCTCCGTCACCAGCTCCTTCAGCATCAGCGATTCGGCCCACCGGTCGGACAGCTCCGATCCGTCGCGACCCGTGATCGCATACCAGCTGGGAGGGCCGAGCTCGATCGTGAATACGATCGTCGCTTCCGGGTCGAGCGTCGCTCGGAGATGGCGCAGCCCCCACTCCCACCAGCTCGCGAACAGATCGACCCATGGACGGTGGTGCGCGAAGGACACCTGTATCTGGATCTGCTCGCGCGTGGCGACGCGGGCGTGAAAGGCGCGGCTGCGGCGCAGCACCGAGCGGATCAGCTCGTGGTTGGCTTCATCAATGGGCCACGCGAACTCGCGGCCGAGGAGATAGTGGGACAGGTCGGCGGTCAGCTGCAGCTCGGGCATCGCGTCGAGCAGGTCGAGCGTGAAGTACAGGTCGGTCGTCATCCGGTCGCGGTGGGTCTCCACGTAGGTGGGGATCCCGGCTTCCGCGGCCAGCTCGTGCCAGCCGTGAAGGTAGGGAAGGCATTCCCGCACCGTGCGCGGTCGCACGTTGGGCTGGAGGTTGAGGTGGTCGACATGGGTGGTGTCCACCGCATCGATCGTGCTGAGGATCGGGCGCAGCCCCTCGACGGAGGTCGGGAAGCCGGAGAACGCGATTCGCAGACCCCTGTCGATCGCCGCGGCGGCGGTGCGCCGGGCGAGCTGCGCGTCGGTCGCGGAGACGAGGATGCCGACAAAGCCCGCGGCGGCGATCTGATCGAGCCCCGCCTCCAGGCTCCACGGCTGCTCGCCCCGCCACGGCAGGCCGTCCATGGCCCACATCGACTGATAGACGTGAAGCTCCACGTGAAGCGAGGCTTCAGCTCACGGCGGCGCGCGGCTCGATGCGCTCCCACTCCACGGGCAGCGTGGCGAGACCGCTGAGCATCACATGGGTCTCGTGCTCGGGCGGCTCGTCGGGGCTCAGTCGCAGCGTCGGCATGCGCTGCGTGAGCACCTCGAGCGCGACCCGCGCCTCGAGCCTGCCGATCGGCGCGCCAACGCAGAAGTGGATGCCGCGCCCGAGGCCGAGGTGGCGGTTCGCGTTGGGCCGTTCGAGGTCGAGCCGATCGGGATCGGGAAACACCTCGGGGTCGCGATTGGCGGCCGCGAACACCAGGTGAAGGGCGTCGCCCGGCTTCATATCCATGCCGCCGAGCGTAATCGCGGCCGTGGCCTGGCGCATGTGGTAGGTGACCGGGGGCGCGAGGCGCAGCGACTCCTCGACCGCCACGGCGGCCAACTCCGGCTCGGCGACGAGTCGCTCCCACAGCGAGGGCTCGGACATCAACAGGTTGAGCATGCTCGCGATCAGGCGCGTGGTCGTCTCCTGGCCGGCGAACAGCAGGTGGATGACGGTCGAGACGATCTCCTCCGTGGTGAGCTGGCGCTCCCCCGCCAGCGGCGTCGCCACCAGTACGCTGACGAGATCCGCTCCGGGTGAGCGCCGCCGCTCGTCGACCATCGCCTCGACGTACTGCTGGAAGGCGACGAAGCGCTCCGCCGTCTCGATTTGGCGCTCGAGCGTGAGGCGCCCGATCGTGCCGGCCTCGAGCGTGCGGAAAGCGTCGCTGAGGTGCTGCACGTGATCGGTGTCCTGCGGCGGCACGCCGAGGATTTCTCCGATCACGCGGATCGGCAGCGGATCGCCGAAGGCGGGGACGAAGTCGGCTCGAGTCTGGCCGGAGAGGTCGTCGAGCAGCTCGTGGCTGATCGCCCGCATCAGCGGCTCCAGCGCCGCCACGCGCCGCGGCGTGAACCCCTCGTTGACCAGGCGCCGGTAGCGCGTGTGGTCGGGCGGGTCCATCTCGATGATCCCGGGGAAGCGTGGTCGGCCGCGCTCGAGGATCTCCCGGACCTCGCGTGGCAGGGTCGAGAACGGCTCGATGCCGATCGAGTTGATCGCCGAGAAATGCTCGGTGTCGCGCAGCACCTCGACAATGTCCGCGTAGCGGGTGACGATCCACGCGTCCTGGTCGGGGTCATGTCCGCTCATCGGCTCGGCACCATGATGCTCGATCGCGGCGCGCGTGGCCGGGTTTGGGTACTGGCGAGGACCCAAATCCCAAGCCGGTTGGGTCTGCGGCGGTCAGGCCGACAGCCGGCGGGCGATCCCCTCGCCGGTCGGCAGGGTCACGAGGAACGCCGTTCCCTGCGCCATCCGGCGCACGGCGACCGTGCCGTGCGCCGAGGCCACGGCTTCGGAGACGAGCGCGAGCCCGATGCCCGGGTGGCCGTCCTTGGATGTGCGTCCACGGGAGAAGATCTCCTCCTCGGTCTTCTGATCGACGCCGTCGCCCCAGTCGCGTACGGCGATCGAGATCGCCTTGGCGCTCTGGTTGATCCGCACCGAGGCCCTGCGTCGCGTCGCGGGTGCGCCGGCGACGGCCTCGACCGCGTTCTCGATCAGGTTGGCGACGATCGTGACCACCTCCGCGCTGCCGAGCGTCGGCGGCAGGGAGTGCAGCTTGCTCTGGCCGTGCAGCCGGACCTCGACGCCGCGTTGTCGAGCGACGCTCATCTGCGCGACCAGCAGGCCGGCGAGGATCGGGTTGTGCACGCGTTCGACCACCGACGGGTAGCTGTCGTGGTGGCGCGAAATCAGCTGGGCGAGGAAGCCCTGCGCCTCGCGGACCTCGCCGAGAGCGAGCAGGCCCGACAGCGCGTGCAGGCGGTTCGCGTACTCGTGGGTCTGATCGCGCAGCACCCTCACCAGCTGGTCGACCGCCTCGACCTCGCGCCGCTGCGATTCCATCAGCCGCGCGCTGTCGATCGCGCTCGCCGCGTGCTGCGCGAAGGTGCTCGCCAGTTCCACCTCTGTGGCAAGCCACGGCCCCTCGGTCGCGCGATACAGGTTCAGCGCGCCCGAGCTGCGGCTTCCGGCCACCAGCGGCACGGACATGATGGCGCGGTACTTCTGGCGCACCAGGAAGCGCTTCCACTCGCGCGCCTCCGGACGGTTGATGCGCGCATAGCTCGAGATGTCGTCGATCACCACCGGTCGCAGACGGTCGGCTGCCGTCCGCGAGATGCTCTGGCCGTGCGCGACCACGTCGCTCTGCAGATAGCGGTTGTAGCCGCTGCTGAGACCCTTCGACGCCGCCAGGCGAAACCCGCCGCCGGGCTCCGCCAGGAGGATGCTCGTGGCCTTGGCGCGGGTGACGTGGCGTGCCTCGGCGGCGATGATTTCGAGCACGTCGCTGAGGTTCGTGTGCAGCGCCGCCGCGCGGCTGACGCGCAGCAGCGCATCGACCTCCCGCCGGCTCCAGCTGGGGACGTCGTCGTCGCCGGCGTGGTCGCGCGCGAGCGCCAGGACGGGTTTGGAGCGCTCGATCGGCTGCATCACATCGCCCCCCTCGCGCGGGTCGCGATCGCAGCGGATGCGACCTCGCCGGCGGCCGCGCGAACCGCGTCCAGCTCGGGTGCGACGTGGACCGAGGCCAGGCCCATGCGCGCGGCGTCCTCGGGCGTCAGTCGACACGAGCCGACGATCGCGTGGACCGGCGTCGAGGCCGCGCGGCAGCGGGCGGCAAGCTCGCCGACGATCTTGCCGTCGAAGCTCTGCCTGTCCAGCGAGCCCTCGCCGACGATCACCGCGTCGGCGCGTGCCAGCCGTGTGGTCATGCCGACGGCCTCCAGCACCCACGGGGCGCCCGGCTCCAACCGCGCACCACGCCCCGCCCACAATCCGCCCGCGAGCCCACCGGCGGCGCCCGTCATCGGCACTCCGCGCGGGTCGCGCGGGAGCGCAGCCGCCTGCCTGTGTAGGCGCTCGGTCAGGCGTGCGACCGCCATCGGGTCGGCCCCCTTCTGCGGGCCGTAGCGCAGCGCGGCGTCCTCGAAGGGCGTGGTCACATCGCACAGCACGAGGATCTCCGCGCCATGCAGGCCGCCCGCCTGCTCGATCGCCTCCAGTGCGCCGGCCCCGCCGTCGGAGGTCGCGCTGCCCCCGACCGCCACGATTATGCGCCGCGCGCCCGCCGCCGCGGCGGCGGCGATCAGCTCGCCCGTGCCGAACGTGCTCGCCAGCTCGGGGTCGCGCTCGTCGGGGGCCAACAGCGCCAGACCGGAGGCCTGCGCAGTCTCCACGATCGCCGTCGCGCCCCCGTCCAGCCATCCCAGCAGGGCGTCGAGCTCTCGCATCAGCGGGTCGTGGACTGTCACCGTGGTAGTCGTGCCGGCTAGCGCCGCGACGAGCACTTCCAGCGTGCCCTCGCCGCCGTCGGCGACCGGACACGGGTCGGCATGCGCCCCGGCGTCGACGACGCCCGCGCTGGCGGCCGCGGTCACCTCGCTGGCGGAGAACGTGCCCTTGAACGCGTCCGGCGCGATCAGCACCACCGGTGCGGCCTCGGACGCCTTCGTGTCTACGCCTCGACCTCGACTCGATCCGGTAGCCACGAACAAAACATCATAGCTCCAAGAAACAAGGCGATCTTGGCGCGCCGGTCAGCCGGCGGGGGTTGGCAGCGGCTCGCCGGCAAGTCCCGCGAGCAGGTTCTCGACGGTCCGCTCGGCCATCCGCTCGCGCGCCCACCGCGTCGCGCTGCCGATGTGCGGCAACACCAGCAGGTTCGGCGCGCCGAGCAGCGGGTCCTCGCGCGCGGGCGGCTCCGGATCGGTGACGTCGAGACCGGCGCCGGCGATCCAGCCCTCGGCGAGGGCGTGCCTAAGCGCCGACTGGTCGACGAGCCCGCCGCGCGCCGTGTTCACGAGCAGCGCCGTGGGCTTCATCGCCCGCAGCGCCGCCGCGTCGATCAGATGGCGGGTGTCCTGCGAGAGAGGCACGTGCAGCGAGACGACGTCGGCGCCCGCGAGCGCGGCGTGGAGATCATCGCCGCGGCGGACGTAGACGACGTTCATGCCGAACCCTTCCGCGCGCCGGCCCGTCGCGCGACCGATACGCCCGGCGCCGACGATCGCGAGCGTCGCCTGGGCGAGCTCGAGTCCGAGCCAGCCGGATGGCTCCCACGTGCGCCAGCGTCCCGCACGGACGTCGGCCGCCGCCTGCGGCAGACGCCGCGCGACCGCCAGCAGCAACGCCATCGCCATGTCGGCGGTGGCGTCGGTCAGAACATCGGGCGTCACCCCCACCGGGATGCCCCGGGCGGCCGCCGCCTGGAGGTCGATGTTGTCCCAGCCGACGGCGTAGTTGGCGATCACGCGCAGGCGCGGCGCGGCGTCGAGCAGCGCCGCGTCGATTCGGTCGCTCAGCAGGCACAGCAGGCCGTCCGCCGCGGCAGCTTCCGCTCGCAACTGCCCCGGCTCGGGGGGCAGCGGCCGCGGCCAAACAGACACCTCGTGTACGCGTGCGAGCCGCTCCAAGGCCAGGCCGGGCAACCCCCGCGAGACGAAGCAGCGCACCGGCGGATCCTAGCCGCCGCGCGCGCTCCTTCGAGACTCCGCGCCGTCCGGCGATCACGCTCCAGGAGGCCCATGTGCGGTCCCTCTGCTTGGCCCTGTGGCCAAAGTGTCGGTCGCATTTTGCGGATAAGGTATCTAGATGGCCACGCTGGACTCCCAGCATGCGTTCGGCCGCCTGCTAGCCGCACTCGACGAGGTGGATCTGCGCGCCCTGTCGCGATCGCTGTCGGAGGACCTGCGCGAGCGTAACGTCACCTTCGGAGCGGACGATGGCGGAAACGTGGAGGCCTTCGTCGTGGACCCCGTTCCGCGCGTGATCGAGCGCGACGAGTGGGACGTGCTCGCCGCCGGCCTGGCGCAGCGCGCCGAGGCGCTCGAGCGCTTCGTCGCGGACGTCTATGGCGAGCGCCGCATCGTCGCCGCCGGTCGCGTGCCGTGGTCGGCGATCGAAAGCGCCGAGTTCTTCGAGCCGCGGATGGCGCAGCTGCCGCCAGCCTCGGGGCGCTGGATCCAGATCGCCGGTCTCGATGTCGTACGCGACGGCGACGGTCCGTTCGTGGTGCTCGAGGACAATGTGCGGACTCCGTCGGGGATCGCCTACGCGGTGGCGGCGCGCGAGGCGCTCAGCGGGCACGTGTCGGTGCCCGACGGCGTGCGCGTGCGCTCGTTGGAGCCGGCCTACGAGTGGCTCGGCGAGGCTTTGCACACGGCCGCGCCACCGGAGGCCGGCGAGCACCCGTCGGTCGTCGTGCTCACCGACGGGCCGGCGAACTCGGCCTACTACGAGCACGGTGCGATCGCTCAGCGCCTCGGGCTGCCACTGGTGCGCCCCGTGGACCTCAGCGTTCGCGCCGGGCGGCTGTTCGCCCGCACCGACGACGGGGCCGTTGCGGTCGACGTCGTCTATCGCCGCACGGACGAGGATCGGCTGTTCGACAGCGCCGGAGCGCCGACTACGCTCGCCGACGTGTTGCTCGGGCCCCTCGAAGCGCAGACGCTGACATGTGTCAACGCGTTTGGCACGGGAGTGGCAGATGACAAGCTCGTGCACAGCTACGTGGAGGAGATGGTGCGTTTCTATCTGGAGGAGGAGCCCCTCCTGGCCTCGGTGCCGACCTACGACCTGACGCAGCCCGGCGTGCTCGCGATGGCGCTCGAGCGCATCCGCGAGCTGGTGGTCAAGCCGCGCAGCGGACACGGCGGCATCGGTGTCGTCGTAGGATCGCGCGCAGACGCGCAGACGCTGGCGGCGGTCTCACGCGAACTGGCGGCGGCGCCGGAGCAGTTCATCGTGCAGGAGACGCTCCGCCTCTCACGCCAGCCCACCGTGTGCGGTGACGAGCTCGAGTTGCGTCATGTCGACCTACGCCCGTTCACCTTCGTCGTCGGCGACCGCGTCGAGGTCTTTCCCGGCGGGCTGACCCGCGTCGCGCTCGAGCGCGGTTCGCTTGTCGTCAACTCCTCCCAGCGCGGTGGCGCCAAGGACACGTGGGTGCTCGCATGAGCATCGATCCCGGCAGCCGGGGGCCGGTCGCGCAGCATCCGCATCCGGTTCTGATCGGCGTGACGACGTCGGAGCTGCGCCTGGCAAGCCAGGTGCGTCGCGACCGTCGTGGCGAGCCCGCCCGGGTCGAGATGGCGCTCGGGATGTCCTATCTGCGCGCGGTCGAGCGCGCGGGTGGACTGCCGGTCGTGCTGCCGCCGCTCGAGCTGGACCGGATCTCACCTCTGCTCGATCGGCTCAGCGGGCTGCTGCTCTCCGGTGGACCCGACCTCGACCCGGCCGCCTACGGGCGAACAGCGCACCCCGAGCTGGGCCCGACCGAGCCCCAGCTTGACGCCTTCGAGGTTCAGCTGGCGCGAGAGGCGGACGCACGCGGACTGCCGATCCTGGGCATTTGCCGCGGTGCGCAAGCGCTCAACATCGCGCGTGGCGGCACCCTGCACCAGCACCTCCCGGAGATCACGGACGGCACGGTGGCCCATCGCCAGTGCCAGCCGGGGGAGGAGGTCACGCACACGGTTCGCGTTGGCGCCCGCAGCGGCCTCGCGGAGGTGCTTGGCAGACGGCGCGTGGCTGTCAACTCCTTTCACCACCAGAGCGTCGATCAACTCGGTGGTGGCCTGCACGCGGTCGCGTGGGCGGACGACGGCGTCATCGAGGGCGTCGAAGGACGCGGAGAGTCGCTCCTGCTGGGCGTTCAGTGGCACGCCGAGACGCTGGTTGACGACCCCGCTCAGCTCGCTCTCTTCCGACACCTGGTGACAGCCTCCGAGGAGCGAGAGCGAGCGCGCCCGACGCGGCTCGCCCAGTCGACGCAGCGCGCGGCCTGAGTGGTGAGTCCGTTCGCGGAGCGCGTGAGCCCTGCTTGGGGGCGCTGGCCGCCTCCCGCGACACGTCAGCCGTGGACCGTCGGGATCGAGGAGGAGGTGATGCTGCTGCACGCCAGCGACTTCGCACTGGCACCCTGGATCGACAGCATCCTGCCGACGCTGGCCGCGCATCTCGCCGACCACGTCGACGCCGAGACGCACGGCTCGGCGATCGAGCTACGCACCGGCGTACACGACGGCGTTCCTGCGGCGATTGGTGAGTTGGCGGCGCTGCGCAGCGAGCTGCGCGCCGAGCTGGAGACCAGAGGGTTGCGCGCGGCCGCCGCAGGCATGCATCCGAGCACCGTCTGGCAGGAGACGCGTATCTCCGGCGGCGAGCGCTATCAGCTGCTGTACGCGTCTCTGCGCGAGCTCGCGCGCCGCGAGCCGACGTTCGCGCTGCACGTCCACGTCGCCGTCCCCGACCCCGAGGACGCCCTGCGCGCGATGAACGGGCTGCGCGCGCACCTGCCGCTGCTGCTGGCGCTGTCGGCGAACTCCCCCTTCTGGCAGGGGCGCGAGACCGGGCTGGCATCGACGCGAACGCCGATGTTCGGGGCGTTTCCCCGCGTCGGGCTCCCCCGCGCCTTCGCCGACTACGGCGATTACGTCGAAAGCATCGACCTGCTGTTGCGCTGCGGCGCCTTTCCCGAGCCGACGTTCCTGTGGTGGGACGTGCGCCTACAGCCGCGCTGGGGAACCGTCGAGGTACGCATCATGGACGCCCAGATCACGGTCGAAGACTCCGCCGGACTGGTCGCGCTGGTGCAGTCGCTCGTGCACATGGAAGCCAGCGAGGGAGCTGCGGCGCTCGCCTCGCACAACAGCGCTGAGCTGCTCGCCGAGAACCGCTTCCTGGCGGCGCGGGACGGCATGCAGGCTCGTTTCCTCGATGCCGGCCTCGAGGGTCAGATCTCGGTGCACGAGGTGCTCGCGAAGACCATCGATCTGTGCACCCAACACGCCGATCAGCTGGGATGCCGCGACGAGCTCGAGGCCGCGCGTGAGCTCAGCCGCCACCCCGGCGCCATGCGCCAGCGCGAGCGTGCGCGCGAGCCTGGCGGACTTGCCGGCCTGGTCGCGGCGCTGGCCGACGCTTTCTGATGTGCGGGCTCGGCGGGGAGGTCGCGTGGGGACGCGCCCCCGATCTCGACGCGCTCGCGCGCATCGCGCAGGCGCTCGCACCGCGCGGGCCCGACGGCGCCGGCGATTGGCAGGACTCCGGCGTCGCGCTCGTGCACCGGCGCCTGAAGATCATCGATCTCACCGCCCGCGGCGACCAGCCGCTCGTGGATCGTGAGCTGGGGCTCGTGATCGCCTTCAACGGCTGTATCTACAACCACCATCAGCTGCGCGCCGAGCTGGTCGATGCCGGCTATTCGTTTCGCTCGGCTTCGGACACGGAGGTGATCATCAAGGCCTACCACCATTGGGGACCGGAGCGCTTCGTCGATCATCTGATCGGCATGTTCGCCTTCGCGATCGTCGAGCAAGCGTCGGGGCGGGTCGTGCTTGGACGCGATCGGCTGGGGATCAAGCCGCTATACCTCGCCGAGCTCGACGGGGCGCTTCGCTTCGCCTCCACGCTGCCGGCGCTGCTCGCCGGGGGCGGCGGGATCGACACCGAGATCGACCCTGTCGCGCTTCACCACTACCTCAGCTTTCACTCCGTCGTGCCGGCGCCACTGACGATCCTGCGCGGCGTGCGCAAGCTCGCGCCGGCGACACTGCTGAGGATCGAGCCCACCGGCGCGCGCAGCGAGCGCCGCTACTGGTCCTCCACCTCCGGGCCCAACCCGCCGGCGCCGGACGCCGACTGGGAGGAGATGACGCTGACGGCTCTGCGAACCGCCGTGCAACGCCGGATGGTGGCCGACGTTCCTGTCGGCGTGCTGCTCTCCGGTGGCCTCGACTCCAGCCTGATCGTCGCGCTGCTCGCCGGCGAGAGCCAGCCAGGGCTTCAGACGTTCTCTATCGGCTTTGCCGACGCCGGCGGCCAGCGTGGCGATGAGTTTCACTACTCCGACCTCGTGGCGGCGGAGTTCGGCACAGCGCACGAACGCATCGAAGTGGACTCGGCGCGACTGCTGCCGGCGATCGGCTCCGCGATCGGCGCGATGAGCGAGCCGATGATCTCCCACGACTGCGTCGCCTTTTACCTGCTCAGCCAAGAGGTCTCGCGCCACGTCAAGGTCGTACAGTCAGGCCAGGGCGCCGACGAGGTCTTCGCGGGATACTCCTGGTATCCGCCGCTCGCCGACGTTCCCGGGAGCGGCGCCGACGCCTACATCGCCGAGTTCGTCGACCGCGCGCACGGCGAGTGCAGCGCGATGGTTCACCCGCGCCTGCGGCTCGAGCGCGATCCCTCGCGCGAGCTCGTGGAGCGCCACTTCGCGGCGCCGGGCGCGCACACGCCGCTGGACCGCGCGCTGCGGCTCGACAGCGAGGTGATGCTCGTCGAGGACCCCGTCAAGCGCGTCGACAACATGACGATGGCCTGGGGCCTCGAGGCGCGGACGCCGTTCCTCGACCACGAGCTGGTCGAGTTGGCGGCGGCCTGCCCTGCGGAGCTCAAGCTCGCGCACGGCGGCAAGGGCATCCTCAAGCGCATATCGCGTGGGCTGCTGCCAGACGCCGTCATCGACCGCCCAAAGGGTTACTTTCCGGTGCCGGCGCTGTCCTACCTCGACGGCGACGTGCTTGAGCTGGTGCGCGACGCGCTGACCCCGGAGCGGATCGAGCGCCGCGCCGTGTTCGACCCCGGCTACGTGAAGATGCTGCTCGCTGGGCCAAACGATCATCAGACGACCCTCGAAGGCAACAAGCTCTGGCAGGTCGCGCTTCTCGAGCTCTGGCTGGACAGGCACCTCGACGGCGCAAACACACCCGCTGTCGTTGGCGAAGGACATTGAACGCGCCGCTCGCAGACCTCCGGATTCTCGCGGTCGAGCAGTTCGGGGCCGGTCCCTGGGGGACGCTCCAGCTCGCCGACCTCGGCGCGACGGTGATCAAGATCGAGGACCCGGGCAGCGGCGGAGATGTCGCACGCTACGTGCCGCCGTACCGGCGCGGGGAGGATTCGCTGTACTTCGAGAGCTTCAACCGCGGTAAGCGCTCGATCTCGCTGGATCTCCGGACCACGGCCGGGCGTGAGGTGTTCGAGGACCTGGTGGCGGCGGTTGACGTGGTCGCGTGCAACCTGCGCGGCGATAAGCCGGAGGCGCTCGGTCTCACCTTCCAGGCGCTGCGTCACCGCAATCCGCGGATCGTGTGCTGCTCGTTGTCGGGCTTTGGCCGCACCGGTCCCCGCGCCGCCCAGCCCGCATATGACCCCGTCCTGCAGGCGTTGTGCGGCTGGATGAGCCTGACCGGCGAGCCGGACGGGCCCCCGACCAAGACGGGCCTGTCGCTGGTCGATTTCGCCGCCGGCTACGCGATGGCGCTCACACTTCTTGCCGCGGTATGGCGGGCTCGACGCGACGGGGTCGGCGGAGACTGCGATCTCGCGCTGCAGGAGGTGGCGCTGTCACTGCTCAACTACGTCGGCACGTGGTCGGCGAGCGAGGGCTATGAGCCGGCCCGGCGGGGAGAATCCTCGCATCCGTCGATCGTGCCGTTCCAGGCGTTCGCCACCGCCGACGGGTGGATGACGGTGGCCTGTGCGAAGGAGAAGTTCTGGAGGTCGCTGTGCGTCGGCCTCGAGTTGCCCGAGCTGCTCGAGGACGAGCGCTTCATCGGCTTCGACGGACGCGAGCGCAATCGCGACGCGCTGCTGGCGATCCTTCGAGCCAGGTTCAAGCAAGGCTCGACGTCGAAGTGGGTGGCGACGCTGACCGACCTCGGCGTTCCCTGCGCCGCCGTGAACGACGTGGGCGCGGCGCTGGCGGATGAGCAGGTGCGAGCCCGGGCGGGGATCGTCAGCTACGAGCACCCCAGGCTGGGGGAGGTCGCACAGTTCACCTCGCCCATGCGCGTCAGCGGCCACGAGCTCGCGGCCACGCCGGCGCCGGCGCGAGGAGAGGGAACGCAGGCGCTACTGGAGCAGTTGTGCGGCTATTCCGACGAGCAGATCCTCGCGGCCAGGCGCGCGGGAGCGTTTGGCCGGGAGCGCGACAGCTAGCCCGTTCACTCGCTCGCCTCGGGCGGCGGCGGCGCATGGGAGGCCCTGCGTACGACCGTGATCGGCACGGTCACGCGCCGCGGCGGGCGATCGGGAGCGAGGATCAGCCCCAGCAGCATGCTCACCGCCTCGCCGGCCATCGTCGCGAGGTCCTGACGCACGGTGGACAGCCGAAAGACGTCCCACGCCGCCATCTCGATGTCGTCGAAGCCGAATACCGTCAGGCGCGCCGGCACCGTGATCCCGAGGGCGCGAGCCGCGTTGAGGGCACCCAGTGCGATCACGTCGTTCGCGCAGAAGATCGCGCTCGGCGAGCTCTCGCCGCAGAGCAGGTCGCACAGTCCCTGGTAGCCGGTCTCGTACGTGAACGGGCCGCGGCGCAGGTTGGCGTCGGCGAGATGGCCGCCGCCGGCCGCCAGCCCATCCCTGAAGCCCCTCTCGCGATCGCGAGAGGTGCTCGTGTCCGTGGGCCCGAGGATTGCTCCGATCCGCCTGTGCCCGAGCGAGACGAGCTCCTCCGCAACCGCGCGTCCCCCGTCGGCGTTGCGGCTTGTGCAGGCGTTGGCGTCGGGGTCGTCCACCACGCGGTTGAGCAGCACGACTGGCAGGCCACGTGCGGCGAGCTCCCTGGGGACGGGAGATCCAAGCAGCGCCGTCGTCAGGATCGCGCCGTCGATCGACCCGTCGAGCAGGCGTGCGTCCGCACCGGCACGATCCAGCAGGTCGGTGAGCACGACCATGCGTCGGTCGGCCCCTTCGAGGGTCGTGTGCAGTCGCTCGATCAGCTGCATGTAGAAGGGGTTGGCGAGATCGTCCACGACTACCGCGATCTGGCCGGTCGTGCGGGTCGAGAGGCTGCGCCCACGCCGGCTCGGCACGTAACCGAGAGCGCTCGCGACCTCGCGCACGCGCTCGCGCGTCGTCGCCGCGACGCGACGGTCGTCGCGCAGGGCACGCGAGACCGTTGGCTGGGAAACGCCGGCCTCGCGGGCGACGTCATAGCTGGTGGGGACGCGCATGCGCCTCCTTAGGCTACCGATATGCCTAGATATGCATACGTATGTATAATTGCCGTATCGCGCCTCTGGATGAGATTCGCTACCTCAAGGACCCGGGAATCCGGGCGGCTGAGGCCACCGCCGAGCTGCGCCATCGCGTCGAGCGGATGCTGCTCGACATCGAGCAGGGAGGCCTGGAGGCTGTGCGACGCTGGTCGATGGAGCTCGACGGCTGGAATCCCGAGAGCTTCGTCGTCGGTCCGGCGGAGTGCGCGCGCGCCGCCGAGCAGCTCGACGACAGATTGCGCGAGCGGATCGCGTTCGCCCAGGAACAGGTCCGAGCCTTCGCCCGAGCGCAGCGCGCGACGATGACCGATCTGACGGTCGAACCGCTGCCCGGCGTCGTTCTCGGGCACCGGCATATCCCGGTCGGATCGGTCGGTGCCTACGTGCCGGGCGGGCGCTATCCGATGCTTGCCTCGTCCTTCATGACGGTCGTCGTCGCCAAGGTGGCCGGCGTGGAGAACGTCGTGGCATGTGCGCCGCCGCAGCGCGAGGGCTCGATCCACCCCGCGATGCTTTACGCGATGGCGACCTCGGGGGCGGACGCGATCGTCTGTCTCGGCGGCGTGCAGGCGCTGGCGGCGCTGGCGTTTGGCCTGATCGAGGACCTTCCCGCCGTCGACATGCTCGTCGGGGCGGGCAACGCGTATGTGGCGGAGGCAAAGCGCCAATTGTTCGGACGCGTGGGGATCGACCTGCTGGCCGGTCCCACCGAGATCCTGGTGGTCGCCGACGATTCCGCCGATCCGCGTCTGGTGGCCGCGGACGTGCTGGGACAGGCCGAGCACGGACCTACTTCGGCGGCCGGCGTGATCGCGATCGGCGAGCACGTGGCAAGGGCCGTGAGCGATGAGATAGACGGTCTGCTGGAGACCTGGCCGACCGCCGAGATCGCCGGTCAGGCGTGGCGCGAGCACGGCTGGATAGCGATCGCGCAGGACGACCAGGAGGCGATCTCGCTCGCCGACGATGCCGCCAGCGAGCATCTCGAGATCCAGGTGCAGGAGGACAAGCTCGATCGCTACCTGGGGCAACTTCGCAACTACGGCTCGCTGTTCTTGGGCGAGCAGGCGACGGTCGCCTACGGCGACAAGGCGGTCGGCACCAACCACGTGCTGCCGACGTCCCGCGCCGCGCGCTACACCGGCGGCCTGTGGGTCGGCAAGTTCCTGAAGACCTGCACTTGGCAGCGACTCACCGAGGAGGGCACCCGTGCGGTGGCGCCGGCGGTCGAGGCGATCTGCGAGGCCGAGCAGATGGCAGGTCACGGCCTGACGGCGACGATGCGATTGCAGCGCATCGACGCATGAGTGCGTGGGGGCTCGAGGGTCGCCTCGCGCTCGTGACCGGCGCCGGCCGCGGGATCGGCCGGGGATGCGCGCTGGAGCTCGCCCGAGCCGGCGCGGCGGTGCTCTGCGTCGCGCGGACCAGGGAGGATCTCGACGCCGTCGCGCAGGAGATCCGCGGCGAGGGCGGGACCGCCTTCGTGCACGCGGCCGACGTCTGCCAGGAGCAGGAGGTGATCGAGCTCGTGCGCCTCGCCGAGCGCAGCGGAGACCTGCGCGTGGCGGTCACGGCCGCCGGCACCAACCGGCCGGGGGCCGCGCGGGACTATCCGACCGAGGACTGGGACATGCTGTTCGCGATCAACGTTCGAGCGACGTTCCTGGCCTGCCGCGCCGTCGGCGATTCGCTGCTGCGCCGCGGCGTTCCCGGCAGCGTCGTCACCCTCTCCTCGCAGATGGGAAGCGTCGGCTATCCGGGTCGTGCCGCCTACTGCGCCACCAAGCACGCGGTCGAGGGGTTGACGCGCGCGCTCGCGGTGGAGTGGGCGCGAAGCGGCGTTCGTGTGAACGCCGTGGCCCCCACGTTCGTCGAAACGCCGTTGACCGCCGGCTTCCTCGAAGATCCGGCGTTCCGCGAGGAGATCCTCGAGCGGCGCCTGCCGACCGGGCGCCTGGCGAGCGTCGAGGATGTCGCGCACGCCGTGCGCTACCTCGCCTGCGACGCGTCCGGGAGCGTCACTGGCCACACGCTGAAGGTCGACGGCGGATGGACGGCCTGGTGAGGCGGGACGCGCGCCCTCGCCGACGCCTACGCGAGCCTGGCGCGGGGTAGCGTGGCTCGCGACCACGGCAGCGTCACGTGGAACGCCGTTCCCGTCGCCAGACGTCGTATCTCGATCGTCCCGTCGGCAGAGGTGACCGCCTCGGAGACGAGCGCCAAGCCGATGCCCGCGTGGTCCTCCTTCGAGGTGTGACCGCGCGAGAGCAGCTTCTCGTCACTGGCCTCGATGCCAGGACCCCAGTCGCGGACCACCACCGACATGGTCTTGGAGCTCTGGATGATGCGCACGGACACGCGCCGTCGGTAGGGCGGTAGACCGGAGACGGCTTCCACGGCGTTCTCGATCAGGTTCGAGACGATCGTCACCGCCTCGGCCCCGCCGAGCGAGGGCGGGAGCGCCTCCAGGTGAGTGTTGCGATGGAGGCGAACCTCGACGCCGCGCTGCCTGGCGACGCTCATCTGCGCCAGCAGCAGACCGGCCAGGATCGGATTGTGGACGCGTTCGATGACCGACGCGTAGTTCTCGTGGTGGAGGGTCATCAGCTGCGCCAAAAAGCCCTGCGCCTCGCGTGTCTTGCCGAGGGCCAGCAGACCCGAGAGCGCGTGCAGACGGTTGGCGTACTCGTGTGTCTGGTCGCGCAGTACACGCACGAGATGCTCCAGCGCCTCCAGCTGACGACGCTGGGAGTCGATCAGCCGCGCGCTGTCGATCGCGCTCGCGGCGTGCTGCGCGAACGTCGCCGCGAGCTCGACCTCCGCACCCAGCCAGGGACCGATTTCGGCGCGATACAGGTTCAGCACCCCGGAGCTGCGGCTGCCCACGATCAGCGGCACCGAGATCAGAGCGCGGTATTCCTCCTGTAGGGCAAAGCGCTTCCACTCCCGCGACTCCGGGCGGTTGATGCGCCGATCGCGGATCACATCGTCGATCACGACCGGCTTCAGACGATCGGCGGCCGCCCGCGCGGGGCTGCGTCCATGGCTGATGAAGTGACCCTGGAGGAAGCGGTTGTAGTCGCCACTTAGCCCCTTGGACGCAACGAGGCGAAAACCACCCCCGGGGGTGGTGAGCAGGATGCTCACCGCCTTCGCGCGCGTCACGTGACATGCCTCCGCGACGACCACGCCCAGGACATCGCTCAACTGGGCGCTAAAGGCCGCCGCCTCGCTGACGCGCAGCAGCGCCTCGACCTCGCGCCGTGTCCAGCTGAGCCCCGCTCGACCGTTGCGGGAGGCCGCGCTCGTGTGCTTACCCGCGGCTTGGAGCTGCGTGTGCGCGCCGACCGGCTGCTGCCCGGAAGTCACCGAGCCCGCTCCTCCTCGCCTCCCACTCATCCTCGGCTCGCCTTCCGCAGCTGGTGCCGTTCTCGCCTCATCAGTAGGCTAGCGATCTGTGTATGGATGTGTCTTATTGGACACCAGAGACGCACAAAACCGTGACACGTTGAGCCGGCCACGGCCCAAACACGTCGATATGTTGGACTGCCGGCGTTGGCCATCGCCGTGTGCGATCGGCGACCGTGCCCGTCACCGCCACTCGACGTCGAGCTTGCGCAGCGCCGGCACGATCAGGTTGTAATCGAACTCCAGCGTGTCCTGGCCGGGTGTCAGACGCAGTTGTGGGATGCGCTCTATCAGCGTCTCCAGCGCTATGCGCGCCTCGAGCCGCGCGAGCACCGCACCGATGCAGAAGTGCGCCCACTTACCGAGCCCGAGATGCTCGGCGACGTTGTGACGATGCAACTCGTACTCCTCGGCATCCGTGAACACCGTCTGATCGCGATTGGCTGACGCGATGTGGATGTAGATTTTGGCCCCGCTGGGGATCTTCACCCCACCGAGCTCAACCTCGGTGGTCGTGCGGCGCCTGAGCCCGCGGATCGGGCTCCTCAGCCGCAGTCCCTCCTCGATCGCCTGTGGCACGAGACTGGCGTCGCTGCGGACCTCCTCCCAGCGCTCCGGCTTGGCGAGCAGCGAATGCACTGTCTTGGCGATCAGGATCGAGGTCGTATCGGAGCCAGCGGCGAGGATGCCCAGGATCTGAGCGAGCACCTCGTCGTCGGTCAGCGACGGTGACCCGTCATCGGATGTTGCGAGGATCAGCGCCGACGTGAGGTCGTCGGCCGGCGACTCGCGGCGCTCGGCTATGAACGCCCGGGTGAAACGCTCGAACGCGATCAGGCCGGCCCAGTGGCGGGTCGCCTCCTCCTCGGGGAGGTTGGTGGAGCCGGAAAGCGCGAAGAAGGCATCGACCCAACCGCGGAACTGACGCGCGTCCTCCTGTGTCATTCCCATGATCATCGCCACCACGTTGACCGGGATCGGGCTGGTGTAGGCAGAGACGAGCTCGACACGCCCGTCATCGATGAAACGGTCGACGAGCCCGTTGACCAGCGCCCGTATGTCACCCTCGCGCCCGGAGATGTGTCGCGGCGTGAACGCCTTCTGCATCAACTTGCGGATGCGGGTGTGGTCGGGTGGGTCGATCGTGTTCAGCTGGCCCTGAAACGGAAAGTGGTAGTCAGGGCCGACGTCCGCGACGATGGCGGGGGGCAGGGGTACGCGCATGTCGTGCGCGCCGATGTTCGAATAGGAGATTGGGTCGCGATAGATCTCGAGCAGATCCTGATGACGTGTCACACACCAGACGTCGTGCTCTGGGATGAAGAAGACGGGCGCCCGCTCCCGGATCTCACGCAGCATCGGGTATGGATCGGCCATCGCGGGATCGAACGCCGCAAGGTGCGGGCAGCGGCTCTCCAGCGTGTTGCGTAGCTCGTAATCGCGGAGCTCGTCGGTGTCTGTCACTACCGAACTGCTGGTGTCCATCAGTGTCTCCCGTTATCTAGTCTTGGGAGACGACATTCATATTCCCGCGCGAGAGCCCGGTCAAGCTTGTGGTAACGGACGCGGCACAAAACGGGGCGGCCCGCGGTACAAATAGAGCAGGCCGTGGTACACGCAGAGCAGGCCGTGGCACGAGACGCAGCGCCCGGTTCACCTAAACGGCCGCTGCTCCCGTCGGGCGGGGTCCCCGAGCGTCAGGCCGGGGCGACCTCCACGATCGCGCGACCGGTGATCTCGCCGCGCTCGAGCATGCCGTAGGCGAGACCCGCTTCCTCAAGTGAGAACCGGCGGCTGATCGCGCCGTCGAGCTGGAGACGGCCGTCGGCGGCCATATCCATAAGAATCGCGAGGTCTGAGCGCGGCCGACCGCCGAAGGAGCCGAGGAGCTGCAACTTGCGCCGTACCAGACGCGTGATTTCCACCTCGGCGGTGGCGCCCGCGGGAGCAATACCGACCATCACGCAGCGCCCGCCGTCGGCGGCCATCTCGGTCGCCTGACGGAACGTGCTGGGGTGGCCGATCGCCTCGAACACGACGTCGGCTCCACGCCCGCCGGTCAGATCGCGCACGGCCGCCACGCCGTCGCACTGCGACGCGTCGACCAGGTCGGTGGCGCCGAGCGCGCCGGCCGCCTGCAGCTTGTCTGCCGTCAGGTCCACGGCGATCACGCGCTCGGCGCCGAGCGCCCGAGCCACCTGGACGATGTTCGAGCCGACGCCGCCGGCGCCGAGGACGGCGACGGTCTCCCCACGCTCGAGGCGACCCACGTGCTGCACCGCGCCGAAAGCCGTCAGCAGCGCACAGCCGAAGATCGAAGAGTCGGCGAGCGCCAGCGTCGCGGGGATCGGCGCGGCGGCGAGCGCGGGCATCACCGCCAGCTCGCTCAGCCCGGCCATCGAGTACATCCACACGGGCGCTCCGTCGCGGTCGAACAGTCGCGTCTCGCCGTCATACAGGGTCCCGTGAAGCCGGTTGTGTGCGAAGAAGGGCTCGCACAGCTCCTCGCGGCCGGCTCGACACATCGCGCACTGGCCGCAGGGCATGATGAACGCGCCGACGACGCGCTCGCCCTCACGCAGCTCGACCCCGCCCCCGACTGCGACGATCGTCCCAGAGATCTCGTGTCCCAGCACGCACGGCAGGGGGAAGGGAACGGAGCCGTCGTGGATGTGCAGGTCGGTATGGCACACGCCGCACGCCGCCACACGCACAAGGATCTCACCCGCCCGGGGCTCCGGGTCTCTTAGCTCCTCGAGCTCGAACGGTCCGGACCGCTCTCGGATCACCGCTGCTCTCATCGCTCGCCTTCCTTCGCCGCTATCGGGATCGCCATCGTAGGTGTCCTGGAGGCTCGCCCTGCGCTTGTGTACTTTTCGCCGAGACCACAACCGTCGAAAGCCTCGCGCTATCCATCTAGCATCCTCGCCATGACAAACGAGACTTTGAACAGCGCCACCACCGCGCCAACCGAGGACGATGCAATTGCCCGCAACGTCGGTCACTGGATAGATGGCACGCTGCACGAACCGCAGGGCGCGCGCACCGGCGACGTGTTCGACCCCGCGCGGGGGAGTGTGACCGCGCACGTCCTGCTGGCGGCCTCCTCGACGGTCGAGGAGGCCGTGCGCTCCGCTGCCCTGGCGTTTCCCGCGTGGCGCGATCTTGCGCTGTCACGGCGCATGCCGATCATTTATCGCCTGCGCGATGCGCTGGCCGCGCACGCAGACGAGATCGCCCGAACGATCTCGGCAGAGCACGGCAAGATGGTCGACGACGCGCGCGGAGAGGTACAGCGCGGGCTTGAAATCGTCGAGCTCGCCTGCTCGGCGCCGACGATGCTCAAGGGCGAGTACACAGAGCAGGTGGCGGGTGGGGTTGACACCTATTCGCTACGCCAGCCGCTGGGCGTGTGCGCGGGTATTACACCGTTCAACTTCCCCGCGATGGTACCGCTGTGGATGTTCCCCGTCGCGCTGGCATGCGGTAACACCTTCGTGCTCAAGCCGTCCGAGCGCGACCCCTCGGCGTCCCTCCTGCTCGCCCGCCTGGCGCTGGAGGCCGGCGTGCCGCCTGGCGTCCTGAACGTCGTGCAGGGCGACAAGGTCGCCGTCGACGCGTTGCTCGACCATCCCGACGTCGCCGCGGTCAGCTTCGTGGGATCGACCCCAATCGCTCGCTACGTGTACGCGCGCGCGGCCGCGGCCGGCAAGCGGGTGCAGGCACTGGGGGGCGCCAAGAACCACATGGTCGTGTTGCCCGACGCCGACCTTGGACAGGCTGCGGACGCCGTCGTCTCAGCCGCGTTTGGCTCCGCCGGGCAGCGCTGCATGGCGGTTTCGATCGCAGTTGCGGTCGGCCCAATCGCGGACGATCTCGTAAATGAGATCTCGGCGCGCGTGGCCAAGTTGAAGACCGGGCCGGCGTCCGAGCAGACATCGGAAATGGGGCCGCTCGTGACCTCCCAGGCGCGTGACCGGGTGCTCGACTACATCGAGCGTGGGGCTGGCGCCGGCGCGGAGATAGTGGACGACGGACGCGACCTCCACGTCGAGGGCCGCGAGGACGGCTTCTTCGTCGGCCCGACGGTGATCGACCGCGTGCAGGCCGGCATGGACGTGTACGACGACGAGATCTTCGGGCCGGTGCTGGGAGTCGTGCGCGTCGACACGCTTGGACAGGCGCTCGAGCTCGTCAACCGCAACCCATACGGCAACGGCGTGGCCGTCTTCACGCAAAGCGGCGGAGCTGCGCGTCGCTTCCAGAATGAGGTGCAGGCGGGGATGGTCGGGATCAACGTGCCGATACCCGTCCCCGTCGGCTTCTACAGCTTCGGCGGCTGGGGCGATTCGCTGTTCGGCGACACCCACCTCTACGGCCCCGAGGGATTTCACTTCTACACGCGCGGGAAGGTCGTGACCAGCCGCTGGCCCTCCGATGAGCCCGGTAGCGTCAGCCTCAGCTTTCCCAACAGCAGCGGCAGCTAGATCGCCGTGTAGCCTCCGTCGACCAGGAGCGCGTGGCCGGTCACGAACGATGCGTCATCCGATATCAGGAACAGCGCCGCGGCCGCTTGCTCCTGCGGCGTGCTCAGTCGGCCGATCGGGTGGCGCGCGGTCAGCGAGGCGCGCTCTGTCTCGGGGTCGCCG
>Ga0302325_10002763_pt1 | contig 42197 bp, 39 predicted proteins | sample Palsa_T0_2_FD_201948 | JGI IMG/M metagenome (GOLD analysis project Ga0302325, IMG submission 201948) | Peat permafrost microbial communities from Stordalen Mire near Abisko, Sweden - Palsa_T0_2 | ecosystem: Environmental > Terrestrial > Soil > Palsa > Peat permafrost | place: Sweden: Abisko... | reverse complement strand
AAATGATCTCTTGGCGATTTCCCGAATCCAGTTCCTCATCGTTCAGCCAATACGATAGATGCATCAGTGAGCGGCGATTTCTCGATTGGAGATCGGAAACTGCACTCGTTAAGGAGGCATTCGATCGGGGCGTTACTGTCGGAGTATCGGTTTGTCAACTCCGCAACATAGTCTTCTTTGAATCCCGCCATCTGTTGGTATCGCTCAGTCGGGGTGTGGACGTGGAAACCGTCGATGGTTTCCTTCTCAAAAGTGTTGCTGTGTTGCGAACTGCCGTTATAACGCCGTTGCCGAAAGACCGTGAATACTCCTGGTAGTTTGTAGCCGAGGATCACCGGGAAGTCCATTACATTGAGGCTCGACTGTCTCACCGCCTCGACGAACTCATGCCCGGATTCGGCACTGACATCGCAGTTCTTGCGCCTGTGGTGGTGTAGCTCAGGCATAGCTTTCAGTGGGTACAGCCCGAGTGGAATGGCTTTCTCCTCCCGGAGGAGAGCCTGAATCTCGTCGTCGGGCAGAATGATCATCTTCCGTCATTTGCGCCTTTCCGCCGCAGCCGTGATATTCTACCGCCGCGCTGAGCGGAAACGCCTTCGCTGTGGGCCAAGACCACGGGAGCCGAAAGCTAAGCGAAATGGCCGATTCCTTCACCGGACACCCGTGAACCGTCCGCCCACTGCCTTTACCAGTACAATCGAAAAGCATAGCACTCCTAGGGATGCTATGCGCCAAAGCATTCAGCAACAGATTGTAAACCAGCGTTATGATGGGGGCGATGAGGACTCTCCTGGGATCAGTCTGCCCGAAGGCTGGACGCCAGCTTTTGCCCAAATATGCGTTCAGCGCCCTTGCACCCGTGCGGGTGCTACTTTATTTGCGCACCCATCCGCGTTCATCTGTGGCGCCATGGTTCCTTATGCCCTTCGCGCTCGATTCCAAGCTGCAGGCCCGGATCGAAAAGGTGCTGGCGTCAATCGGCCTATTGGGGAGAGTGACCGTTGCCGGCTGAAATGGAAGCTGAAATTGAGCGGCTCTTCGATCGCAAACCCGACGCCTACACCGAAGAGCACTTCCGGCTGTTCTACGAATTCAAGAACGCGCTGAACCAGGGCCGCATCCGCGCCGCCCAACCGGATCCATCCGCGCCCAGCGGGTGGCGCGTGAACGGCTGGGTCAAGAAGGGTATCCTGCTGGGCTTTCGCATGGGCGGCGTGGTGGATATGTCGATTGACGCCACGCGCCAGCCGTTCTTCGACAAATCCACGTTTCCGGTGAAGAAGTTTTCCTCGCACAGTGGAGTGCGTATCGTCCCCGGCGGATCGAGCATTCGCGATGGCGTCTACATCGGCAAAGGCGTAACCTGCATGCCACCCATGTACATCAACGTGGGCGCGTATGTAGACGATGGCACTATGGTCGATTCGCACGCCTTGATCGGAAGCTGCGCGCAGATCGGGAAGAATTGCCACATCTCGGCCGCTTCGCAAATCGGCGGAGTGCTGGAACCGGTGGGGGCGCTGCCCGTAATCATTGAAGACGATGTGCTGGTGGGCGGCAATTGCGGCGTGTACGAAGGCGCGGTAGTCAAGAAGCGCGCCGTGCTGGGGACGGGCACCATCCTCAACCGTTCCACGCCGGTCTACGACCTGGTGCGCGGCGTGGTCCACAAGGCCACCGATGACGAGCCACTCATCATCCCGGAAGAAGCCGTGCTGGTGTCCGGCGCGCGCGCCATCACAGCCGGCCCCGGAAAGGATTGGGGCATCTCCGTGTACACTCCGGTCATCGTAAAATACCGCGATAGCCGGACAGACACCAAGATTCAACTCGAAGACCTGCTAAGATAATTGGCCGCTGATGAACGCCGATAAACGCGGATAAAACCTCATGCCCTTCACTCTCGATTCCAAAGTAGCCCTCATCACCGGCGCGGGCCGCGGCATTGGCCGCGCCATCGCGGAGAAGCTGGCGGCCGCGGGCGCCGCCGTCATGATCAATGATCTGGACCCGGCTCCCGCCGCGGAAGCCGAAGCCGCCATCCGCCAATCCGGCCGAGCCGCCGCGCACCTGGCGGGCGACGTCACCGAGCCGAACTTCCCGCAAGCCCTTGTCGATGCCACGCTCGCCACGTTCGGTGGTCTCGATATCATCGTCAACAACGCCGGCTACACTTGGGACAACGTCATCCAGAAGACCACCGACGAGCAGTACATGGCCATGCTCGGGATCCACCTGGTGGCGCCGTTCCGTATCCTGCGCGCCGCCTCCACGCACATCCGCGAAGCCGCCAAGCGTGAAGCTGCCGAGGGCCGCCGCGTGATGCGCAAGGTGGTCAACATCACCTCCATCGCCGGCACGGACGGCAATCCCGGGCAGGCCGGCTATTCGTCCGGCAAAGCGGGTGTCATCGGTCTGACCAAAACCATGGCCAAGGAATGGGGACGGTACAACGTGAATGTGAACGCCGTGGGATTCGGCATGATTGAAACGCGCCTTACGCAGCCGCTCACGAGCGCGGGCGCCACCATCGACGTGCAGGGCCGCGCGATCCCGGTGGGTGTGCAGCCCAAGATGCTCGACGCGCTCAAGGACGTCTGCCCGCTGGGCAGGGCCGGCACGCCAGAGGAAGCCGCCGGCGCCGTGCTGTTTTTCTGTTCTCCGCTCTGCGACTATGTGACCGCCGAAGTGTTGATCTGCGGCGGAGGAATGCACTTCTGATGTACCGCTTATTGGTAGCCGACGACGATGTCCAGCAGCTCGGGATTCGAAAGCTGCTGCTCGAAGCGGCCGGTCACGAAGTCGCCATAGCGGATACCGCGCCCGAGGCCCGCCACCTGCTGGAAGAACTGCGTCCGGACGTGCTGGTGATGGATCTGCGCCTGCCGAAGCTGAAGGATGGGCTGAGCCTGATCCGCTGCGTGGAAGAGAAGCGCCTGGCGGCCAAAATCATCGTGCTGTCCGGCTGGACGGAAGAGCTTTGCGATCTGCCCGAAGAGAAGCTGGTCTGCTGCGTCTTGGGCAAACCGATCCGCAACGATCGCCTGCTCGAAGCCATCAATGCGGCAGTGTCTTCGCCTTTTCGTAGTCTTCCATAAGCTGCTTGGCGATCTTGTCGGCCACGTCCGAGCTGGCGCCGCGAAACTTGCCGCCCATGCTTTCCTGCGTGGTGGACCAAATTACGTCGCCGTCCTTGGTCACCAGGCGCACCGCCGCACTGGCCTCGTGCCGCCGTTCCACGGAGTGGCTGGATTCACTGTTGCCGGCGCCGAAGCCCGTGCTTCGGGTGTTCCGGTCGTCGCTACGCGTGCCACCGCGCAGAGCGGTATCTTCCTCCGATTGAGTGCTGCTCGAATTGCTGTGAACCTCGCGGCTATCGCTCGAGGAATGCGTCTCGTTGAACACCAGATCCTCGCCGGAGCCGCGCAGAATGGCGTCGGCCTTTTCCTGGTTTTCGGTGATGGTGAAGAGCTTCGAACCCTGCAAGCCATTGACGATCATGTCGCGCAGTTGGGCGGCGGTTTCACCGCCCGAGAAGCGGTCCACAAACACGCGCCGCACCGTCAGTAACTGCCGCGCGGGAAACGTCTCCAATGCGGTGGACGACGCAGGCGGTGCGGGCGGCGCCGGTGCCGGGATGGGATCGGCCGGTCCGAATAGCAGCGCCCCCATTACAAGTGTGAGAGTGGTCATGGTTCAGCCCCGCCCCCTGCGCGCATCGTCGTCGGTGTACTCCACGCGGCGCCCGGTCTTGCCTTCTAGCTCGGGCAACAGGGCGCGCAAGTCGCCCTTGTTGACTTGCATCACCAGCACCTGTTCCCGGTCGTTGGCGTCGATGTAGAACACGGCCAGGAAGTGCTTCCGCGACCTGCTGAGCCAAAGTAGCGGATGGATCAGAACGGCCCCCAAAATGCGATCGCCGACGTGTTGGCCGTACTCCAGGATGTTCACCTTCTCGTAAGGGACATGCAACGTCAGCGAGTGCGTCACGAAAAGCAGTTCATGATCGCCGGTCAAATCGACGCGCACTGCGCACTGCGCCGGAAAGTCGCGAACCGTGGTGCCGGTCAGGTAGGCGCGCGCGCCGACAGCTTGGGCCGCCGGCAGGCGCCCGGCGAGCACACCGCACGTTATCAGGAAGAGCCAGGCGCATGCCCGTTTAGGTAGAAGGATCATGAAACAACATAGTGGCGTGAGCCGCCGGTTATCTCACGATCTCTCCGCGACGCCCGCTATTTCCCTATTTCTTCGCCTTAGCGGGTGCTGGCCCGGCCAGCAGGCGGTCGATCTCCAAATTAAGACCGTCGCCCTCGAAGATGTTCCGCGTGTCGAATTCATAGCCGAAGTCGCTGCGAATCATTCCCTGGCCATCGATCAGGAACACGTGCGGCACGTTGACTCTCGGGTTCTGCGGCGTGGCTTTCAGATACGACGCCGAGACCTGCCCGCAATCGAACAGTACCGGCGTGGTGACCTTACGTTCCGCCACAAAGTGAGCCACGGAGGTTTGGCTGTCGGGAGGAATGGCGATCGACAACACCGCAACCTTGCCGCCATATTTTGCCCCTACCTTCTCCAGGACCCCCGCCAATTGCTGGCAATGCGGGCAGGTGGTTTGTATGATGTCGATGAGTAAGACCCTGCCGCGGTAATCCTGCAAATCGTGTTGTTGACCGTGGAGATCGGGAAGCGAGAAGCCCGGCGCGCGGCGGCCGGACAATTCTCCCGAAGCGAACAACAATGCCGCGCAGGCCAGTAAACCGAAAAAGTATCGCATCAGATCAAACGTAACATTACTCAAACCACGACTCAAACATGCTAGGCTGGAGCCTGGTACTGCCACTGTCCGTCCGCTAAAAGTCGATTCACTGCGAGCTGTCTAAGCTAACGTTTGAAGACTGCCCGCGGCGAATCCATTCCAATCGACCCCCAAAAATCTTTTTGCTTAGGAGAACTGGAATGCAGGATTCCTTTGACTTGACGACGATCGGCGCGACGGACGCCGTATTTGAAGCCTTTCAGCCTTACGCAGCGCGCGGCCTGCTGCTGGGGCGCGTGTCGGTAGTGCATAGCGATCGATACAGAATTTATGCTGCGCAGGGCGAGATGGCCGCGGAAGCCATCGGCGCGCTGCTGTATCGCTCGGAACGATCGGGTTGGCCCGCCGTGGGCGACTGGGTAGCCGTGCAGCCCGTGGGACCGGACGAGGGCATGATTCATAGCGTGCTGCCGCGTCGCACGATGTTCTCGCGGCGCGCCGCCGGCGATCGCGAACAGGAGCAGGCGATTGCCGCCAACATCGATCTGGCGCTGATCGTCTGTGGGCTTGATGGGGATTTCAATGTGCGGCGCATCGAGCGCTATTTGACCCTGGCGCATGCCAGCGGCGTGGACGCGGCTATTGTCCTGAACAAGTCCGACGTGTGCCCGGACTTAGGTGCGCGCCTCGACGAAGCGGCCCGCGTGTCGGGAGGCGCGCCAGTGGTGGCGATTACCGCCCGCGCGTCGCAGGACATCGAACCGGTGCTGCGGCTGTTGCGGCCAGGGCTAACCCCTGGCCTGACAATAGCTCTGCTGGGTTCTTCCGGGGTCGGGAAGTCGACGCTGGTGAACCAACTCCTCGGCGTGGAACGGCAGGTCGTGCGGGAGGTGCGGGAAGGCGACAGCCGCGGCCGGCATACGACCACCTATCGGGAACTGCTGCCTCTGCCTCAAGGGGGCGCGCTGATCGATACGCCGGGCATGCGCGAACTGCAGTTGTGGGCGGACCAGGACAGTCTGGACTCCGCCTTCGCGGAAATCGCGGACCTGGCGGCGCAATGCCGCTTCCGCGATTGCAGCCACGTGGTGGAAGCGGGCTGCGCGGTGAAGGCCGCCATCGAAGCGGGCGAATTGGACGATGCGCGGTGGGAGAGCTATCGAAAGCTGCGCGCCGAAATCGCCTGGCACGCGCGCCAGACCGATGTGCAAGCGGCGCAGGCGCAGAAGAGGAAATGGAAGGCGATCCATAAGGCCATGCGGGTAGATCACAAGCGCGACCGGCGGACATGAACCGGGCTTGGCGCGGTGTTCAACGGTTATCGCGGCCGCTTATTATTCGGCTCACGACGACTGGATTTCGGATCAAGCGGATCGCGCCATTTCAGTTGGCGGAACCGTGCAAAGTCGCGATCCGAGGAACAGAGTTCCGCTCCATGCTCGAGGGCGAGTGCGGCGAGGTGGGCGTCGGATGTCAGATTGCCGCCGGTGCCTGCGGGAAGCAGGAGATCGCGCAGCATCCGAGCGTGGCGAGGGCCTGGATGGACCACGGTTACCGAGGGCTGTTCGAGCCAGGAATCCACAAGGTCGAAGGCAGCTTCGATTGGCAGCGGTCTAGGGAACAGGTTCGGTCTTGTCGTTAGGCGGAGGAACGCGAGGATGACAATCCACGAAAGGCCAATCGTCTCCGATCCGGAAATCGTGGTCTCCCACCACGATTTCGCTGCGGCGTGCAGCGGCGCATCTTGATCGACGGCGTATATGAGGAGGTTGGCGTCGACCAGGATCATTTGCGCAGCGCGAGCTTACGGGTGACTTCCTCGTCTTCAATTGCGTCCGCTATGGCTAGGGCCTTGTCCCAGCGGAAATCCGGTACCGTTCCAAGGCGGAAGGACTTCTGCACAAAACGCGCCTTGCGCGGTTGTCCTCCCCGCATCAAGCCCGCCCGAATCGCCTCATTCAGAGCTTGCTTAAAGGAAACACCGCGTTCGCGGATCGAGTCTTGGAGCATTTTCTCGATGTCCGGATCGAGCGTCACGGTCGTTCTCACAAGGCTATCATAGCATCAATTCGGATGCTGTCATGATGCGCGCAATATGTGGCACGGCTGGTTCCAGATGGCGAAGCAAAGGTTCACTCGGGCGAATCTGCCTCGTGACGGATTGCCTCCATTTGTGACCGCAGCACCTGCAGATGGACGGAGACGATCTCCCAAACACGGTCAAGATTGATTCCCAGATAATCATGGACCAGAACGTTTCTGAAGCCCGCAATGGCCCGCCAGTCAACCTCGGGATGAAGGGTCTTCATGCGATCGCCGATCCGCGGTGTGGATTCGGCAAGGGTTTGGAGATTGCGCATAACGGCGTCTTGAGCCATTTCCGACAACCGAAACTCCTCCTCGCCGCTTTGGCAATACCGATCGATGCGCTGGATACATTCGAGGACGCGATGAATATAAAGGCAGTCGTCCTTCACAATGGAATCGCCTCATGAAGCACGCGGTCCCGGATGAGCGGATGAAGCGTACTCTCTTCCGCGACATCCATTCTGCGCCCCAGTTCCTCTTCCAGATCGACCAACAGTCCTCCAGGAAACCACGGCGGTGTATGCGGACCGGCGTCGAGCGGCAAATCGAGGTCGCTATCCTCGCGTGCATCGCCCCTCGCAAAGGAACCGAACACACGCACGCGCTGAACGCCGTGTTTGGCCGCGATGGCCAGAATGGCGGCACGCTTATTCTCGCCCAATCCTGTAATGGTCATCTGTTTCCATTCTCCCACCCAGAGCGGGGGCCACCAACATCTTTACCCCGCCAGAACTTCCACGCAATCCGGGCCGCAAATCTTCTCCAGCGCCGCCTTGAATTCGCGGTCGGGGCGCACCTTGGCGGGCACGTCCAGGATCACGGAGAAATCGCGCGGCATCTCCAGCCGCAGGCGCACTTGCGACTCGCCGGGCTTGGCGTGGAACAGGGCGCGCAACGCCGCCGGCTTGTCCGGCACGCCGTTACGGCCCAGCCACACACGAATCGAAATCAGCGACGGCAGGTTCAATCGCGCAGTCTCTAGTGGCTGGATCTCCTGCACGGAAATCTTAGGCGGCGCGTTCTCTTCAGGCAGCACCAATCCTCGCACCAGCACCGCCTTGTCTTCCACGATCTGGCTCGCCAACCGCTCGAAGCTGGCGGCAAACACCATGCCGTCGACCGAACCGGTGCGGTCTTCGATCTGCAATGCGGCCCAGGGCTTCTGCTCGCGGTTGCGCTTGCGCTGGATGCCCGTGAGCACGCCGCACAAGGCCACCTCCGTCCCTTTTTCGAGGCCTTCCAGATTGCCTGTATCGTGCGTGGCCAGTTCGCGGACCTTGTCTCCGTAGTCGTCGAGCGGGTGCCCGGTCACATAGAAACCGAGCATCTCCTTTTCGCCTTGCAGCTTTTCGCGGCCAGTCCAATCGGGCACTTGCGGCAGCGGCTTCTCGACAGGCCCCTCCTCCGGGGTCATATCGCCGAACAACCCGCCTTGGCCGCTCACGCGGTCGCGCCAGACACGCTGCCCGGCTTCCATGGCGCTTTCGGTGGCGGCGAACAACTGCGCGCGGGTGCCCTCCAGCGAATCCATGGCGCCGGCGCGGATGAGGCTCTCGATCATGCGGCGGTTGATGGAACTCAAGTCCACGTGCTCGCAGAGTTCGTAGAGGGAAAGGAATCGGCCCAGCTTCTCGCGCGCGGCGCGAATGGCCTCGACGGCGTTGGGTCCGAGATTCTTAACTGCGCCGAGGCCGAAGCGGATGCCTTTGCCGTTGGGCGCGGTGTCGTCGGGGGTGAAGTTCCAATCGCTGGCGTTGACATCCGGCTGAAGCACGGTGATGCCCATCTCGCGGCACTCGTTGATATACTTCACTATCTTCGCCGTGTTTCCAGTTTCAGATGTCAGCAGCGCAGCCATGAAGTCCACCGGATAGTGCGCTTTCAGATACGCGGTGACAAAGGCCAGATAGGCGTACGCGGCGGAATGCGACTTATTGAATCCGTAGCCGGCGAACTGTTCCATCAGGTCGAAGATCTTTTCGATCTTCTTCTGCGGGAAGCCGCGCTCCAGGGCGCCTTTGATGAAGCGCTGGCGCTGCGCGGCCATCTCTTCGGCCTTCTTCTTACCCATGGCGCGGCGCAGAATGTCAGCCTCGCCCAACGAGTAGCCGGCCAGGACGTTGGAGATCTGCATCACCTGCTCCTGGTAGACGATCACGCCATAGGTCTCTTCGAGCAGCGCCTTCAACTCGGGCAGGTCGTAAGCCACCGCCTTGCGGCCATGCTTGCGATCGATGAAGTCGTCGACCATGCCGCCCTGCAGGGGGCCGGGCCGGTAGAGCGCGTTCAGCGCAGTGAGATCCTCGATGCGCGTGGGATGGTAGCGGCGGAGAATGTCCTGCATGCCGGACGATTCAAACTGAAAGATGCCACTGGTGAGGGCCTTCGAAAAGATCTCGTAAGTGGCCGGATCATCGAGCGGCAGCTCCTCCGGCACCAGGAGCACGCCGTGCCGCTTGTCGATCAGCTTCAGCGCGTCGTCGATGAGCGTAAGCGTGGTCAGGCCCAGGAAGTCCATCTTCAAAAGCTGGAGCTTCTCCAGGCCGTTCATATCGAACTGCGTGACAATTTCTTCCCGGTTGGTGCGGTAAAGCGGGACGAGTTCCTTCAGCGGCAGCGGGGAAATGACCACGCCGGCGGCATGCACGGAGCAGTTGCGCGCCATGCCCTCCAGGCGTAGCGCGACTTGCAGGATCTCGGCCACGCGCGGATCTTTGCGCTCCAGCTCACCGAAACCCGGCTCGGCTTTCATGGCATCGTCGAGCGTGATATTCAAGACGCTGGGCACCAGCTTGGTGAGGCGCTCCACATCGGCGAAGCTCATGTCCAGTACGCGGCCCACGTCTTTGATGGCGGCACGCGCGGCCATGGTGTTGAAAGTGATGATTTGCGCCACCTGCTCGCGGCCGTATTTCTCAGTGACGTACTGGATCACTTCGCCGCGCCGGTTCATGCAGAAATCGATATCGATATCGGGCAGGCTGATACGCTCGGGATTCAGGAAGCGCTCGAACAGGAGGCCGTATTGCAACGGATCGATGTCGGTGATGCCCATCGCATAGCCCACCAAGCTGCCCGCCGCAGAGCCGCGGCCCGGGCCGACTGGAATGGATTTCGACCGCGCAAAGCGGATGAAATCCCAGACGATCAGGAAGTAGCCGGAAAACTGCATCTTCTGGATCATCTTGATTTCGCGGTCGAGACGCTCGGCGTATTCCGGCAGATCGTGCTTCAGCCGGCCGGCGGTGCGCAGAGCCTCCAGGCGCGTCCTGCGCCTTTCGAAACCCTGGCGCGCGATGAATTCGAAATAAGTGTCGGTGGAGTGTTCGGCCGGAACTTCGAATTTCGGAAAAGGCTCCTTGATTTTTTCGAGGTGTACGTGGCAGCGCTGGGCGATTTCCCAGGTGCGGTCGAGCGAATCTTCCAGTTCGCCGAAGAGCTGCATCATCTCGGCGCGCGATTTCAGGTAGAAGTCCGGCGAGTTCCAATGCATGCGCGACGTGTCGCTCATGGTTTTGCCGGTCTGGATGCAGAGCAGGATCTCGTGCGCGCGGGCATCGTCGCGGCGCAGGTAGTGCGCGTCGTTGGTGGCCACCAGCGGCAGGCCGGTTTCCGCCGAGAGCCGGTGCACGGCGGGGATCAGGCGCTTGTCCTGTTCCAGGTGGTGGTCCTGAATTTCCAGGAAAAAGTTGTTTTTGCCGAAGATATCAGCGTAAGTGTAAGCGGTGCGGCGGGCTTCGTCGTAGCGGTCGGAGAGCAGGATTTCTGGAATGTCGCCGCGCAGGCAGGCGGACATGCCGATCAGGCCTTTGGAGTGCCGCGCGAGCAGATCCTTATCTATGCGGGGCTTGTAGTAGAAGCCTTCCAGGAAGCCTGTGGAGACCAGGTTGATGAGATTACGATAGCCTTCCTGGGTCTCGCAGAGGAGGATCAGGTGATTGTAGCGGTCGGTGTCGCTGCGGGTTTTGTGGCCCTGTTGCGAGACGTAGACCTCGCAGCCGATGACCGGGTGAACGCCTTTGGCTTTCGCGGTGTTGTAGAACTTGACGGCGCCGAACAGGTTGCCGTGATCGGTCATGGCCACGGCGGGCATCTTCTGCTCGACGACCGTGTCCATGAGTTGGCCGATTTCGCAGGCTCCGTCGAGGAGGGAGTAATCGGTGTGGCAGTGCAGATGGACGAACGGATTTTCCGGCATGGCCTTCCTTCTACAAACGGCGATTCGGGACTCTGGGGAGGTGTCTCTATTTTACTGCATGGGGGCGGGTGGAGTTGGGACGGCCGTTTAGAACCGTGCCACGATCACAATAAACCCTGGGGTGGGCGCGGATATCAACAGCCTCGTTCAACTCGAGCACCCTGGATACCTGAGCACCGGATCGTTGGCAGCCCCCATCTCCCGGCCTGGATCTTCACCGATCCTTCCCATGGCACGCCCATGCACCCAGGCACACGGGCATGTGGAAGCCGCGATCCTTGACGGCGTTCTGAATCTTGACGACGGTTATAGGCGGGTTCCCGGCGACTACGTCCCACATAGCGAGCCGCAATTGCTGCTGTTGTTCGGCGGCCTTTATCGCTCTGTGCGAGTGTGGATTAAAGCGAGGACTTTCATATATACTACCGCTTTACGGGAAAGGCGGGAAAATGACGTTCGAAGAGTTTGCAAAAGCTGATTCAGATAAACTTACCGAGATGGCAAAGGCTTGTTTTGACAACTCTCAAGAAATGGCGGGAGGAGCCTGGGAGCGGAGAGTGGCCAAACTTCTTGAGGCGCAGTTCTATGTCATCTATGCCGTATGTCGCCCAACGGAGAATCAACCGCGCCGTGAATCTGTGTCGACAGCAGAATCGGTATTTGGACGACTCCGAGCCATACGCCTACGCCGATTATTGCCCCGGCGCACGTCAAGGCGAGTTTTAGCCAATCTGGTACTACGAACTTGCGAGCAATGGCTGCCCCATAAGCGATTCCGCCAAGATATTTTGGATCGTCCAGAGGCAATCCATGATTCCAGCTTCTGGCCTGATTCTACCATGCACGTCATACGAACCGACCCCTTTCTATTTCCGGGAAACCGCTGGCCCACCGCGCCGCCCACCGCGTCGCGTTCACTTGAGCCGCCTTATATATACCCCGACACCGCGAGGCTTTAGCCGCACAGTTTTTGCACGTCATTGAAAATGCTAGCGATATTTTCTGCGGCTCGGCGTTACCGAAAGCCGGGCAGCAGGTCGATGGCATGCGATGGTGAGGCAAGCTGGTGCTTTCTCTGGCGGTTCTATCACTGGATCCTCCAGTTTGGCGAGGTGGCCAAACCAGAGGACCATGTGTGCATCTTTGCGGGCCTTGTCGCCCTTGCGGCGGGTCGGCAATTGGGGAGTGGCGGCGAATCGTCGGCGCTAATCACCTCACACGGTCGTTCGCAACATTCGAACCAGATAAATCTCGGCTACGTCCTCACCGCGCCGCGGCCCAAGTCTCCAGCCACTTCAGCTCCTCCCGCACCTTGATCTTCCCGTGCCACGGATTCTTATCCAACTCATGACCCTCGCCAGGGAAAATCAACAGCTTCACCGGCACGCCCTGCGCGCGCAATGCCCGCTCCAGAAGATACTGCTCGCCCACATACACCCGTACATCGTCCGCTCCGGCCACGATATGCGTCGGAGTCTTCACCTTATTCATCTGCCAGATGGCCGCCTCGTCGTTGTAATTCTTCATCATGTCCCACGGCAGACCGCCCAGGAAGTAAGCGTCGTCGTAGGTTGTATCGTCGTTGCCCCAATTCGCGACGTGCTCCACCGCACCTGCGCCGCTAACTGCCGCCCGGAACCGAGTAGTCTGCGTGATCAGCCAGTTAGTCAGGTACCCGCCATAGCCATAGCCGCCGATAGTCAGGTTGTCCGGATCGGCGACGCCGTCCTTCACCAGCGCCTCCACGCCTTCCAGAATATCCTTTCCCGGTTTCGAAACGATGTTCGGAATAATTCCCAGCGCGAATTCGTCGCCGTAGCCGATCGAGCCGCGATAGTTGGGTTCGAACACCAGCCAACCTTGCGTCGCCGCCAGCGACCCCCACTGATACCAATCGGCTTCGAAATGGTTGCCGTCGGCATCCTCCGGCCCGCCATGGATCAGGGTGAGCATTCGCAGATTTTTCTCGCCCAACTTGCCGGGCGGATAAATCAGCATGCCTTCCACCGTTACGCCATCGTCCGCGGTCCAGTGGTAAGGCTGCCCTTCCGGCAAAGCGCGCTCCGTGAACAGCCGGTTGAACGACGTGATCGGGTGCGCATCCGCCAGGCCTTCTCCGAAATAAACCTCCGGCGGCTCGGTCAGGGTCGAGTGCACAAACGCCACCTTGGTGGCGTGCGCCGCCGCCGAGATCCGCTCGTAAGTGCCCGGCCGGCCCGGCTGCTTCACGAACACATGCGGATCCTCGCGATAGACTTGCACCTCGGTGCCCATCCGTCCGGTCACTAGCAAACCGCCCTCCTGCGTGACCGTGTACCCGGTGACCGCTCCGGGAAACTTCGACCATCGCGTGAGGCGCGCGCCGGAGGCTACTGCATCCACCCAATACACGCGCGGTTGCGCATCCTGATAACTCCCCTCCACCGCCCCGTTCAGAAACGAGAAGAAGATGTGCCGGCAGTCCGGCGTCCAATGCATGCTGTCCAGCACTGCCGGGCGCTGTACCAGCTTGCGCGGCTGCCCGCCCTCCGCATCCACCAGGTAGATGCCGTATGTCTCCATGGCCTCCTGCCGCTCGGAGACGGAATCCGTCAGAAACGCGAGGGTCGTTCCATGCGACGAAGCTTCCATCTGTTTCACGCGCCAGGGCGTCTCGGCAATCGGCTTCACCGCGCCGGTCGCGATCTCCACGCGCGCGATGGCGTCGCCGCGCTCCGATTCGCGAAACTCCACCACGTCTTTCCAATCGTTCTTATAAGCCTCCTGCTTCTCCTTGTTCCACGGTGCGCGCGTGGCGAAATAGATTTGCCGCGAATCGGCCGACCAGGCAAACGCATGGACCTTCTCGTCGCCGTGCGTAACCGCGAAGGCATCGCCGCCGCTCAGTGCGATCGCCCAGACCTGATCGACGGCTTCCCGATCGGACAGAAACGCGATCCAGCTTCCATCCGGCGACCACTCCGGACCGTGGTCATGCCCCGACCACGTGAGTTTCACCAGCGACCCGCGCCCATCGTCGCGATACAGCCACAGATCGTTCCGGAAGCGATCGGCGTCCCAATCCGCGCGCGCCGTCTCAATCGCCACGGCATGCCCATCAGGCGATACGCGTATGTTGCGGATATCCACCGCATTGAAAAACTCATCCAAGGTCAGCGGCGGTTTGGCGGTCTGAGCCGCCGACGCAGCCGCGCAAAGCAAAAGAGCAAATCGAAACATTGGAGGCGAATATAGCACGAGAGGGCCTACGACAGGCTGAAGCCTGTCCCACCCTGACAGGCCAGGAGGCCTCCTACTGGTTACAATAGGTGCGTGGCCGATCCCACCGCACCCCCCATTCCCGTCCTCCCCTTCGAGGCCTGCCTCGACGAACTGGAAAAGGTCGTCAAGGAACTGGAGGGCGGCGATCTCCCCCTGGAGCGCTCCCTGGAACTTTTCGAAAAAGGCATGCGCCTGAGCGACACCTGCCGCAGGCAATTGGAAGAGGCCGAAACCCGCGTCGAAATGCTCATCCGCAAGGAAGGCAAAATCCAGGCCGAGCCTTATCGTCCCGAAAAAGCATGAACCTTCGCGACTACCTCGACGAACAGCAAAAACTGGTCGACGCGCACCTGGATCGCCTGGCGCCGCCGGAAACGCAGCCCCCCCAAACCATCCACCGCGCCATGCGCTACAGCCTGTTTGCGGGAGGCAAGCGCATCCGCCCCATTCTCTGCCTGGAAGCCGCCCGCGCCTCAGGCGTCGATCCCGGCGATGTTCACTTCACGGCCGCCTGCTCGCTGGAATTCATCCATACCTACTCGCTCATCCACGACGATCTTCCGGCCCTGGATAACGACGATTACCGCCGCGGCAAGCTCACCTGCCACAAAGTCTTTGGGGATGCCATGGCCATCCTGGCGGGCGATGCGCTGCTGACGTTGGCCTTCGAAGTCCTGGCTGGCAACAACATCATGCCCGCCGTTGCCGCCGATCGCAAGGCGCGCATGATCGCCGAACTGGCCGCCGCCGCCGGCACCGTGGGCGGCATGATCGCCGGCCAGGTGGCCGATCTGGAGGGCGAAGGCCAGCCGCCCAGCGCCGCGCTGCTCGAATCCATCCATCGCGCCAAGACCGGCGCTCTGCTGCGCGCCAGTTTGCGCCTGGGCGCGATCTGCGCGGGCGCCAGCGACCCGCACTATCAGGCGCTCTCCTGCTATGGCGAGCATATCGGCCTGGCCTTTCAAATCGTGGACGATATCCTGGACGTGGAGGAATCCTCCGCAGCGCTCGGCAAGACCGCCGGCAAGGACGCCCAGCAACATAAGATCACCTTCCCCGCGGTCTACGGCGTCGAGGAATCGCGGCGCATGGCCGGCGTCGAGTGCCGCCGCGCACACGAAACCCTGGCGCCCTTCGGCGCGCGCGCCGAACATCTGCACGAGCTGGCCGATTTGATCGTGCATCGCAAGTCATGAAGGGGCGTCTCGACCGCCTGCTGGTGGAGCGCGGCCTGGCCCCCACGCGCGAAAAAGCGCAGGCGCTCATCATGGCGGGCGCGGTTTTGGTGGATGGCCGCAAAGCCGCCAAACCTGGCCAGCCGGTGGATGCCGAAATCCCAATCGAAGTCGTGGCCCAGCCGCCCTTCGTCAGCCGCGGGGGCCCGAAGCTGGCCGCCGCCATCGCGCATTTCGGCATCCGCGTGGCGGACCGCATCTGCCTGGATATCGGCGCATCCACAGGCGGCTTCACGGATTGCCTGCTGCAGCGCGGCGCGGCGCGGGTGCATGCCGTGGACGTCGGCGCAGGGCAGCTCGATTGGAAAATTCGCACCGATCCGCGCGTGGTCTTGCACGAAAAACTCAACGCGCGATACCTGCGGCCCGAAGACGTGGGTGAGCCCATCGATTTGGCGGTCTGCGATGTCAGCTTCATTTCGGCGACCCTGATCGTGCCTGCGGTCTGCCCGCTCTTACAACCGGGCGGAGAAATGGTTATACTTGTCAAGCCCCAGTTCGAGGCTGGAAAGGGACAAGTGGGCAAGGGTGGCATCGTGCGTGAACCGGAGTTGCACCAAGCCGCCTGCCGCCGCGTGGACGACGCGATGCGGCAGCTAGGATTCAAAACGGCGCTTATGGAGAGCCCGATTTTAGGGGCGGAAGGGAACCGGGAGTTTTTGCTGTATGGCCACTACTAGAAGAGCGGGTCCAGGGGACCCGCGCGGACCAGGGGGTCCGCCCCACTGACACATGCCGAGCATTGAAACCGTAGGCATCATCTCAAAGCCGGCCATTCCAGCGGCGGCCGGCGTGGTTCCCAAGCTGCTGGCCTGGCTCGAAGCGCGCGGCATCCGCGTGCGCTACGACGAACGCACCGCCGTCTACGCCGCGCGCCCCGATGGCCTGCAGCGCGAGGAAGTGCCGGAAGGCTGCGACCTGGTGATCGTGCTGGGCGGCGACGGCACGCTGCTCTCCGCCGCCCGCGCTATCGGCAACCGCGAGATTCCCTTGTTCGCCGTCAATCTGGGCGGCCTCGGTTTCCTCACCGCCATCACTATCGATGAGTTGTATCCCGAACTGGAGCGCGCCCTTCGCGGCGAGCATCGCATCGGCCGCCGCAAGCTGCTGCACGCCGAGGTGCGCCGCGGCGATACGGTGGTCTCACGCTACGAAGCCCTCAACGACGTGGTGCTAACCAAAGCCGCCATTGCGCGCATCATCGATCTGGATACCTACGTCGACCAGCAGTTCGTCTGTGCGTACAAGGCCGACGGCCTGATCGTCTCCACCCCCACCGGCTCTACCGCATATTCGCTCTCCGCCGGCGGCCCCATCATCTTCCCGTCTGTGCCCACTATCTGCCTCACGCCCATCTGCCCGCACATGTTGACTTACCGTCCGGTGCTGGTGGCCGAAACCAGCGAGGTCGAAGTCCGCTGCCGCGGCGAGGACGCCTCCGTCTATCTCACCATCGACGGCCAGATCGGCGAGCCGCTCAAAAAAGACGATTCCGTGATCTGCCGCAGCTCCCAGTACGCGCTGCACCTGATCCGCCCGCCGCGCATGATGTTCTTCGATGTGCTGCGCCAGAAGTTGAAGTGGGGCGAGCGTTGAAGCGCCTGTCGCTCACCGCCTGGATCTTTATCGGGATGGCCGCGGGCGTGGCGTTGGGCGCGTTCGCGCCGGGCGTGGCGCGGCGACTCGGCCCCATCAGCGCCATCTTTCTGCGGCTCATCCGCTCCATCATCGCGCCCCTGATCTTCGGCACGCTGGTGTATGGCATCGCGGGCGGCGGCGACCTGAAACGCATGGGCCGCATCGGGATCAAAGCCATTGTCTACTTCGAAATCGTCACCACGTTCGCGCTGTTTCTGGGGCTTGGCGCGGTCAATCTAGTGCGTCCCGGCGCGGGCATGCATCTGGCGCAGACTTCCGCCGAAGCCGCGCTGCCGGCTGAGCGCCCAAGCGCCGGCGCTATCATCGAGCACGTGTTCCCGGCCAGCATCATCGACGCGATGGCCCGCGGCGACGTGCTTGAAATCGTAGTCTTCGCTTTCCTGTTCGGCGCGGCTTGCGCGGCCGTAGGAGCCAAGGCCAGGCCCGTGGTGGCTTTCTGTGAATCGCTGGCCGAAGTGATGTTCCGCTATACGCGCTACGTCATGTATCTGGCGCCGTTGGGCGTGGGCGCGGCAATCGCGGTCACCGTGGGCAACAAGGGTTTCGGCGTGCTGTTCGGATTGGGGAAGCTCATTCTCACTATGTACGTGGCCCAAGTGCTGTTCGTGGTGCTGGTGCTGGGATCCGTGATCCTGCTGGTGCGCATCCCGGTTGCGCCCTTCTACCGTGCCGTCCGTGAGCCGTTCCTGATCGCCTTCTCCACCGCTTCGAGCGAAGCCGCCCTGCCGGTGGCGCTGGAGAACATGGAGCAGTTCGGCGTGCCGAAACATATAGTGGCCTTCGTGATTCCCACCGGCTACAGCTTTAACCTGGATGGCAGCACGCTGTATCTCTCGCTGGCTTCCGTTTTCGTGGCGCAGGCCGCGGGCGTAAACCTGTCGTTCGGCCAGCAACTGCTCATGATGCTGACCCTGATGTTGACCAGCAAAGGCGTGGCCGGAGTGCCGCGCGCCGCGTTGGTGATCCTGGCCGGTACGCTCTCCACGTTTCATCTGCCGATGGAAGGCGTGGCCGTGCTGCTGGGCATCGACGCGCTGATGGACATGGCCCGCACGTCGGTGAACGTAATTGGCAATTGTCTGGCCAGCGCAGTGGTGGCGCGATGGGAAGCGTAACGCGCGTCGCCAGTTGCGGAGACGGCGCGAACACGGTAGATTGGAGAAGAACGCTCCCATGCGCCCGTAGCTCAGCTGGATAGAGCGTCTGGCTACGAACCAGAAGGTCAGGTGTTCGAATCACCTCGGGCGCACCATCATTCCGGCAGAGGCCCTAACCGTAACATTTCTAACATCTCCAGCGTCTATCATTGCGAAGCGATAGGAGTCACACTCCATGTCGAAGGCCTTGGCTCTCTTATGGGTACTCCCAGTCCTGGCCTGCGTGCCGCCGCTCCGGGCGCAGGACGATGCATCCATTCAGCCCTTCTCTCCGGATCAACTGGATAACCTGCTGGCGCCCATCGCTCTCTATCCGGACCCGCTGCTGGCGCAGATCCTGTTGGCGGCCACCTTCCCGGATCAGGTCGATGAGGCGGCTCGTTTCTGCCGCGGCGGCGCCAATGCCAACGATATCGACACGCAACCCTGGGATGTCAGCGTCAAAGCCGTGGCGCATTATCCCACGGTCCTTTATATGATGGCGGACAGCCTGGACTGGACCACCGCCCTGGGCCAAGCCTACGTCAACCAGTCTGACGACGCGATGGCATCGGTGCAGCGCCTGCGTCAGGAAGCCCGCAACGCGGGGAACCTGGTCTCGACACCGCAGCAGGACGTGGAGGTCGACGATGGCGACATTGAGATCTGGCCCGCCCAGGCGCAGTACTGCTACCTCCCTATCTACGATCCGGGCCTGGTCTTCTTCGGCTCCGGGGGCGTATTCGGCGGACCGGTGGTCACCTTCAGCGCCGGTTTTCCCATAGGCGTCTGGTTAGTCTATGACTTCGACTGGCATCGTCACCGTATTTACTACCACGGCTGGTCGGATGGGCGCGGCTGGATTGCGCGGTCGCGGCCTTACATTCACATCAACAACGTTTACGTGAATAGCAATCTCAAGAATGTTGCCTTCAATCGGAGCGTGACTACCCGTGCTGTAAATTACAGTAGTCTCACTCGCTACGACAGCGTGCATCGTGACGTGGAATATGGCAGTGGCGCGTCAACCAACAACGTGAATAACAAAATCATCCAGCGCAATGGGAACGTCAATGATGGGCGGATCGATTCCTATCGGGGCCGGGCACCCGATCAGCCCGACATGCCACAGGGCGTGCCCAGTCGGCCCGCGCCGCCGCCTGTCGCGGAGCGGACTGGCAACCCCGCGTTTGGCGGCAACCGGGGCAACGTCGGCGCGAAGGCCTCCAGCCAGCGCGGCCAAAGCAGCCGCGCGCAAGCTTCGCATTCCGCTCCCTCGGCCAGATCGGGTGGCGGGGGATCGCGCGGCGGCGGTGGAGGAAGGCACTGATGAATCGGCGCGCGACAGCCGCGTTGGCCCTGCTGTTGGCCTGGCCCGCGCCGGGTGCGCAGAAGGCCGCGGCCTCCAACCAGACCCGCTTTGCGACTCCGGAAGAAGCCGTCGAAGCGCTGACACATGCGGCCAAAGCGAAGGACGAAACGGCGCTGACGGCCATCTTCGGCCGGGATCGCGCCAAGCTGCTGACCGGCGATCCGGTGGAGGACAACAGCTCTCTGGAGCGCTTCGGCGCCAACCTCGAGAAGTCGCACAAGCTCGAGAAAGTGAGTGACACTAAGTTCACAATTCTCGTGGGAGCAGATAATTGGCCGTCGCCCATTCCCTTAGTCAAAGACGGAAACCAGTGGCGCTTCGATACGGCCGCGGGGCTGGAGGAAATCATCAACCGGCATATCGGCGAGGACGAGCTTTCCACCATTCTGACGTGCCGCGCCTATGTGCTGGCACAGTGGGAGTATTACACGCAGCCCAACGGCACCGCTCAGGATGGCTTGGCGGTCTATGCGCAGAAGTTCGTCAGCACGCCAGGCAGGCGCGACGGGCTTTATTGGGAAACGCCGCCGGGCGCCAAGCCCAGCCCTCTCGGAAGCCTTGTGGCGCAAGGCCGCGCCGAGGGCTACTCGGTAGGCCAGGCCCGCCCCGCCGGTCAGGCCCGCTCCGCCGGTCAGGCCCGCCCCGCCGGAACGGCCAAGCGCCCGTATCACGGATACTACTTCAAGATCCTCAAGTCTCAGGGTGCGCATGCGCCGGGGGGAAAGTTCAGCTATGTGATCAATGGCAATATGATCGCAGGTTACGCCTTGATAGCCTATCCGGATAAGTGGGGCAGCTCCGGAATCATGACCTTCATTGTCAACCAGCAGGGCCGGGTGTATCAGAAGAATTTGGGTCCGAAGACAGCGCAGCTAGCCGCAACGATAGCCGAGTACGATCCGGACCCTAGTTGGAGATTGGTTACGGAGTAAGGAGGCGTCGGCACGAGTGCCGGGCCCCGAGGGGGCACCCCGGCACGCAGGAGTGCGTGCGCCACGCTACTTCGCGATGGATCCGGGATCGAGGCCGGTTGCCAGATTGAACCCGCCGCCGACTGCGCCCACCGCCGCCGTCTTACGATCCAGTCCGATGAGTTGGCGCAAGCGGTACACGGCTTCGATGCCGGTACAGTGCGCGCCCAGCAGATTCTGCAAGCCGAAATCCTTCAGCTTGGACGCGGTCCAGGCCAGTGTTTCGTCACTAGCCTGATAGAGGTGGAACCCGCCCAGCGCGGCGTAGATGGGCGCGGGCGCGATCCGGGCGCGCGCATAGTCCAGGGTGTTGACGATACCGGCGTGCCCGCAGCCCGAGATCAGCACCAGACCTTTGTCCGTGACAATGACCAGCGACTGATCTTCGGGCAGATTGTCCTCGGCTGTCTTGCCATCGGCCAGGCGCAGCAGCCGTCCGGCGCTCCAATTCTTTTCGGGATACTTGCGCGGGACCGGCCCGGTCAGCCATACGCCGGGAAACATCTCACGGGCTTGGCTGTACTCGATGAAGGTCCCGCCGGCGCTCTCATAATCGCGCTTGGTGGCGATCATGGTATTCACCTCGCGCGCGCCACTGCCGTCGGTGCGGCTCTGGAAGATGCCGGCGCCAACGTGCGCGCGGGCCAGCGCGGTCGGGTTCGCCTTGGCGTATTCGCGGCGCAGCGTCACCAGTCCCGCGGTGTGATCGAGATGATGGTGCGAAAGGATCACGTCGGGCACATTGGAGAGATCGATGTGCAAGTCGCGGGCGTTGCGCAGTACGGTGTCCGGGTGCGCGCCGGTATCGAAGAGAATACGGTGGCCATCCGCGACCACCAGCGCCGCGAAGCCCCATTCGCCATAGCCCTCGTCGGCCGTCAGCATGGTCGAGAGCAGCCGCACATCGAGGGAAGCGACCTTATCGGCGGCGGAGCAGGCGAGCGCGGCCGCCATGGTCAAGCAGGGTATCAGTGCGGTTCGGCTGAACATAGCATGCTACGTTAACACAATCGAGGAGGTACGCTATGCCCGGCGGGTTGTCGCTATTGTGGATTGCACTCCTGGCAGCCAGTGTGAGTTTCGGCCAACAGCGAGGCATCGTGCTCGCGGACCTGACCTGGGTGGAAGCGGAGAAGGCGCTGACACCGGAGACTGTGGTGGTGATTCCCATGGGCGCCGAATCGAAAGAGCACGGGCCGCACCTGAAACTGAAGACCGACTATCTGGAAGCGGAGTATTATAAGCGGCAGATTCTGGCACGCGCCGATGTGGTAGTGGCGCCGACCATCAATTACGGTTTCTATCCCGCGTTCGTGGATTATCCCGGTTCCACGACGTTGCGCCTGGAAACCGCGCGCGACATGCTGGTGGACATTTGCCGGGGGCTGGCGCGCTACGGCCCGAAGCGGTTCTATGCGCTGAATACCGGCGTTTCGACGCTGCGTGCGCTGGCCCCGGCCGCGCAGATACTGGGCACCGAAGGGATCGTGCTGCGGTATACCAACATTCTCGAGGTTGGCGCGGAGGCTGAGAAGCAGGTCAAGAAGGAAGAGGGTGGGACACATGCCGACGAGATCGAGACGTCGCTGATGCTTTACATCGATCCGGGGTCGGTGGATATGGGCAAGGCGGTGAAGGACTACCATCCGTCGGAGAGCGGCGGGCTGACGCGCGATCCGCACAAGCCTGGAGCGTACTCGGCCAGCGGAATCTACGGCGACGCCACGCTGGCCACGCGGGAGAAAGGCGAAGTGGTGGCGCGGGCGACGGTGGAGGGGATGCTGCGGGAGATCGAGGCGCTGCGGCGCGCGCCGGTGGGTTCTGGTAGGTAGCTGGGGGGTTTATCGGGTGGAATTTGGCTTCCGTTTTGAGCTTTTGTTGAAAACAAAGGGCCAGATTGGGTTCGTCTCGTAATCTGGCTTTGGGTTCGTGGAGGTCGGACGCTAGCGGCGCAGCGTCATCGCGATTTTGCGGATTGTGTTGCATCCGGTTGCATTGCGATGCACCCGCATGGGGTGGGCCGGGGGGACGCGGCGGGTGCAACGTCCTCGTGATTTTGGGAATAGTGTCGCATTATGTCGCATTGTGTCGCACTGCGGAAAATCGTACGAGCAAAAGCCAATTTGGGCGCGAGGGCCATTAACTCCCTTTGATGGATGGATTTACGGCGGTCCCCGGGCGTCCCAGTGTGATTAAGTTTTCAAAGATCGCGGGCCGCTTCCGGTAGAATGCCCTTCCGGCAAGTACGGGAAGCCAGTTTGTTGGACGTGGTTATTTGTCGACCCGCAGTGAGGATAGCACGACGGTGCGGAGATTTCGGGCTGATCGGCGGTGCCGAGTGAGTGTTTCCAGTTAGTTAGCAAAGTGCGTGGGTGAGTGATCGCCGGCCTTTTGGTTCAGGCCCGATAGCCGCTTTCGTCACGCCTGGCTTGTCCAAGGGCGAGCGGAAACAGGCCGATTGGCAATCGGCCGCAGGTTGCCAACGTTGCCAACCTGCCCCACATAGCGGCAGATCCCACCGCACACCGGCGATCTCGACCAGATCCCGGCGTGGTGGGCGATGTGCGCGACATGGGTCCGGACGAGGCGGCGCCACCCACCTGTACATGATTTCGAGTTCGCCGCGCATGACTCTGCCGGTGAAGGCGGCGGGCGATCCGTTGCGCCTAGCTGCGCCCATTCGCGAAGCAATCCATCGCGCGGATCCCGAGATTGCCGTGCCGAAGGCCGCGACCGTCGAGCAATACGTAGCCGATTCGCTGGCGCGGCGGCGCTTCGCGATCACCTTGCTGGCCGCGTTCGGCGGATTGGCGGTGCTGCTCACCGCGGCAGGCATCTACGGACTGCTGGCCTATTCCGTGAGCGGCCGCGCGCGGGAATTCGGCATTCGCGCGGCCCTGGGCGCCACGCCGGCGAATCTGCTGGGAATGATCTTGAAGGAAGGCGCAGCGGTCACGATTCCTGGGCTGGCTGTGGGTGCGGCGGTCTCGCTGGCTTGCGCGCGGTTGATGAAAAGCCTGCTGTACCGGCTCTCGCCCATGGATCCGTTGTCGCTGGCGGCTGCCGGCGCGCTGCTATGCGCGCGTGGATCCTAGCGCGGCGTTAAGAGTGGAGAAAACTCCGGCTGAAAGCCGGCTGCGGCCAGGATTGGCCGCCCTCCAATCCGCGAATTACCATTGAACGCGCGTCACGCTATAAGGACCTACCGTTATGGGGTTGGGCGATGTGGTAGTCACGATCTGCACGGTGGTCTGGGCGGCGGCGGTGTTCTGCGCCATGTCGCTGGCGTTGGAGATGTAGGAAACCGTCACCGTCGACTGCAGTTCGTTTCCGTTGACCTCGATTGCGATGGGGACCGATGCGCTGGATTTATTCGTAATCACCAGGTAGTGTGTCCCGTCAGTGCCCTGGTATCCTTGCGCGAAGACGGCCGGCACGGGATTGCCGTCGTATCCTTCGATGGGCACCGTGGGTCCGCCAGTCAGCGTGGTAGGCCAGGTAGCATTACTGTTGTTGATCGCCAGATTCACAATCTCCATGGCCAGGGCATCGGTCGAGTAATAGAATTGGTATTGTGTGTTGAGATTGGTTGCGGTATTGGTGACGTAATTGGCGTTATTCTTAACTTCGGCCACCAAGTAGCTCTGGAAGTCGTCCACCGCGCGGATCATCCCCTGGTTGAAATCGTTTGATAGAAACAGGGTGCTTACTCCAGCGGCTTTGACCTGCGGAATCGTGGACATGCGCGCGATCCACTCCGAGACGAAAATCGCGTTGTAGATGTACGACTCGAAGGGCATGGTGGCAAACCCGTCGCTGTTCATCTCACTGAAGAAAACGGGAGTGTTTTCGCCAACCAGCGGCTGTATGGAAGAGCTGTACCACTCGGTAGTGCCATGCGCCAGAATGCCATTCAGAGTCTGCTCCTCATCGCTTACAGCCATGGCTGCATTGTCTATGGGATACACATGGTACGTGACGCCCTGCCAGTACTGCGGGCTGTAGGCGGCCATGCCGCTGTCCCACGTCATGTAATCGCCAAAAAGCTGAATGAACTGTCCCTGAAAAAAAACGCCGGCCGTGGCGCTCGCGTCGGCCGCGTTGATGTTCAAATAGTACGGATTGTACGCGGCCGCGGCATAGTCGGCGGGCGTCGCGAAAATCTTCGGAAAGACATACGGTTCATTGGCGATTTCCCACTCCACGATGTTCAGCCCGGCCGCCTGGGCCGTGGTCACCATTTCGCCGGCTGAGTTCGGATTAGTGTCCGAAAAACCGTTGAAGGACACGATTCCGTTGGCGCCCAGCGTCTTAAGGAATGTGGCGTAATCCGAGACGCAGGAGCCGCCTGAGAAGCACGCGCCGCCTTTGGCTTGCGTGAGATCCTCGCCTAACACCAAGGCGCTATAGAGGTTGCTTGGCATATTCGGCTCCAGCGCGCTCATCCACGTGGGATTCATATGCGCGGTCTCCCAGTCGAATCCCGTCGAAATTGTACCGCCCGGAAACCGGAGCCATCCGGGTTTCAAAGGCGTCACGGCAGCTATCCACTTCGGGTCCCAGTATTCTACTCCATCGAGGGGGTACGCGTCGTTGAAGCCGCTGAAGCCCGGCGCCAGCGGAGTGGTCGAGGTGGTGGTCAGGCTGATGTACGGGATAGCCGCCTGGATGGTGAAGCCGTTGAGCAGCGAGGCCTGCTCCGCGCCCGTGGTCACAGTGACCGTCTGGGCGCCGGTGGCCGCCGAGGCGCCGATGGTGATTTCAGCCGTCGCGTCGGTGGCATCGGTGACGGTGATCGGTCCCGGTTGTCCGGCTGTGCCCCCGCCCACCGCGATGCCGGGTCCGAAACTGGCCACGCTGGTCCCCTGGACAAAATGCGTGAACGATCCCGTGATGGCCACTTGAAGCGACAGTCCTGCATTCGAGGTGTTCGGCGACAGTGTCAGGAGGGTGGCCGCGGGGTTGATGGTCAGCGTAAACGGAAGCGCCGCCGTCACCAGGCTGCTGTCCTGCACCTGGATGGTAAAGCTCGCACTGGTGGTGGCCGTGGTAGGCGTGCCACTGACCGCTCCGGTGGCCGCGGTCAGCGTAACGCCCGCCGGCAAACTGCCGGAAGTCACGGACCAAGTGTACACGCCGGTTCCGCCAATGGCCGTCAAGGTCTGCGCGTAACTCACTCCCACCTGGCCGGTTGGCAATGGCGAAGTGGTGGTAATGGCCAGAGTCACCGGCACGGCAAAAGTTCCGGAGGTTGTATTGTTGTTGCTGTCGGTCACTTTCACCGTAAAGCTCGAATCGACCGCGCTCAGAGGCGGCGTTCCCGCTAGTGTGCCTGCCGTACTCATGGTCAGCCACGTGGGTAAACCGGTTGCGGACCAACTGTATCCGCCGGCGCCTCCCGAGGCCGCGAATGTCTGGTTATAGGCCACCGTGGCCGTGGCGGTAGGCAGTGGCGAGGTTGTAGTGATGAGCAACGGCGGATTGATGGTCACGGAAAATTGCTTGGTCGCCGTGGCTTGGTTGGTATCGGTCGCCTGGATCGTAAAGCTGGGACTACCCGCCGTAGAGGGCTGGCCGCTAATCAGACCCGAGGTTGCATTCAACGTGAGACCGGTGGGCAAGGATCCCAGGCTCACCGCCCAGGTGTAGGTCCCGCTGCCGCCGGTAGCCGCCACGGTCTGCGAGTAGTTCACGTTCACTGTGCCGGCCGGCAACGGTGAACTTGTGGTTATGACAATGGCCGGGTTGACTGTCAGGGCAAATTGCTTGGATGCTGTGGCTTGGTTAGTGTCGGTCGCCTGAATCGTGAAGTTCGCAGCGATAGCCGTAGTGGGTTGGCCACTGATGAGGCCCGTGGTTGAATTCAACGTGAGACCGCCGGGCAAGGATCCCGCGCTCACGGACCAGGTGTAGGTCCCGCTGCCGCCGGTAGCCGCCAAAGCTTGCGAATAGTTCACGCCCACCGTGCCCTGCGGCAGCGGTGAAGCGGTGGTGATGACGATCGCCGCGTTGACGGTCAGGGCAAATTGCTTGGATGCCGTGTCCTGGTTGGTATCGGTTGCCTTGATCGTGAAGTTCGCAGCGATGGCCGTAGTAGGCTGGCCGCTGATGAGTCCCGTGGTTGCGTTCAACGTAAGACCGCCGGGCAAGGATCCCACGCTCACCGCCCAGGTGTAGGTCCCGCTGCCACCGGTCGCCGCCAAGGCCTGCGAATAGTTTACGCCCACCGTGCCCGTCGGCAAGGGTGAGCTGGTAGTTATGACAATCGCCGGGTTGATGGTCAGGGAGAGTACCTTGGCGGCCGTATCCTGGTTACCGTCGGTAACCTTGACTTCGAATTGCGAGGTTCCCGTGCCGGTTGGCTGGCCGCTGATTACGCCGGTGGCCGAATTCAACGTGAGACCGCCTGGTAGGGTCCCCGCGACCATCGCCCAGGTGTACGTCCCAATGCCGCCGGTAGCGGTCAAGGCCTGCGAGTAGTTTGAGGCGACCGCGCCCGCCGGCAAGGGCGAGGTGGTGCTGATGACAAGCGCGTGGTCGATGGTCAACGCGAACGCCACGGAAGCGGGCATATGCAGGCTGTCGGTGGCCTTGATTTCGAAGTGCGAGACCCCTGACGCGGTGGGCGTGCCGTTGATTACCCCGGTCGACGTGTTCAATGTGAGGCCGGCGGGCAAAGTCCCCGAGGTGATCGCCCAGGTGTAGGTCCCGCTGCCGCCGGTAGCGATCAAAGTCTGCGCGTAGCTGTCGGAAACCACGCCCGTAGGAAGCGGTGAACTGGTGGTGATGGCCACGGGGGCGTTGACGGTCAGCGTGGAGCTATTGACGCTCTGAAAGGCGGTGCCGGTAGAGGTGGTGCCGGAAATGGAAACCTGGTAAGACGTCGCGGCTGAAACTGTGACGGACGTGGGCACCTTGAACGTGACGTATTCCGTGGTGCCCGATGCAACCGTTACAGTCGTGGCCGTAGTGGCGCCGGTGGGTCCGCCGCCAGAGGTAGTGGGGTTCAGTGTTACAGTTACGTTAGCAGGCGGGATCGTTCCGCTTGGGAAACCATGCCCGATCACCGTAATACTGGTTACGTTCGTGTCGGCCGACGTGGGAGAAGCTAGTGAATTCAGCGTGACGTTTGTGACCGCCCCCAACGGGAGCGAACCCGAGAGCAATGCCGACGCGCACAGCAGCAGACTGATTCGTGAGATTTTCATGGTAGGCCTCCACGCCCGCAAGGGGGCTTCAGACTAAGATTACAGAGATGTCCACCGCCGATTATGCGCCTTTTCACTGGCGGGATCAAGGGGGTACCGTACTGCTGTCTTAGTGGGCTTGGCAACGGCTACCGGTCTTCGCGCGCCAATTGCGGGTCGGCGGGGTGTTGGCCACCGATCTTGCGCTCCAGCTCGTCGCGAGTGACCTGTTTCAGGCGGGCGGCTTCGTCGAATTGGGATTTGGCTTCCCCGCGGCGGCCCATGGCGAAGAGAATCTGGCCGCGCAGATAGTAAACGCTGGCGCTTTGCGGATCGATTGCGCCGGCGGCGCGCAACGCTTCGAGCGCCGCGGCGTACTTGCCCTGCTGCTTGTAGATCTTCGCCAGCCCATAATCGGAGGTGCCCATTCCGGGATCCATGCGCAGCGCCTCTTTGAAGTAGCGCTCGGCCTCCGGTATCTGGCTGAGGGCATAACAGACCGCGCCGAGCTCGTCATAGTCGTAAGCCACGTCCGGCGCTACGGCGATATCTCTGAGGAACTCCTGCTTGGCGCGTTCGAAATCGTTCTGCCGGCGGTATTCGGTTCCCAGGAAGTAATGCACCAGAGGCAGCTTGGGATCGATGCGCGTGGCTTGCTGGAATTCTTCCATGGCCCGGTCGTACATCCTGTCGGCGACGTGCGCCTTGCCGACGATCAGGTGGAACTCAGCCGAGTCATGGCCGACTTCGATCAGGTGCGTGGCGGCGCGCCGGTCGAGATCCGTGAGGCCGGCCTTGTTGGCGGCGATAGACACTACGTAGAGGTAGTTCAGGTTTTCGGACTCGCGCGGCCAGAGCGGCTCGAGCGTTTGGGCGGCTTCCGCATAGCGTTCCTTGAAGAAATAGCAAAGACCTAACAGGTAGCGAGCCTGGGTGGAATCCGGCTGATCGCGCACCACCGATTCAAAGGGCTGAATCGCGCGCTGGTAATCGGCCTGCCGGTAATAGACCAGCCCGATATTCAGCTTGATACCGGGCATTTTGGGCGCCAGCCGCGCGGCGGCCTGTAGCTCCGATAGTGCCGCCGGCCATTCCTTGCGGCGCATGTGCACGACGGCCAGATTGCCGTGCGCGCCCACGTTGTCCGGCTCGGCCGCCAGCACTGCGCGGAAATCCTTCTCGGCGGCGGGGAGGTCGCCGGCATCCATGGCGTGCTGGCCGCGCTCGAAGATCTGCCGGGTATCGGGGGGTTGAGCAGCCGCCAAGACAAGAATTAACCACAGTTGGACACAGATGCACACGGATAAGACGGCTCGGAGGGCGGGCAATCCTGCCCGCAGCCGGCTTTCAGCCGGCTCTAGCCGCCTAAAAAGGCGGCTGCGGCCAAGATTGGCCGCCCTCCAAGCGTTTAGCACCGAGCACCCAGCACCTGCTTTTTCGGCGCCATGCTCCAAAGACGGTCCCAGGAGTGTTCTTTGTCCCACGTGGGCGTCGGCTCGAAGTATCCCGAATCCGGCGCCAGGTGCTGGCGCACGGCGTCTTCGTTGAGGGTGATGCCGAGGCCCGGTTTGTCGGGGACCGCGATGAAGCCTTTATTGATGATGGGCTTTTCGATCCCCTCCACCAGATCCTGCCACCAGGGCACGTCCAGCGAGTGATTCTCGCAGGCAAGGAAATTCTCGGTGGCCGCGGCGCAGTGCACGCTGGCGAGCGCGCCGATCGGCAGGCCGGCATAATGCATGGCCATCGGCACGCCATATTCCATGGCGGCATCGCCGATCTTATGGGTTTCGAGGATGCCGCCAGACGTGGAAATGTCCGGATGGACCTTGCTGACCGCGTGCTTCTCGCACAGATTGATGAACGGTTCCTTCAGATAAATATCCTCGCCGGTGAGGATGGGGGTGGGGCTTTCCATAGTGATGCGCTGCAATAAGTCCGTGTATTGCCAGGGAATCACGTCCTCCATCCAGGAGAGGTTGTATTTCTCGTACGCCTTTCCCAGCCGGATGATGGAATGCACGCCGATGTGGCCCAGGTGATCCATGGAGAGCGGGATCTCCATACCTACGGCCTCGCGCGCCGCCGCTACATATTCGCAGAGCTTCTCGATGCCTTTGTCGGTGACTTCCGCCGCGGTGAACGGATGGGGCAACTGACTCCGCTCCCAAGGAGTCTCTCCGGAGGGCATGGTTACGGTCCCGGGGATGTTGGCGACCATGTTGATACCCAGGTCCATCTTCAGCCAGGTGAGGCCCATCTCTTCTTTGCGGATCTTCAGGCGCTTGGCGTACTCGGTGACATCTTGCGACTCCTCGGTGTCGGCATAGATGCGAATCTTGTCGCGGAATTTCCCGCCTAACATCTGGTAGATGGGCACTCCATAGACCTTGCCGGCGATATCCCAGAGGGCTTCCTCGATGGCCACTACGCCGCCCGCCTGGCGCGCGTGGCCGCCGAACTGTTTGATCTTCTCAAAGATGTAGGTGATGCGCAGCGGATTCTCGCCCACCACGCGGCTTTTGAGGAACAGCGCGTAGGTGGGGCTGGCGCCGTCGCGCACTTCGCCGAGCCCGTAGACGCCCTGGTTGGTATCCAGCCGGATGATGGTGCAGGGGCTGGGACCAGGCTTGCGCACGGTGGCTACGCGCAGGTCGGTGATCTTCAAGGTGGACGGGCTGGAATTGGTATTGACGTTTTGAAAGGGCGGGTCGGGGGCGGCTTTGGCGCGCGCGCCCAACACCGCTCCGCCTAACAGGGCGGCGGATGTCTTGAGAAGGCCGCGGCGGTTTATGCGGGTCCGCGCTTGCTTTGGCATAGGGTGGTCTCCTAATAGATCCACCATTATAGTGCCCGTGGCGGATTGGCTTTTTCAACTCATCGTGGCGGTTGAGGCGTCATGCCCGGCGTATGAGGCCTCGGCGTCGCGCCGAATACGTTCGCGGGAAGGCTGAGATCAGTTCGATCGAATGCGCCGCCCGGAGCTGCACGTCCCGCGGAAGAAAACGGGACGATCACAGGTCGTTGCGACGGTTGACCTCGTCCCAGGTTATGAAGCGCCCCTCGCGGAAACCGCGTTCGGCCCGCTCCTTCTGGGCGAGCAACGAATCGCGATAAGCTTCCTCGCACTCTTCCACGAAGGCCTCGCTCAGAATGCAGTCGCCCTCTTCATCGAGATCGATCTTTCGCAGACTCACGAGGCCAGCTTAGCACTGTCATAATATGCGGATACGACAAAAACTGCCGCGCATGTTTTATTCACAAACAATTCAACGCACGTGGCGTGCAACTGTAACAAAATACGTGCCAAGAATGTTGAGGAAAAGTCGTGCGCGACCGCAAAATTCATTTGACTGCAATGTATGTTTGGAGGCAACATAGCACTTGGTTCCAAGAGGTTCGAGGAACAGCGAGCCGAACGGAAGCGAAGCGAGCTTGGAACGTCGATCCGCAGCCTAAACTATTCCAATAGAGCAAGCGGCGGGGAGCGAAGGGCAATCGGACGCATTCGGGAGGTGAGCCTCTTGATCGGTAGCCGGGTTGAGACTTTGATCCGGAGGGGCACCAAAGGCCCCGACGGGGAGTGGAGATTCGGGGACTGATCGAGATTGCGGAACTGGAGTTGGGAAACGGGTTTACGGTGGCGATCTCGCCCGAACCGGGGCTAACCGGAGAGAGCGAAGGAGCCGTAAGCCGAACGGGCTCGGCGAAAGTTCAGCAACGCATCGAAGCGGCAGGCCGGGAACTTCGATCCCGGAATGGCGGCCTGGAAACAGGCAGTCGTTACGGGGGAGCGAAAGGCCGTTGCGAGATGCCGGTTCCAGCCGGAGCGAACACGCGCGACCTCCAAGGCGTTAATCCGCAGCTCTCAAAAGGGGTGGCGGGGAGCCGAGGAGTTATCGCCGGTCATCCGGCTGCAAAGCTTTGAGCCGTGCATGCCGGCGTCGGGTCAGGCTGAGCTTCGGATCACTTGGAACCAATTCTTTTGCACGTCTACCAACCGGGTGGTTTCACGGCTAAAGCGGGCGTCGGCATGAGTGCCGACGCGGCACGCACGAGTGCGTGCGCCACGCCTTAAGTGCGGCCTCTCTCCCGCCAACGATTGAAGCTGAACGTCTCGAGGCGCGGCCTGAAATCCACGAAATTGTAGCGGCAGTATTCGCAGCGCCATTGGTGCGCTCCGAGTTTGATTAGCAACTTCGTGAACGCGCCGGGCCAATACTGCTGTTCGGTCCAGACGTTGAGATCCATGCGCAAGCACTTCGGACAGCGGCTGTGCGTGAAGACGGAGAGGCTCCAGGTTCGGGCCACGAACCGGACCCCGCAGTCGCCGCAGCGCAACGGGGAAATGCCCACGAGGTTGCGCAGCTTTTCCCGCAGGGAGCGGCGGCGGCTCACGTGCAGGTACCGGCTACCGCAGTCCGGGCAACTGACCGTCATAGTCGCGCGGCTGGCGCTTCCTTAAAGCAGACTGCGTGGGCTTTGACGTAAGCGTCAACGTACGCGGCGAAGGCGTTCCGCAAGGCGGCGCAGGCCGCGCCCGATTGGGGTATCGCGCGGCCCTCGATTTCACCCTCTATTTCGGCTTCGATTTCAAGCACGGGCAGCAGACTTCGGGTAGTGGAAGTGATGAAGACTTCGGCGGCGCGCTCCAGGTCCGCGGGCGCCAGCGCCTTCTCTTCAATAAAGTACCCCGGTACGTGGATGTCATGCAGCAACAGTTCGCGGGTGACGCCCGGCAGACAGCCCGAGCTGAGCGGCGGGGTCCACACGCGGTTTCCCTCGGCGGCAAAGATATTCGCCGAAGTACACTCGGCGACTTCGCCGCGTTCGTTCAGGAGGATGGTCTCGTCGAAACCGCGGGTCTGCGCCGCTTCGAGCCAGGACAGGTTCATGGCCCACGATAGGATCTTGGCGCCGGCGAACTCGCCTGCCGCATAGCGCGCGCGCGGCGTGTAGCAGAGCCGCACGCCGATGCCCCATTCTTTGGTTGCGGAGGTGAGCGCGATCAAGTCGCTGGCGCGGCCGATGCCCGGTCCCTCCCACATGCCGCCGGTATTGCGGACGACCACGACGCGCAGGGTGGCGTCGAACGCCTGGTTGGCCTCCACCAATTCGAGCAGTTTGCGGCGGACCGGCTCCGGGTCGGGCGGGAGAGGCACGCGCAGAAGGGCGGCGTCCTTGCGCATGCGGGCCCAGTGGTGCTCGAAGGCAAACAGCACGCCGTCGACCACGCGGATGGTGCTGAAGACTCCCCAGCCGGAGAGCAGCCCTACCTGTCCGGGCGCGAGCAGCTTGTCGGAGGCATCCCGGATTTCTTCGTTGTGGAGAACGAATCGGTGCACAGGCTTTTATTCTAACGCCGTGGCCAATCGGCTGGCCGTGCGTCGGCACGAGTGCGTGCGCTACGTTGGTGATACACTCGCAAAGTGCTGCTACTCGCGTTTTTTCTACTGGCCGCCAACCCTTATGATGTGGTGATCCAACGCGGCCGGATCATCGACGGAACCGGCTCGCCTTGGTACTCCGCGGACATCGGCATCCGGCAGGGGAAGATAGCCGCCATCGGCAATCTGACGGGCGCGCCCACGAAACGCATCATCAATGCGCAGGGCATGGTGGTGGCGCCAGGATTTATCGACATGCTGGGCCAATCCGAGCTGACTATTCTGGTGAATCCGCATCTGCCCTCGAAGATCTACCAGGGGATCACGACCGAAATCACAGGCGAAGGGTCGTCCGTGGCGCCCGTCGATGAAGACCTTCTGAAGGCCGATCGCGTTGGGTACGAGCACTACGGTATCCGGCCCGACTGGCGGACCTTCCGCGACTACTTCGCGCGCCTGGAGAAGCAGGGCATGGGAATCAACCTGGCGAGCTATGTTGGCGCGACGCAGGTGCGCCGCATGGTGCTGGGCGATGCCGACCGCGCGCCGAACGCGACGGAGCTGGAGCGCATGCAGACGCTGGTGCGCGAGGCGATGCGCGACGGGGCGGTGGGCGTCTCGAGCGCGCTGCAATACGCACCCGCTCCGTATGCCACCACGGAAGAGCTGATCGCGCTGGCCGCGGAGGCCGCTAAAGCGGGCGGCATCTACGCGACGCATATGCGCAGCGAAGGCGACGCCATCATCCCGGCGCTGGATGAAGCCATCCGGATCGGCCGCGAGGCGCATATTCCGGTGGAAATCTGGCACCTGAAGGCGGCCGGCAAGGCCAACTGGGGGCGCATGCCGGAAATCGTCGCGCATATTCAGCAGGCGCGCGATGCGGGCGTGGATATCACGGCGGACACTTACGCCTACCCCGCCGGGTTCAACACGTTCTCGGCGATTATCCCGCCGTGGGCGCACGACGGCGGCGATGCCAAGCTGATCGAGCGTTTGAAAGATCCGGCCACCCGCGCACGCATTCGCAAGGAGATGGAGACGCCGGGCGGCAATTGGGACAACGAATGGCAAGAAGTGACCGGGCCGGAGTCTTTCCTGGTGGGCGCGGTGGCCAACCCCAAGCTGCTGCCGCTGCAGGGCAAGACCATCGCGGAGATTGCCAAGCTGTGGGGCAAAGATCCCTTCGACACCATCTTCGACCTGTTGATTGAAGATCAGGCCTTCACCAACGTGGCCATCTTCATGATGTCGGAGCCGGACATCGCGCTGGCGTTGCAGCAGCCATGGGTTTCGATCTGCAACGATTCGGAAGGGACCGCGCCGGATGGGCTGCTGGGAAAAGAGCACCCCCATCCGCGGGCCTACGGAACGTTTCCGCGCATCTTGCGCAAATACGTGCGGGAGGAAAAGAAGCTGACTCTGCCGGATGCCATCCGCAAGTTCAGCGCGTTGCCCGCGCAGCGCATGCGGCTGGCGGATCGCGGCGTGTTGAAAGAGGGCATGTGGGCCGACGTGGTGGTCTTCGATTCGGAGACCATTCGCGACGTGGCCACATTCGAGAATCCGAATCGGCTTTCGGAGGGCATGCGGTTCGTGCTGGTGAATGGCGTGCCGGTGGTGGATGAGGGGAAGATGACAAATGCGCTGCCGGGGAAGGTGCTGCGAGGGGCGGGGCGATGAGGTGCGCGTGGTGGGTAAATGGTTGTGGGGCGGGTTGGCAGCGCCGATTCCATCGGCGCGCAGGATACCATCCTGCCCCATAGGCTGGCACTAGAATTCGTTTTGCTATACTCAGTGGGTGAATGTCGATCACGGAGCCATCAAAGAACAACTTAAGGTCATTATTCTGAGTAGTCTGCGCATCCCGGAGCTGTCTCCGGCGGATCTGCGCGACGATCAGCCCCTGCTGGGCGGCGATCTGGAAATCGATTCTATCGACATCCTGCAGCTCATACTTGAGATCGAGCGCCACTTCGGCATCAAGCTGGTGAGCGGCAAGTTCGAGAAAGAAGAATGGTCGAATATCGACGCCTTGGCCGCCACCATCGAGACGAGGCTCGCGGAAGCCGGGCGGTAGTGCGCAAATGGACGCGCTGGTACCAACATCGCTTTCACACCCTTTCGACACACGCAATCGTATTTGCCATCATCCCGAAGCTGCCGCAATTCGTACACCCGCCCATCGCGGCGGTTACGGCACTGATTTTTTATGTCCTGCTTCGGCACGAGCGGCGCGCCGCGATAGCAAATCTGCGCCGCATTTCGGGCGCGTGCGGACTGGTGTTGCGTTGGAAGGCTTACCGGGTCTTCTATTCTTTCTGCGATCTGATTGTCTCCTATTGCTATGTCCCGCATGCCAGCCACTCTCGGTTACTGGCCATGTTGACCACACCCGAACGCGGCGGCGAAAAGATCGAGCAATGCCTGGCGCGGGGCAACGGAGTGATCGTCTGGACCGCGCACCTGGGGAATTTCGAATTTGCGTCCCGGCTGCTCGAAATGCACGGCCGCACCGTCAACGTGGCGCGCGTGGTGGAAGACGGCAACCCGGCGGAAGCTATGCTGCGCGATCTGATGACCAACGAGCGGCTGCACATCGTGGATCTGAGCCAGGGCGCTGCCGCCACGCTGGATTTGCTCCGGGCGTTGCGTAGAAACGAAATTGTGGCAATGCAAGGCGACCGTGTCTATCAGGGGTTCTCCGCCACCGTGCCGTTCTTCTCGGGGTGCGCCAGTTTCCCGCTCGGCCCGTTTCTGCTGTCGATGGTTTCCGGCGCTCCGGTGCTGCCCGGCTTTGTGGTGCGCGAGAGATGGCTGCGATACCGGGTTCTGATGGGCCATCCCATCCTGCCGGTCAACACAGGCAATCGCGACGCCGACCTGAAGACCGGCCTCATCCCGGCAGTCCGCTTCCTGGAAGATACGCTACGGACTTACCACGATCAGTGGTTGAATTTCTTTGAGTTTTGGCCGGCGGGATCCCATGAGTGAAGATCCCGGCGCGATTGCGATCACAGGTATCGGCGTGATCAGCCCCTACGGTGCACAGTCGAAAACCGCCCCGCGGAGGGCGGGCAATCCTGCCCGCAGCCGCCTTTCAGGCGGCTCCGGCTGCACTGCCTTCAAGATCGATTGGCCGCCCTCCAACGGGATTTCATCACTGTCGGTAGGCTTGGACAGCCTGCAGGCTGGGCTGCTGGCAGGCCGCTCCTGCCTGCAGCCTTGCCGCGGTTATTATCCCGGTTTCGCGGGCAGCGTGGCTTCGGCAGGCCAGTTGCCGCCCGTGGAATTCCGCGCCGATTTCAGGCTTTCGCGCACCGACCACCTCGCCGCGCTCGCGGGCCAGGATGCCTTCGCCAGCCTCGGCGGCGGTTGTGCGGGCCTTCAGGACGCCGGTGTAGTGATGGCGACCACAGTCGCGGGACTCAGCGAGATCGAGCCGGAAATCGTCCACGATCCTGCGGGGTGGTATCGCCATGGCGGCCTGGCCCGGGCCGCATCGTATCCCGTGGCACATGTTGCCGACGCCCTCGGCGAATCGCTGGGCCTGGGCGGGCCGCGATGCGCGGTGACCGTGGCATGCGCTTCGGGCGCGATCTCGATCGCGTTGGCCGCGAACATGCTTCTCGATGGCGTGACGGACGTGATGCTGGCCGGCGGAAGCGACGCGCTGTGCCCATTCACGCTGAGCGGCTTCGGCGCTTTGCAGGCGCTGGATTCCGGCCCCTGCCGCCCTTTCGATAAAAGCCGCGCGGGCCTCAACCTTGGCGAAGGCGCGGCGGTCCTGGTCCTCGAGACCCTGGCACACGCATCGGCGCGCCATGCTCCGATCTTCGCGATTCTGCGCGGTTGGGCCATGACCAACGACGCCTACCATCCCACTGCGCCGGACGAGAAGGGCGCCGGCCTGGCGGCTTGCATGACTTCCGCTATGGAGACGGCGGGCGTCAACCCGGACGACATCGGCTATGTGAACGCGCATGGAACCGGCACTCCGCTCAACGATGCCGCGGAGACCAAGGCGTATGAAACCGCTTTTCGCGGGCGGAGCCGGCCGATACCGGTTTCATCCACCAAATCCTATTTCGGACACTGCTTGGGAGCGGCTGGCGCGCTGGAGGCTGCGGTCACCATCTGCGCGATCCGGGCCGGAACCTTGTTTCCGACGCTACGCCTGAACGACCCTATCGACAGTCCGGCCATCGACTGGCTGAAGGACGCTCCGCGCCGCCAACCGTTGCCATTGGCCATGTCGGTTTCGGCCGGTTTTGGGGGCAGCAATGCCGCGCTTATATTCGGGGAAGGCTTCGGGGAAGCAGCGGTATGACTGCGAATGCACCCGCCATTGCCGGCATTGGCTCTGTGACTCCTTATGGAGTGTTCGCGGGGCCGATCGTACTTGGCCCGCTGGAACCGCGCCCGATCACCGCTTGGCCGGTAGCGGGGGTGCGCCGAGCATACTTGGTCGAGCCGTTTCGCGCCACCGACGTGGTGCCGGGATTGAAGACCAGGCGTCTGGATCGCTTGTCCGTCTGGTCGCTGGTGGCGGCTTCGCTGGCTGTCAAGGATACCGGCCTGGATCTCGGCCAAGTGGACCGCTCCCGCGTTGCGGTCGTTTTCGCAACCGGCCTCGGATGCATCGAACTCACCGAAGCGTTCTTCCGCAGCGCCGCCAATCACGGCTGGCAAGGCACGGACCCGATTCTCTTTCCGGAAACTTTGGGCAACGCTCCGGCCAGCCACGTGGCCCGGTGTCTTGACTTGCGCGGGCCGAACATCACCGTCGGTAGCAAAGGCCGGGCAGCCGAATGCGCACTGCTGCACGCGGCATCCCTATTGCGCCATGGGCAGGCAGACCTGGCTCTGGTCCTGGCCGGGGACACGCTCACCCGCACTTCCTACGAATGGTATGAGTCGGCCGGCTGGCTTGCGGACGATAGCGGATTTATTCCCAGCGAAGGTGTGACGGCGGTAGTGCTGACAGCAGAGCGCACCGCTCATTCGTATGCCACCCTTAGCCCAGGCCAATTTGCCTCGTCGCCGGAGCCGGTATCCCGCGGGTTGGGGGACGCCGGCGGACTGCTGCGGCTGGTACTGTCATTGAGCCCGGTAAAAGGTCCCGCATCGCTTCCGACGGAGTTACCGTGACAGTCGCCGATGTGCGTATTGCTGCGATGGCGTATGCCGTGCCGCCCGGCGTAGAGACCGTGGAAGCCATCCTTGAGCGCGAGAAGGCCAGAGTGGAAGAGGTGCTGGCGCCGCTGCGGCCGCAAGCCAGGAAGAAAGCCCTGGATGCCTTGGGTTTGACCCGCGTGCACGTGTGCGGCGACAAACAGCCTTACGACCTGGTCCTGGAGGCCGCTTCGGCGGCGCTCGATGAAGCCGGCGTGCAAGCCAAAGACATCGATCTGATCGTCGACTACAGCACCCTGCCTGGCGAAAAATTCTTGTACACTTCCTTCGCCCACAAAATCAGCGCGGATCTGGGCGCCGAGACATCGCTCAATTTGAGTTACAAGGCCGGCGGCTGCGCAGGGCTGCACTTGGCACTGAAGACCGCGTTAGCCTGGATGGGCGCAGACGACCGTATCGTGACAGCTCTGCTAATCGCAGGCGACACGCCGCCTGCCGGTAACCGTTCGTTGCTGCCCGTGACCGTCCAGGGCGACGCCGCCAGCGCCGTGGTCTTGCGCCGGCACACGGCGGACGGTCCGTTGCTGCTGGGTGTCGAGGTTATGACGCTGGGCCATCTGCACGACTGCATCGCCCTGACCACGGCGAACGGCCGGCTCGAAATTCGGGCGGATGCGGCCCGCATCGAAACCGAGGTGATGCCCATCTACTACCTGAACCTGTTGCGGCTGGTCGACAGGGTGCTCGCGGGGGCGTCGGTGAAGTTGGCCGATATCGATCACTTTATCTATTCGAATATCAGCCGCGGAGATCGCGACGGTTTCCGCCGCATGCTGGGCTTGCCGGAGGGCGTGCTGCCGCCCACGGCCATGTCCGAATACGGTCACACTTTCGCCAGCGACCTGGCAATTAACTATACGGACCTCCGGCGGGCCGGCCGCATTCTTTCGGGCCAGCTTTTGCTGTTCGCCGCCGCGGGGATTGGCTTCACCTGGGGGGTGACGCTTGCCCGTGCCTGAAAGCCGACTGCTGCATGAGTGGCTGCGGCGAACCGGAGCGGCGTCTCCGGAGGCCGTGGCCATCGTCGAGGAAGAGCGGCTTACTTCATTCGGCGAGCTGCTGGCGCACGCGGAGGCCCTGGCAGCCACATTCGTCGAGTTGGGCGTGCGTCCTGGAGACAAGGTCGCCTTGGCGATGCCCAAGACCACGGAAGCTATTGTGGCCGTCTTTGCGTCGCTGCTTGCCGGCGCTGCGTACGTTCCTATTCAGCCGCGGTGGCCCAAGGAACGGATAGCAACTACGCTACAGGATTGCCAGGCGCGCTTGGTCGTTTCGGCCACGGATGGGACGCCGCGGATCGCCCAGCTTGATGGGCCGGAGGCGCTCGCTTGGGACGAGGCAGTGCGGCCCCGACAGGATCGCTATCATCGCTATGATGGACCGCAGGTTCAATCCACCGACCCGGCCCTTATTTTGTTCACTTCGGGTTCCACCGGGCGACCCAAAGGCGTAGTCCTCTCGCATGGCGCTGTTAGTGTCTTTGTAAGATGGTGCGTGACCCAGTTCGGGATTTCCGCGAACGATCGCGTCGCGAGTCCTTCTCCGCTAGGTTTCGACCTTTCGACGTTCGATCTCTTTGGTATGGCTTTGTGCGGCGCGGCCTGTGTATTGGTACCGGAACATATTGTCTGGATGCCCCGCTTTGCGGTCCAACTACTGCGCCAGACACGCATCACCTGTTGGTACTCGGTGCCTTCGGTTCTCACTGGAATGCTGCAGGAAGGCGGGTTCGCGGACGGCGACAATGCTTGCATGCGTCTGGTGCTGTTCGCCGGTGAGGTGCTCGCCAGCGCCAATGCGGCGCGGCTTCTGGCGGCCGTACCGCACGCCACTTGCGTCAATCTGTACGGCCCTACCGAGACCAATGTGGTAAGTTGGTACACGTTGCCTCCCGTGATCGACACTTCACAACCAATACCAATCGGCAAGGCATGCCCGTACGCCGAGTTGCGCTTGGACGAATCGAACGGCGAACTGCTGGCCGCGGGTCAATCTCTGATGACCGGCTACTGCAACCTACCCGAAGAAACGGCGCTTGCGTTTGCCATGGTGGAAGGCAAGCGTTACTACCGCACGGGCGACCGCGTTAGCTTGGGTTTGACCGGCGATTACACCTTTGTAGGACGGCTGGACCGCCAGGTAAAGCGGCGCGGTTTTCGCATCGAGATGGGGGAAATCGAGGCGGCGCTTGGCCGGCACTGCTCAGTCGTGGAGGCCGCGTCCGTGGCGGTCCGGACGGAAAGCCATGGCACAGTCATCACGGTTTTCATCCGCACGCGCGCTGGAGAAGGCTTATCGGCGATCGAAGTCAAGGCTTACTGCGCTAGGGCGCTTCCGTCTTACATGCTCCCCGACCGCGTTGTCTTCGTGGATGCCATACCCCGGGGAAACCGTGGCAAGATCGACTATGAGGCCCTGGAGAGGGCGGCGGGGGAACCAAGCCATGGACATCAGATCTGAAATCCGCGCGTATGTTATCGAGAATTTCCTGCCTGGCGGAGGCAGTGTCACTATAGAAGACACTACGCCGCTCATCACTGGCGGTCTGATCGATTCCATCGGCATGATCGGACTGGTCCGTTTCATCGAGAGCCGGTTCCAAATCGAGTTCACGCCGCGAGAGATCGACGCGCATCGCTTGGATACCATCGAGCTTATCGAGCGGCTGGTTCTCAAGAAGCTGGAGGGAAACCGGCCGTAGGCGCTGACATGGCTTGGCTCACGCACTTCCGCGGCATCGCGATTGCATTCGCATTTCTTTCGCTGCTAGGCTGCCGGCGCCACAAGGAACCTTTTGAGAAAGTACCTCTACAGCGTGGGGAGGTGGAGTTCGCCAAGGGGCCGGAGACGGCCAACCTGACCGTGGAGCGCATCCGCTTCTGGTCCGATCAAATGGACGAGCCTCGCTACTTCCTGGCATTGGTGCCGAAGTCCCCGACCCACCCCAGCGAGGTCTTCATTCTGAATCATGGGTGGTTCGACCGGCCGGAGTACCTTCTAAAGTATCTCAAGGTAGACCAGGTGTACGATGGCATGTTGCAGCGCGGCGAGGTCCGGCACGCAGTTGTAGTGATCCCGGATGTTCGCTTCAAGAATTTTTATGGATGGCGCTCGGAGCGGTACCCCTTCCCCGATTATTTGAAGTTGCTGGCGGAGGAGGTTGCCGGTCTGGTCTCCCGGCATTATGGTATTTCGCTCGCGCGCGAACGTTGGGGGATCGGCGGATTTTCGTTTGGAGGCTATATATCTCTCGACGTGGGACGACGCTATCCCGGCCGCTTCGGCAGCGTCAGCGTGATTAGCGGGTTCTACGACCAGAACTGGACTTTTTGGCCCAGTGATCCGCCCGAGTCTGGCCCCCTGGATTCCAAAGGGAGAGGTGCGCAGACTGTGGTGGCGCCCGGTCCCACGCCGAGACTTTTTCTCGCCTGCGGAACGAATGACCGGTTTTTTGGTACGATGCAGCGGTTGCATCAAACTCTGCTGAACCTGAACATACGCCACGAATGGTCCACTGGACCCGGCGGGCACACTTGGGAATATTGGTCTTCGGTGCTGCCGCAGACGATCAGATTCCACCTGGGAGCGGGACGAAATGGCGACAGCCGCTAAGTGTTAATTCGACTTGATCATGTGCATGTCCCTGAGCCTGCCGCGGGGGCCTTTGTGGCGCGCGTTCATCATGCCTGCGGTGTATTGCCCGGCCAACGATTTCTGGCCGTCCCAAGTAAGCTGTGCGGAATTGTCA
>Ga0302325_10002761_pt1 | contig 42204 bp, 34 predicted proteins | sample Palsa_T0_2_FD_201948 | JGI IMG/M metagenome (GOLD analysis project Ga0302325, IMG submission 201948) | Peat permafrost microbial communities from Stordalen Mire near Abisko, Sweden - Palsa_T0_2 | ecosystem: Environmental > Terrestrial > Soil > Palsa > Peat permafrost | place: Sweden: Abisko... | reverse complement strand
TTCTACAACGTGCAGCAGATGTATTTCATCGGCCATTCCAAGGGCGGCCTGGATCTGCAGCAAGCTATCCTGGATGGCGGCGTTCTCCCTTACGTGAAGGCGGTCTTCACTATTTCTACTCCCAATCAAGGAACCGCGCTCGCGGACTGGGCCTTTGAGCCGACCAATGAGACAATCGTGGAAGGGCTGGCGCAGAAATTCAATCTTAATCTCGCCACCCAAGGCGTGGCGGACATGGAAGTCGCGAATATGACGCCGTTCCGGGCCGCCGCGGACCCCGTATTCTTGCAGTTGACGAACAAGCCGTTCTATTATTTCTCCGGCGACGGATACTTCGATAGCGTACTCACCTTCGCCACCGGTTCGCTACTCCACAAACTGGTAACGGGAACCGACGAAAATTCCCAAAACGACGGGCTGGTCACGGTGGGCGAGGCGCAGCTTTCGCCGGAGTACGCTAATCAGCTCGGAGTGATCGCGGCAGACCACTTCCAGATGAATCAGGGCGACAAATCCTTCTTCAAAATTCGCGGCCGCATCGAAGCGCTGGAAACCAATACCGACGTATTTCAGCGAGTGGCGGTCAACGGCCTTTCCAGCGTCGGCGGCAGTTCCCACAATACCTGGATCTGGTCGGCGAAATGGTTCAACAACAAGCTCTACATTGGCACCGGCCGGGAAGAGTTGTGCCTTACCCTGCTCACTTCCGATGTTCGCGGGGGAACTAGCGCCTATCCCAACGCCGTAAAGGGCGACCAGTGCCCGGACGAGTTGACGCTGGCCCAGTCCCTGGCAGCCGAGATCTGGGAATATACGCCCTCCACCAACACCTGGCGCATGGCTTACCAATCGCCCTCCAATATCCCGATCACCGTCAACGGAACAGCGGTCATGACGGCCCTGGACGTGGGCTACCGCGGCATGGAAGTTTATACCGAAAGCGACGGCACCCAGGCTCTGTACGTTGGCACCGTCACCTCCGGCGGCGCCTACCAGCCCGCACCCTTCCAGCCCAACGGTTGGCCCGGGCCTCGGATCCTGAGAACCACCGACGGCCAAAACTGGACCCCCATCCCTCACGACGCCGGCACCTTCTTCGGCAACATCGGCAACTATTATCTGGATTCCACCAGCCTGGTGCGGTCCTTCCGTTCGCTCACCCAATTCAACGGCCAATTGTTTGTGACGGCCGCCACCTACGAAGGCTCGGGCATCATTATCGCATCGTCCAATCCATCCGCCGGCGACAACAGCTTTCAGCAGGTAAGTCCGGACTGGTCCGTCATGCCGACTTGGGATGTCGAGGTTTTCAACAACTATCTCTACGCCACCACCGGCTTTACCCGGCAGGAAAACCCCAATGCCACCGGCTACGCAGTTTATAAGACCGCGGCCACCGGGAATCCGCCTTACGCCTTTGCTCCTATCGTCGTCAACGGAGGCTATCAGACCAACGCCAACCTGGTGGCGCCCAACGGCCTCTATATGCACATCTACCGCAATGAGCTGTATGTCTCCACCAACCGGCCCACCGAGCTGATCAAGATTCGGCCGGACGACAGTTGGGATCTGGTTGTCGGTGCGCCCCGCGCTCTTCCTCCCGGCGTTAAAATCGGAACCAGCGGCGCCAGCGGCCAGATCACGCCTCTTTCGGGAATGGGAAATGGGTTCGGAAACTGGATGAACGGCCACTTCTGGCGCATGGGCTCCATCACCGGCATGCAGGAGCCCGACCAGGCTGCATCCGGACAGAACATGTTCCTGGGTACCTGGGACTGGAGCGTCGGTCTGCAGCAATTCGAGTTCTTGAGCGAGCTGGACAACCTGTTTACGCACCAGTACGGAACAGACGTCTATCGCACCGAAGATGGAAGCCACTGGTCCGTAATCACCCAGGCCGGCTTCGGCGATCCCAACAATTCGGGCACGCGCAGCCTGGAAGCCACTCCCGCCGGTCTGTTCCTCGGGACCGCGCGCCAGCGCTTCGGCGCTGAGGTTCTGCTACGCACCTCCGGATCTACCAATCCCCTGCTCGCCCCGCGCAGATTGCGGGCCCAAAGCGGCATGGTATCCGGCCAAACCGTCAACCTGACTTGGGATCCGCCGCCCAACGCGGCTTCCTATAACGTCTATCGCGCCACCGTAACCCCGATCGCTCAAATGATGGCATCCATCGGAACGTTCAAATTTCCGTTCCCGGACGGCCAATCCATTAAAGTCAGTATGCAGGAACTGGAAAACGGCACACTCGATCCCTTCTGTACCCCCACCGCGGCCGGCAGCGCCCTATCCACCGTGTGCAACGTGATCGAAACGCTTTCGAGCACCGGTTTTAACAACAGCCGGGCATCGTTCCCTGGGCCTTACAACCTGGTCAGCCAAACCACCGTTCCCGGCTATACCGAGCAGGCGCCGACTTCCCTTCCCTCCTTGTATTATGTGCGCGCCGTGGATGTGAACGGGAACCTGTCCGATCCTTCCAACATCGTGGTTGGTCCGTCGGAATCGGCGCCCATCGCGCCCCTGGCCTGCGACATCAACGGCGACGGCTATGTGGACCAGAACGATATCGACCTGATCGCCGAATCCATCGGCACGCCCGTCTTCGGCGCCACCGATCCACGCGACGCCGATGGCGACGGCCAGATCGCCGCGGCTGACGCCGGCGCCTGCACGGCCAAGTGCAATCAAACCGGGTGCGCGCTGCAATAACGTGCTTGCTGCAATAGAAGAGCGCGCAAGACCGGATTCTCATCCAGCATCATGTCGTGGATCGTCGCGGCGTTCTTTTCCAGGCTTGTCTTTCCCAAAACCGCGCCTCTGCCAGTGCCGTGAAGCATCCAGTCCCGGATAGAACCCGCTAGTAGCTATGCTGGTACTATTCGTTTGCCAGCTTCGTCCAGAATTGCTCCCTCCCATGATAGAATCGTGCGACCTGTAGTGTACTGAAATTACGAGTATTGATGACCAACACCCTTAGATTGTTAATTTTACTGGCCCTGGCTCTCTCGGGTATGGATCTCGCGGCGGGTGTCGCCAGCCCACCTGCACCTTCTTTTTTTGCCCGGCGGGACTATCCGATCTACACCAACTTTATGCAAGTGGCGGATACTAATGGCGACGGAATTCCGGATTTGATCACCACCCAACCGGACTATATCGAGGTGCAACTGGGCAACGGCGATGGCACATTCAGCACCGGCCCCGCCAGCCAGGTAGCAGCCACCGCAACGGTCTCATTTGTGGCGGTCGATTTGAACGGCGACGGGAAAATCGACCTGGCCCTGGCCGACGCCGGAATCTACATCTGCACTGGCAACGGCAACGGCACATTCTCGTCTGGCGTTTTCTATCCCATTAGTGACACCGGGGTTGGGTACCTGGTGGTAGGCGATTTCAATGGCGACGGCATCCTGGATATCGCCGCTACCGGCCAAACCGGCGTGTGGCTCTTGACCGGCAAAGGAGGTGGAGTGTTTAATTCAGCGGTATTGGCGGCTTCGCTATCTGGAGCATCCACCATTGCCGCCGCGGATTTCAACCAGGACGGAAAGCTCGATCTCGCCATTACTCGTTTCACTTCGGGCCTCGGAAACGGCTTTGCCGTCCTTCTGGGCAAAGGCAACGGGACGTTCCAGACCCCACAAACTTTCAGCACACCCACCACTCCGCGTACCATTGCCGTGGGAAGCTTGACGAAAGGCGGGCCTCCGGGTATTGCGGTCGACCAGGCTGCCACCACACAGGTCTATCTCTATCCCGGAAACGGCGCGGGAGGATTTTCCGCGCCGCAGACGGTCACCCTTCCGAATGGAGAAAACACCAGCGCCCTGGTCATCGGCGACGTCAACGGCGACGGCATCCCCGACCTTGTGTCCAATACCGGCTCTATAGCCTTCGGGCAAGCCGGTGGCGCCTATGCCAAGCCAGTGAGCTACCCGATCAACCTGAGCGGCGCCTCCTCCTCCGTCGCATTGGCCGACCTGAGAAACAATGGCCTCACAGACATCGTCACCAGCAGCACCTACGCCATTTCCGTGTTGCTGAACACAGGTACTGGGCTGTTCAAGGACGGCGTTTGGACCAACGTTACCGGGGGCGCGAGCTGCGGCGTAAAAAATGACTTCAACCACGACGGAAAGCCGGATCTGGCCGTCAACACGCCATCCGGTATCTCCATCCTCCTCGGAACCGGAAATTACTTCATACCTTTCAGCGCCGGAACCAACATCGCTCTCCCTGGCGCGGGATGCCTTGCCGAGGGCGATCTCAACGGCGATGGCATCGGCGACCTACTCGTACCTGTAAATGGGACTGTAGTCGCTTATCTGGGCAACGGCAAGGGCGGCTTTACGCTGAAAAGCACGACGCCGACGCCCTCCGGCGGTTACCTCGCGGTGGGCGATTTCAACCACGACGGCAAGCTGGACTTCGCCACTTCCGGCAACCTGATCGCCTTGGGCAATGGCGATGGAACGTTTCGGAATCCAACCGATATCGTCTCCAGCCCGCCTGCCGCGGGATTCTCCGGGATCGCGGCAGGAGATATCAACAAGGATGGCTGGACCGATCTGGTCCTGACCAACAGCGAATTTTTCCAAGCCAACCTTACCGTACTGCTGAACAATGAGATGGGCGGATTCACGCAGGTGGCGGCCAACTTTGGTTCGGTGACAACCCAGCCCATCCTGACGGATCTGAACCAGGATGGATACCTGGATCTGGTTCTGCGGCCGAATAGCAGCGGCGCAGAGATTTATCTGGGCAATGGGACCGGTACGTTTACCTCACAGACTGTGCTATCGGGTCCGGGAGGCGCCGCCGGCTTTAACTACGTGGCGGACGTGAACGGCGACGGCATCCCCGACCTGCTGGTGCTGGGGTATGAAACGGTGGACGTCTACCTGGGCGAAGGCAGCGCCACCTACGCCCCTGCGTTCGGCCTCGGCGTCGGCCCCTCGCCAGCCAGCGTGCTGGTGGAGAATCTGCATGGCCAATCGGCCACAGCGGGCTTACCGGACATCGTGGTCCCCGATACGTCGCGAGGCGTGATGGAGCTGCCCAACGTGACGCTGCCGGCCCTGAAAGTGGAGGAACAAGATCAGTGACGTGCGGCTGCTGAAACAGCAACTGATGGAGGCCGAGACCGCTCGGATTCCGATTTTCTCGCGTCACGGAAGTTGTGAATTAAGAAAACGGCCAGGTTCACCATCGACACTCTGGTGAAATGTTGAGCCGTGTCGGGAAACCGGTCAAGCTAGAACGGGCGACGTGAAGTGGAACAGTGGATGGCGGCGATTCGAATTCTTCGACAAGGAGGGTGTCAAGACGTTGCGCCGGCAGGCTGGAAAGGAGCCGGGTCCTGAGATGCCGCTGAGCGGTTTGGCAAAACGCCCCACTCCCGAATGGGTCTCCACGTTCGGACAGTCGAGATTCAACAGACTTTTGTTCAGGAGCGCTCGCAGAAGATTCCGTCCACTGACAGCCTCGCAGCGGAGCGTGAGGGTCGCGTCTTCGGCTTTGGACAGTGGTGGACGCTGCATCTTGCCGATTCAGTCACCGCTCTTCGCGGTTCTAGTCGGTGGGGTGTTCGGACGGATCCATCTGAGCAGCCCCGCCAGCGGTCTTACCAAAACGCCCGGTATCGAGTTCTTGATGGTTGTTGCCGCCATCTGGTTCGGATGTAATAACGCAGCGCGGGATATCGTCGGCGAATGGATCGTTTACCGGCGCGAACGCACGGTGAGCTTGAAACTGCCTTCTTACGTCTTTTCGAAGGTCGGTACTGGGATTGTGCGTTTCGGCAATAGCCCCTACAACTGAGGTGGCGATTGCGCTGTTGCCTTTGGTTCTCCTGCCGATCATTGTGGTCGGGGGGTATTCATCCGATTCAAGAGATGCCCGCGGTCATGCAGCGGGTCGCGGACATCGTTCCGTCACGCTGGGGCTTTGAGGCGAATCTGGAGATCGAAGCACGGGCCCAACCGGTCGATTCCGCTACAGCAAACTTTCCCGTGGACCACCGGACCTCGCCGACGAAGTGCACGGGTGCGCTGGGCGTGATGTTCGCCTTCTTGCTTACAGTGGTTTTGAATGTCCTCAAGAAGCGCGACGTTCACCAGGCCTGGCCGCAAGCCAGGGTGCTTAACCGTTTTTGGGGTAGCTGGCATCGGAGGCGTTCAGCGGCTACGTGGAGCACGCACCCTCGAATGTAAAAGACGCCGCCGCAGGCAAGTCTTTTATTTTCATCACCATTGTTGTGCGGAACGCGATGGGAACACTCCTGCGTGCAGGCGTGCACACTCGTGTGTACGCGACATGTTTCACCGCCTCTCAGTGCGATTTCCGCTTCAGAGCCGCGAAACCCAAAAACGGCTAAGCGCCCCTTGCAAGCGCCCAGCCCCCATCAACACGCCGGCAACAACTCCCCATCGTCCGTCCGCAGCACCAGCTTCGCCTTCCCTGGGCCCACCTCCGCGCGGACGCTCCCTCCCGGATTAATCTCGCCCGCTGTCACCATCGCGGCCAGCGGTTGCATAAACTGTTGGTGTACCACGCGCTTGAGCTCCCGCGCGCCATACTCCGCGCTGGTCCCCTTTTCCAGCAAAAATTTACGCGACCGCGCCGGCACTTCGATGCGGAACGCCCGCTCCCCCAGCCGCCGGTCGATATGGTCCTGCAGGTCTTCCAGATGCTGATCCAGGATCGCCGCCAACGCTGCGGAATCGAGCGGCTGGTAGGTCACCACCGCATCGATTCTATTGATAAACTCCGGCGAAAACTTCTTCCGCACGGCGGTCCTTCCGATCCGTTCCAGCTTATCGCCGTTTTCTGAATTCTGGCGCGGCAGCGCCGTTTCGAACCCGAACTCCGGATTCAGCTCCCGGCTCATAGCCCGCGCTCCCAGGTTGCTCGTCAAAAAAATGATCGTTCTCTCAAAATTCACTTGCGTGCTGTCGCCCAGGCGCAGCGTCGCCTTATCCAGCACGCCCAGCAGCAATCGCACCAGCGAGTGCGCGGCTTTTTCAATCTCGTCGAAAAGCACGATCGAAAGGTCGCAGTTCTCGCTGGCCCGCTCCGCTCAGCTTCTGCTGCGTCAGCAGCGGCTGCGTCTCCCGATGCCCCAGGTACCCCGGCGGCGCTCCCAACAATTTAGCCACTTCATGTTCCATCTGGTATTCGCCGCAGTCCACCTTCAGCAGCTTTTTCGAGCTACCGTGCAGCACCTCCGCCAGCGCCTCCACGGTCTTGGTCTTTCCCGTCCCGGTTGGCCCCAGCAGCAAAAAGATGCCCGCCGGACGCCCCTCCGGAGTCAGCCTGGCCCGGTACATTTCCACATAAGGAACAACCGCCGCAATGGCTGCCGGCTGGCCCACCAGCCTTCGCGCAAGCGCCCTGGCGATATCGCTCGTCATGTCGCCATCCGACAACGCCCGCGGCCGATTTGAAGTGTAACGCATATTAAAATGTATCCCTGACGCAATTATCGATCCCCAATTCCCGGGAAGCGGCCCAAACGCCGCCTCTGAAACGTTGCGAGCGCTACAAATTATGAGAATTTGCCGTCAGGAATGAATGAATTAACTCCGAAATTCGCCCGCTGGCCCGCCCGTCGCCATAGGGGTTGTGAACGCGCGACATTTGGTCATATGCCCCACTATCCCCCAATAAAACCACCGCCTCGCGGACAATGCGGTCTTCATCGGTGCCCACCAGCTTCACTGTCCCGGCCGTCACCGCCTCGGGCCGCTCGGTCTTTTCGCGTAGCACCAGGATCGGCTTGCCGAGCGACGGCCCCTCTTCCTGAATCCCGCCCGAATCGGTGATCAGCAGATACGCCCTTCGCATCAGATCCACGAACGGCACATAGCTCTGCGGCCCGATCAGCCGGACATTCGCGTGGCCGGCCAAATAGCGCTGCACCGCATCCTGGACGTTCGGATTGGGATGCACCGGATACACCAACTGCACGTCGTCCCGATCCGCGATCCTTGCCAGCGCCCGGCAAATGCGCCCGAACCCGTCGCCAAAGCTTTCTCTGCGGTGCGCCGTCACTATAACCAGCTTTTTCGAAGGATCCAACTCTGTCCAATCGCCCCCGCGCAGCGTCCCCCGTTCCAGCCCATCCCGCACGTACAGCACGGCATCGATGCCGGTGTTCCCCGTCACGTGAATTGCATCCGCCGCCACGCCTTCCGCGCGCAAATTCGCAGCCGCTTGCTCCGTCGCCGCGAAATGCAGAGCGGTCAGGCGCGACGCCACCACGCGATTCATCTCCTCGGGAAACGGCTGGCTCAAGTCGTGTGTGCGCAGGCCCGCTTCCACATGCGCCAGTGGAGTCTTGCAATAAAACGCCGCCAGTGCGCCGCACAAAGTGGTCGTTGTATCGCCCTGCACAATCGCCATGGCGGGCTTCTCTGCGCGCAGCACCGGCTCCAGCCCGGCCAGAATCCGCGCGGTCGATTGGAAGAGCGTCTGTCCCGGCAGCATCAGGTCCAGATCGTAGTCCGGCTTTACCTGAAAGGCCTCCAGCACTTGATCCAGCATCTCGCGATGTTGCGCCGTAACGCAGACCTTCACGTCGAATTTGCCGGGGTGTTCGCGCAACCCGCGAATCACCGGGCAGAGCTTAATCGCCTCCGGCCGGGTGCCGAAGATCAGCAAAATTTTGTTCATCCGGAACTCTGACTGAAGCAGGAGTGTGCCCGATATCGGGCGAGGCGTGGAAGCTTTTTACTTGTGCCTGTACGTAATTCGTCCCTTGGTTAAATCGTAAGGCGAAAGCTCCAGCGTGACGCGATCGCCCGCCAATACGCGGATGCGGTTGCGTCGCAGCTTACCCGCCAGGTGCGCCAGCACTGTGCGGTCCTGATCCAGCAGAACGCTGAATTGGCCGCTCGGAAACTTTTCTACTACGGTTCCTGTCACTTCTATGCTGTCTTCTTTACTCATCGTCCTCCTTCGCCGGGATTTTCTGCCATAGGTATCTTAGCAAACGGGGCCTCCAGCCGTGTCCTGAATAGCGCCAGTAACAACAGCGCGGCGGCGCCCGCGCAAACTGCCGTAGCCTCCCATGCCAGATGCGTCAGCGCCCTCCGGGTGCTAAACCGGTCAACAACTGCAAGCGTTACTCTCTCCGGCAGGAATCGCTCGCCAAACACCAGCACCAGCAGGATCGCCAGGAACCCCATCCGCAGAATTGTCTTAACCCCCGCCGCCGAAAATCGCCGCGCCAGAACCGCGCCCAGCATGGCAACCGCAATCGATCCGCTCAGGCTGAACACCAGAACCGAGACCAGAAACGCGGACGGAGGCATGATGAACCCTCCGCGGCGGTTCATCACGTTCAGCGTCACCAGCGCAGTCGCCAGAATCAGGATGGCGATGCCCCAGGCCCAAGCCACCAGGAGCCCGATCCGGCCCAGGAGTGCGCTTGCGCCCACGCCGCCCAGCTCCGCGCTAGCCGGTGCGACGAACAGCAGCGCCAGACACGCATAAGCCAGGATGATGCGCGGATCCAGGATGCCAAAACCCTTTAAGACCGGCACCAGAATGCCGAACGCAATCACGACGCCGAGAACGATGAGAGCTTGCCGGGCCATGAGCCAAATTATAAAACGTTTGTGACCGATACCCTGTCACCCAAGCCTCTGTCGAAAACCCCTTAGACTTACGGTCGCGGCTCTGTAACGCGCCCAATCTACCGAGCCGCGCGCGTGAGCAAGCGGTCTTTCGGACTTTAGACACAGGCTGCTAACCCAAGCCCCTCTGACTGTGGCGCACGCACTGACCTGTGACTTGAGGTCAAGTCTTTTCTTTTCAGCATGGCTTCCAAAACAAGGAAACGGGGCACCGGGCTCGTCGAACGGCCCGAAACAGTCACGGCCTGTTCCATCCGGCGAAGCCGGAGGCTAGGCTCGTGCGTGCCGCGTTCACACTCCTGTGAACGCCTCCCGGAAAACCACAAACCCGACGCAATGAGAGAGAATAAACTTCTCGGCACCGAGGCACGCGGCATACGATACGTCCTCGTCCTTTTGTTCATCAAATGCGTCAGCGATAAATACGCGGGCATGGTCTACGCCCCTATCACCATCCCGCCCGGAGCCGGCTTCAAAGACATGGTCGCCCTCAAAGGCCAGCCCGACATCGGCGACCGGATCAAGAAGAAAATCGTCGCGCCCCTCGCCAACGCCAACAACCTATCCGACATGCCCAACCTCAACGACGCCACCAAGCTCGGCAGCGGCACGGAAATGGTGGACCGGCCCACGATCGACTTCAGCAAAAACCGCACCGCCTGAATCGCCCGCCCCTCCGGCACGACACCTGGCAATACTAGACGCCTGTGACAAGCTCCGCCAACCTCAATCCCTCCATCTCTCAGCCACTTGCCCTATCCCGCCTGCGCCAGGCCCACCCGTCCCCTGCTACCCTCGGACCAAATGCGCAACAGACTGTCGCTCCACATAGCTCCCTACAGCGCATCTTCACTATGGAAAAGTCTCGAATTTATGCCGTAATATCCCGTTTCATCAACCACTTAGAAAAAATGCGCCGGCAAACACAAAAATACCCCTGATGCGCAACCCGGCTGTTAAGGAATCGCCGCGCGCGGGCAAGCGGATACACCACCCTCCACGGATTCGTCGGTAGCCCCGCTGTCCGATCCTGTGCGGCGCGCACCACCAAACGGGTAATTTCGATGCATAATGGCTAACGTGCGCCGCCTTATTTCATCGGGATCCTCTTTCGAACGGGACATCGGCTATTCGCGCGCCGTCGTAGATGGAGAGTGGGTATTCGTTTCCGGCACCACCGGCTTTGATTACGCCACCATGACCATCTCCGGCGACGTCGTCGAACAAGCCGAACAATGCCTCGCCAATATCGACAAAGCCCTCGCAGACGCGGGCAGCCGGATCGCCGAAGTGGTCCGCGTACGCTACATCCTTCCCAATGTCCAGGATTTCGAGCCTTGCTGGCCGGTGTTGCGCAAGTATTTCGGCGAAGTCCGTCCCGCCGCCACCATGATCTCGGCCGGCCTTTCCGATCCCCGCATGAAGATCGAAATCGAAGTCACCGCCCGGCGCGGAGTTACTTCGGCCCGCTGACGCCAGCGCCCTGTGCCCTACTTCACCGGGACAAACCTTTGCACCCGTTCCCCGGCAAACACCTCGCCCGTATAAATGTCGCCTTTCGAATCCACCGCGATCATGTGCAGACCGAAAAACTGCCCGCCGTTTTCGCCCATACTTCCCATCTGCCCCACCACCTTGCCGTCCTCGCGGTTGAGAAAATAGATGTGGTTGTTCGTGAGGTCGGAAATATACAGGAATTTCTGCTTCTTATCCGGCGAGAACATCACGCCGCCGGTGGACCCTCCCACCCCCGTCATCGGCGCCAGGATAAATTCCTTCACGAACTTACCTTGCTTGGTGGTCACATCGATGCGGTTCGCCATCCGATCCGCCGCGTAAACCAACCCGTCGTTGGAAATATTCAGCGTCAGGTGTCCGCGAAATTCCTTGGGTTCCGGGCCGCCTGGCGTATACGCGCGGTCTGCGTCGTCGCTGCTCATCTCCGACAGCGCGTGCCCGTAGGCGCCCCACCCGCGCTTGAATTGGAACGTGTCCATATCGAACACCATCACGCGCCCCCCCAGGTAGTTGTCGGCGGCGTAAAGTTCGTGAGCCGGTTCGTCCAGCCGTATCTCTTCCAGCCCGCCCACGATCATTGGGGTGGTCGGCGGATATTTGGCGCGAAAAGCCGCGGTCGCCTTTTCCCGCGCCGCTTGAGCCGCCGGATCGGGCTTCGGGCGTCCGCCCGGCGGAGCGATAAATCCAGCCACCGGTCCCGCGCTGCCGTGACCGGGGATGTGAGCCGAAGTCGCCGGAGCGCCCCCGCCCTGTGGCCTGTCCGGCGTGCGCGGCACTTCGGCGACAACCTTCCCGCTGTTCGGATCGTACTTCCGAACCGTGTCCTGTCCGATGTAAACGAAGCCTTTGTTGTCCACCGCCATGCCGTGCCCTTGCGGCGCATCGAAGGATCCGATCACGTTTCCGTTTTTATCGATATGAATCATGGACGGAGGCCGCACGCAGCAATCGGCCAGGGGCGGAGTCAGCTCCGCTTCAAGTTCGATGTCGGTCAGGTCGTTCGGCCGATCCAGCACCCAGACGTTGTCGTCCTTATCTACGGCCAGCCCGGTGACGCCTCCCATCTTCCATTTGTTCGGCAGGGGCTTGGGCCAATCCGGATCGAACTTGAACTTGGGCGCGCCTTGCTCCTGCGCTCCCGCCGGCGCAAGCAAAATCAAAAGGAACCACCCGGCCAATGCGGCGCATAGCATCAAGAATCTCCGGCCCCGGACGCTGCTCATGAATCCCTCCTCAAAGCTTGGTTTCCTTGAACCAATTGCGAGATTCTTTCACATCGCCGCCGTCAACACAATGGCTCGAATTGGTGGCTCGAATTTCGTCAAAAGCGCAAAAGGGAGCGGCGCGCACCGCAAGATGGATCCGGAACCGGTTCGCGCCGCACTCCGTTTTGCGCGGATCCTTCAAAAGCCCGCTATTTTCGAATCGTGATCGCGGCTGCGGCATCCTGGTAGACCACCTGGCCGCCGAAGAGGGTCAATTCGCACTTCAGGTTCTTGATATCCTTCGCGGGCATCGTGTAAAGGTCGCGATCCCACACCGCGATGTCGGCGTCCTTGCCCGTCTCGATGGTCCCGATTTGGCTCTCGAGAAACAACTGCCGCGCGGCCCACGCGGTGTAGGAGCGCAGCGCGGTGTGAACGTCGATGTCCTCGGCCGTTCCGAAAGGATGTGCGCCGTACACGCCCTTCAGCGTCTCGCGCTCCAGCGACGCCCAGATTCCATAGCGCGCCGGATAAGGCGTCACCCCATAATCCGACCCTCCCGCCCATTGCACCCCTTTCGCCAGCCACGTTTTGAAAGGCTCCAGGCGCAGCGAACGCTCGGGGCCGAAATTGCCCGCGTACGTATCGCCGATCCACCACATAAACGGCGCCTGCGCCTCTGGATAGCCCGCGTCATATTGCTTTTGCAGACTTGCCATCGCTTGCATGGCATGGTCGCTCGGGATATTGCAATGGATGATGCTGTGCCGCAGCCCGCGCGTGGGCTTTTCTTTCAGAACTTGGGCGTAAGTATCCACCACCCAATCGATCGCCCGGTCGCCGATGGCGTGCGTACCTACGTGAATGCCCGCCTGGTGAAACAAACGGACCATCTGGCGATAGACTTCCGGATCGGTGGATGGGTAGCCCACGTTAGTTCCGTCAATTTCGGTGCGATTCTTATTCCATGGCTGGGTCATCCAGGCTGTGCGCGCGCCGCCGCTGCCGTCCATGAAGATTTTTGCGCCGCCGGAAAGCAACAGACCGTCGCCCAGCGAGCCCGGAGGTTTCGGAAGCGTGGACATGACGGCCAGAGCCTTACGCGCCGATTCCAGCGTGTGCCCCGCGTCCCACAACACGAAAATGCGCTCGTCCAGTTTGTTTTGCCGCAGCAGCTCGCGATACGCGTCCCACATGGGTTGCGTCAGAGCTGCGTCTTTGACGGCAGTCATGCCTTCGCGATGCAGTCCCGCGATGCTGTGCAGGATTCCTCGCTGCCATTGCTCCGGCGTTTCGGGGGGAATCAGATTCACCACCAGGTCCTTCGCCGCTTCCTTCAGCACCCCCGTGGGCCGGCCCTGGGCGTCGCGGTCGATAGTGCCGGCCGTCGGGTCCGGAGTGGCAGCGGTGATGTGCGCCAGCTTCATCGCAAAGCTGTTGGCCACGCCGTAGTGCCCGGTGGTGTGCATCAGCCACACCGGATTGTTGGGCGTGATCTTGTCCAGGTCCGATGCCAGCAGATAACGCCGCTCAGCCAGCTTGCCTTCGTCCCATCCCGCTCCCACCAGCCACTCGCCAGGTTTCAGCGTCGCAACTTTCCCCCGGATCTGGTCCAGCGCCTCACTCACGCGCGCCACGTCGCTCAACACCACGTGATACATTTCGTCCACGCCGCCATCGGCAAAATGGCCGTGCGTGTCGATCAACCCGGGAGTGGCCGTCAGGCCGTGCAGATCGGCAATGCGCGTCGCCGGGCCGGCCATCCGCTGAATCTCCGCGGTGGTTCCCACGGCAATAATCTTGCCCTTCGCGATAGCTACCGCTTCGACAATCGAGTCTTTCGCGTCGACGGTCAGGATCTTGCCGTGGATCAGGATCAGGTCCGGAGTTTGCGCCCTGGCTGCTGCGGTTCCCAGCAGGGTGGCAAGCAGCCAGCCGATTGCGGCGCGCGAAACACGGAATGCTATGTTGCTCATGACCAACTATCATAAAGGACATCACCCGCCATGCAGTATCTGACGCATGTTCCAAAACCGCCGCTTTCGCAATTCATACACCTGCTGTGGCTCTACGAAGGGTGTACGCAATCCCACGCCAAGGAGCGGGTTTTGCCCACAGGCGAAATGCAGATCGTCGTCAACCTGCTGGAAGACAAGTCGTGTGTTTACGACCGCGTTGACCCGGATCGCCGCGAGACCTTTAGCGGATCGCTGCTTTCCGGCGCGCATTCTCAATACCAGGTCATAGGTACGGCCCCCCGGCGTTGCATCTTAGGCGTGCATTTCAAGCCCGGCGGCGCTTTCCCATTTCTCCGGATGCCGGCCGGCGAATTGCGCGACGCCACCGTGTCGCTCGACACGCTGTGGGGCGCAAGCGCGGTGGATCTGCGGGATCGATTGCTGGAGGCGCCAACGCACCAGGATCGTTTCGAGATTCTGCAGCAAGCCTTACTGGCGGAGCTGGCCAGGGGTTGCGATCCGCACGTCGCAGTGAAATTTGCGTTGCGGCGGTTTATAACGAAGCCGAATATCGCCACCATAGCGGACATGACGGACCGGATCGGCCTGAGCCCCAAGCGATTTATCCAGGTTTTTCGCGCTGAAACCGGATTCACGCCCAAGCTGTTTTGCCGCATCCGCCGTTTTCAACAGGCGCTCCATCTTCTCGAAGCCCGAACGGCAAGCCGCCGGAATGTCGAGTGGGCGCGCATCGCGCTGGACTGCGGTTACTTCGACCAGGCGCACTTTATCCACGATTTCCGGTCGTTCTCCGGGATCAATCCCGGCTCTTATCTCGCGCACCGCACGCCGCATCGCAATCATGTGCCATTATTGCCGTAAATGAGGCACGGCAAATTTTTACAATACGGGGGCTGCCTGCTTCGGGCAAAATAACTGCATGGAAAACAAAGTAAAACCAATTCCGGAAGGTCATCACACGGTCATTCCTTACATCGTGGTTCCCGGCGTGGACAAGCTGATCGAGTTTGCCAAGCGGGCTTTTGGCGCCACCGAGCTTCATGTCTCCAAGCGTCCCGATGGAACCGTAATGCACGCCGAGGTCAAAATCGGCGACTCCATCGTTATGATGGGCGACGGCGGCGAGACCTGGAAAACTTTCCTCGCCATGCTTCACCTCTACATGGAGGATGTGGATGCCGTCTATCGGCGGGCCATCCAGGCTGGAGGCAAGTCGCTGCGCGAACCCACCGACCAGATTTATGGCGACCGTTCCGCCGCGGTCGAGGACGCGTTCGGAAATCAGTGGTGGATCGCCACCCACATCGAAGATGTCACGCCCGAAGAGATCGAGCGCCGGGCCAAAGCGACCCAAGCTTAGCAGGCCGTGTCGAAACCGGCTTCCGAATGGTCGCGACTCTGCAACGCGCGGAAGACCACCCGAAGGCCAGCACTGCTATTGCATCCGCGCCGCCCACGCAAGAAAACGCAGCAGGTCGCCCCGGCGCTCCCACACAAAACGCCAGAACTCGTCAAAGCCAATCTCTTCGGCTGGAACGCCCCAGTATGTTTCCATGCGCCAGCGCAGGTACGGGCTGCGCCAGGGACAAAGCCGATATCCCCTGCCGGCGCGCCACAGGAAACGCAGCATCAGCGCAGTTGGCTCAGGGTTTTCTTTTGCGATGCGTCGGGAGTTGCGTAGTAGCCGGTTCGGGTACGGACCAACGGATGCCCGGGACCGTTCACCGTCACTTTAATCTGGCGGAAACTGCCATCCATCTGAGGCACGGTCGGCGAGTAAGCAATGGTGTACTGATTGCGGATTTCGTGAGCCACCTGGAGCGCGAGAGCATCCACTTCGGCCGCGCTCTTGGGATAAAACGCCAGCCCGCCGGAATCGCGGGTGATGGAGTCCAGCGCGCGCTTGGCGAGACGAGCCTCGCGGCGCTCTTCCTCGTTCAACAGACCGATCGCGTACACCAGCACTTCATTCTGCTGCGCCCGGCTTACCAGCTTTTCAAGACTGATGGTGCTGGCGTTGTCGTTGCCGTCGGTGATCACCAGCAGCACTTTTTTCTGGCGATGGCCTTCCTTCTTCAGGTAGGTCATCGAGCTGTCGATAGCTTCCCGCATGGCGGTGCCGCCGCGCGAATCGATGCGCGCTATGCCCTCTTCCATTTTCTTGATGTCGCTGGTCAAAGGAACGTCCAGAAAAGGATCGTCGTTAAAGTTGACGATGAACACTTCATCCTGCGGGTTGGAGGCTCTTACCAAATCGAGCGAAGCGCTCTCCACCTTCTGCCGCTTTTCGCGCATGCTGCCGCTGTTGTCGATGATGATGCCGAGCGAAATGGGAACATCCTCGCGGCGGAAGATCTTTATCGGCTGCTCGACCCCGTTTTCGAAAACCTTGAACGACTTCTGCTGCAGATCGGTGATCAGCTTGCCGTCCTTGTTTGCAACGCTGACCGGCAGCACCACCAGGCGCGTGCCTACGCTGAATGTCGGTTCTTCGGAAGATGGCGGCTGGGCTTCCGGTGTTTGCGCCCAAACGATGCAGGAAAAAGCCAGCCAGAATAGCGCGGCGGCACTACTGAGCGGGCGCATAATACCCGAGGCGGAAGAACGCCTTGAGCGGAGGAAGGCCGCGCGGCTGCGCCAGTTTGACACTGACGTGACGATACTTGCCATCCCGCGCCTGGTTGGTGGAGCTGTAGTAAAGCACGTACTGATTGCGAAGTTCGATCCCAATTTTTGCGGCGATGTCGGCAAGTTCGTTCAGGTTCTCCACATTATAACTGCGGCCGCCGGTAAGCTCGGCAACTTCGCTTAAAAGGCCCGGACCACTCTGCTCTTCCGGAGTTCGCCCGCGCGACCCGATAGGCTCGAAGATGCCAATGCCATAGATCTGCACGTCGGCTTCGCGGACCGCGTTTTTGATCTCACTTTCAGTATAACGGCTGTTATTGTCGCCGCCGTCGGAGATGATCAGAATCGCTTTGCGCGGGTTACGCGCCTTCTTCATCTGATTCATCGCCATGTACACACCGTCCAGCAGGGCCGTCTTTCCTTTGGATTGCGCAAATGCCAGACGATTCTGAATGTCTTCGGTATCGGCGGTGAAAGGAACCACCAGCTCAGGCCGGTCGTTAAACTCCACCAGGAAAAATTCGTCTTCCGGGTTGGCGGTTTTGAAGAACTGCACCGCGGCTTGCCGAGACTTTTGCAGCTTGGGGCCCATGCTGCCGCTGGTATCGAACACCAACCCGATGGATAGGGGCGCATCTTCGCTCGAGAAATCCCGGATCTTCTGTTCGATCTTGTCTTCAAACAGACGGAAGTGCTCTTTTTCAAGACCTGTGACAAAGCGGTTGAGGGGATCGGTGACGGTCACATTGATCTGGACCAGCGTCGTGTCCACGCGGATGCTTCCGGGACGCTGTTCCAGGACGACGGGTGCGGTATCTTTACTGGCGCCGGACGGTTTCGCGCGGGCGGTGATGACGGCTTTATCGTCGTCGCCGGAACTGGCCGCCGGCACAGCGAGGAGCAACCCAACAACAGTGATGAGGGATGCAAGAAGGCCGTAACTTCCAACCCGTGCTAAGCCGCGCGCCACGTAATTCACCCGCCTAGGGCTATACAACTTTTTACAGTATAACATCGCGTCGGAGATCTGAATATGAGAATTTGAATCTGCGAGGCTGAAAAAAATTCATTGGGCCGGCCGGCGCATGGCGCCCCTGAACTACTCAAAATACGGCCTTTCGGCGTTGGTAACAGGTTTGCTAATTGTGACTTCGAGAGTTACACGATGCAGCCTGGAGGGCCGAACGATGAAAAAGCTAAGTACAGTGGTCCTATTAGTTCCCGTAGGACTGTGGGCTCAAGCGCCCGAACCTGCGCCAAGCGCCGGCGCCCAACCGATCTTCCGCGTTACGGTGGTGGAGCGCACCACAAATGCGGTGAGCTATCGCCACCGCAGCGGTTGGACCAAGGTGGATTTGAAAGGTACGCCGCTCGCGCCCGATGCCACCGGGCATGCCGACGTGAACAGCCGGCCGGGCTACATCGAAGTGAAAACGGAGATGCATAAGCTGTTGCCCGCTTCGCAGTACGGGCCTGAATACCTGACCTACGTGCTGTGGGCGATCACGCCGGAGGGGCGGTCCAAGAACCTGGGCGAAGTGGTTTTGGATGGCGGCAACTCGCACCTGGACGTCACCACCGACCTGCAGGCTTTCGCCCTCATCGTGACCGCCGAGCCGTATTTCGGCGTCAGCCAGCCGAGCGACGTGGTGGCGATGGAGAACGTCATCCGCCAGGACACCGTCGGCAAAATCGAACAGACCAGCGTGAAATACGATCTGCTGAAGCGCGGCGCCTACGTCATGACGGGAACGCCCGGCCGATACCACGCGGTGAAGACCGACAAGAAGGTTCCGCTGCAATTGTTGGAAGCCGAGAACGCGGTCGAGATCGCGCAAGTTGCCAACGCGGACACCTACGCTAAGGATACCTATGACAGCGCCGGCAATTTGCTGCGGCAAGCGGAGACTTACGAGGCCCGGCACGCCGGTTCGAAGCCGGTGATCATGACATCGCGCGAGGCGGTGCAAAATGCCGAGACCGCCCGGCTGCTGGCGTTGAAGCGGCAGGAAGACGAACGAATTGCGCGCGAGAAGCAGGAGGCGGCGGATCGGGAAGCGGCGGCGCGGGCCGCGGCCGATGAAGCGGCGCGCCAGAAGGCCATCGCCGATGCGCAGGCCGCTCAATCGGCCGAGAAAGCCGCCCAGGCGAAAACGGAAGCGGATGCAGCGCGGGCGCAGGAAGAAGTGGAGCGCTTGAAAGCGGAGCAGGCCCGGCTGTCGGCGCAGGAACAACAGCAGGCAGCCGAGCAGGCGCGTTGGCAGGCGCAGCAAGCCGAGCAAAAGGCGCAAGAGGCGGACCGCTTGCGCGCACAGGCGGAACAGTCCCAGCAGCAGCTTCGCCAGCAATTGCTGCAGCAGTTCAATCTGATTCTGGAAACGCGCGACACGGCGCGCGGGTTGATCGTCAACATGTCCGACGTATTGTTCGATTTCAACAAGTACACCTTGCGTCCGGCCGCGCGCGAGAAGCTGGCCAAGATTTCGGGCATTGTGCTTTCGCATCCCGGCTTGCGCCTGGAAGTGGACGGATACACCGACAGCATCGGCGGCGACGACTATAACATGAAGCTGTCTGAAAACCGCGCCGACGGCGTGCGCAGTTATCTGATCGGCGAAGGCATCGCGCCCGACGACATTAGCTCCAAGGGCTTCGGCAAGGACGATCCGGTGGCATCCAACGATACGGCCGCGGGACGTCAAAAGAACCGGCGCGTGGAGATGGTGGTTTCAGGCGACATCATCGGCACGCCGATCGGACCGACGTCGGCGAAGCAATCGCAATAAGCGCGTTTTTTACTGCTAATTTGCCAGTTCTTGAGCAGCGTTTTGACCTTGGCGGGCGTTGGCAGACTGTGTCTAAAGTCCGAAAAGACCGCTTGCTCACGCGCACGGCTCAGTAGCGAGTGTTACAGAGCCGCGACCGTAAGGAGCCGGTTCCGACGCAGCCTGTTAGCAGTCTGGGATAAGAAGCCGAATTGTCCGCCGCTACGCCGAGGCGGGCGACAGCGCGCGATTCAACGAGGCCATCCCGGATTCACTATCGCCCTTGGTTGTCCCGTGCTGGCCGCCAATCGCAGCCGGCTTGATGAACGCCATCACATCCTCCGGCGAAGGGCGCTTGCTTTCAAGAAAATCCATGCCGTCCACCGTGATTAGCAGACTGCTCTTATCGTCGCTCGCCGCCAAACCCCGCTGCTTTAGATACCACAGGGCGGAACTCAATTCCGCCGCGGTGGCTTCCACCATGATTTCCAGGTTCCGCATGGAAAAACTGGGCGCGGACGGTTTGGAAAGCCGGCGATCGTAAAGGACGCAAAGAATAGCCGACCGCCGTAGAGCTTCACGCCCCAGAGCGTCGAAGAATTCGAGGCCGCTGAACTTGGGCCCGCCTTCTTCCTGTCCCAACCCTTTCACCTTGTCGAAGATGCCGCGCAATTCCGGATCCGCCAGAGTTTCGTAAGCCGCATTGATGGCCTCAAACATCTGCGCGCTGCCGGTGGCGGAGTTGTTCGGATGGTATTTCTGCGCGAGCTTGGAATAGGCCCGCTGAATGGCTTCGGAGTCCGACTTCGGGTCGATCTCCAGAATGGCATAGTGATCTTGAAACTTACTGGCGAGTGGCGCTGACATGGTTTACCTGACTAAGATATCGGCTGAAAGCGCCAAAACTTCGCTCGGTAGAAATTTCGGCGCGGGCCAGTTCCTGATCGGCTGTGTCTGAAGTCCGAAAAGACCGCTTGCTTACGCGCGCGGCTCAGTAGGTTCCGCATGTTACAGAGCCGCGACCGTAAAGGGAGCCGGTTTCGACACAGCCTGCCAATCCGCTTGGAGGCGCGCGCCGCACCTTTGCGCTCTAGTCCGTCTGCGATAATGGTCCTACCCGCGCCCATGCGCCACCCTGCCGATATTTTTGTCGATCAGCACGTGAATCGACACCGGGACCGCCTGCTCGAAGAACTCAAGGACTTCCTCCGCATCCCCAGCATCAGCACGCTTCCCGAGCATCAGCCCGACATCGCCAGAGCCGCGGAGTTCGTGGCGGAAAGCCTTCGCAGCGCGGGCCTGGAGAACGTCGAGACGATCCCTACCGCGGGCAATCCTTTAATTTACGGCGATTGGCTCCACGCGCCGGGCAAGCCGACGGTCCTGTGCTATGGACACTACGACGTCCAGCCGCCCGATCCACTGGAGCTTTGGCATTCGCCGCCCTTCGAGCCAACCGTTCACGACGGCAACATATACGCCCGCGGCGCGTCCGACGACAAGGGCCAAATGTACATGCACATCAAGGCGGCCGAAGCTTTGTGTGCCGTGCACGGCGGCAAGCTGCCCCTCAATCTCAAGTTCCTCATCGAAGGGGAAGAAGAGATCGGCGGCGCGTCCATCAGCAAGTTCGTGGCGGAAAATCCGGCCAAACTGAAGGCCGACGCCGCGCTGGTCTCCGACACGCAGCTCTACGCGGAAGGCCTTCCCACTTTGTGCATCGGGCTGCGCGGCCTGGTTTACATGGAAGTGGAAGCCACCGGCCCGGCGCGCGATCTGCATTCGGGACTCTACGGCGGCGCGGCGCCGAATCCGATACATGGACTGATGGAAATGTTTAGCAAGTGTAAAGACGCCACTGGTTCCATCCGAATTCCAGGTATGTACGACGACGTGGCGCCTCCGGCCGCGGTGGAGCGCGAAAGCTGGAAGCGGCTGCCCTTCGACGAAGCGCAATTCCTGCGGCAGGAGGTGGGCGCGCAGGAGCTGATCGGCGAAATGGGTTACTCCGTGTTGGAGCGGGTTTGGGCGCGGCCCACGCTGGAGGTCCACGGCATCGCCGGCGGCTTCACGGGTGTTGGATCAAAAACCGTGATTCCGTCCAAGGCTGTTGCGAAGGTCAGCTTTCGGCTGGTGCCGAATCAGAATCCCGAGAGAATCCTCAGATCGTTCCGCGACTTCCTGCAATTCAACGCGCCGCAGGGCATCCGCATGGAGCTGCGGGTGTTGAGCGCCGCGCCGGCGGTACTGGTGGATCCCGATCATCCGGCGATTCGCATCGCGTCCCAAGCTTTTGGCGAAATGCTCGGCAAGCCCACCGTTCTGACGCGCAACGGCGGTTCTATTCCTGTTGTTGGCGATTTCGCCACCCACCTGGGTATACCAACCATCCTGATGGGCTTTGGCCTCCCGGACGACGGCCTGCACTCGCCGAACGAGAAGTATCGGATCGGCAATTACTACACCGGCATTATGACTATCGCGCACTTCTTCGAACAATACGGCGCGAGCGCGGGGTAGGCAGGGCAGCACTTGGCGACCAAGATCGACAATCCGGCGCCCGCTGAAAGCGTAGTCCGGTCGGCGGGAATGGTTTCGGTGGCGATGGCCATGTCGCGCATCACGGGTCTGGTGCGCGAAATCGTCATGGCGCGGCTGTTCGGCGCAGGCTTCGTCTACGACGCGTTTCTGCTGGGCTTCCGCATTCCCAATCTGACGCGCGATCTTTTCGCCGAAGGCGCGCTCTCTTCCGCCTTTGTCCCCATCTTTACCCAGACGCTGGCCCACAAAGGGCGCAAAGAGGCTGCGCTGCTTTCGAACCTGGTGGCCACCGCGCTCATCATCGTGGTGGGTCTGTTCTGCCTGTGCGGAATCGTGTTCACTCCGGCCTGGGTGAATCTGCTGGCTTCCGGCTTCCACCAGGTCCCCGGCAAGTTCGAACTGGCGGTGAAGCTGACGCGTATCATGTTCGGGTTTCTGCTGCTGGTGGCCCTGGCGGCGCAGGCCATGGGAGTGCTCAATGCCTGCAACCGCTTCGCCGTTCCCGCGCTCGCTTCCACATTTTTCAATATCGGATCGGTCGCGTTCGGCCTGATCCTCGGCTACCTGCTGGGACCGCACCTGGGAATCGAGCCAATCACCGGCATGGCGATCGGCGTCGTATTTGGCGGCGCATTGCAACTCGTGTGGCAATTGCCGGCATTGCGCGCCGAGGGATTTCGCTTCCGTCCGGCCATCGACTGGCGGAATCCACTGCTGCGCAAGATCCTCCGCCTTATGGGTCCGGCCATTCTCGGCAACGCCGCCGTCCAGATCAACGTGCTAGTGATCACTAACTTCGCCTCGCGCATCCCCGGCAACGGCCCGGTGAGTTGGTTGAGCTATTCGTTCCGCTTCATGCAGCTCCCGCTGGGGCTCTTCGGCGTCGCCATCGCGTCGGCCACGTTGCCTTCCATTTCGCGCAGCGCGGGCATCGGCAACTTCGATGAATTCCGCCGCACGCTATCCAAATCCTTGGGCATGGTGTTTCTACTGACGCTGCCATCGTCGGTGGGCCTGATCGTGCTGGGCCGCACCATGATTGGCGCCATCTATCAGGGCGGAAAGTTCAGCGCTTACGACACCGAGCAAACCGCGCTGGCTCTCTCTTGCTACGCTCTGGGCCTGGCCGGATACTCCGCGCTCAAAGTACTGAACCCCGCCTTCTACGCGCTGCACGATGCGCGCACGCCCATGCTGGTCAGCCTGCTTTCGATTGCGGTGAACTATTTCACCGCCAGCCTCTTGTTTCGCTTCACCGGCCTGGGGCACGCAGGCCTGGCGCTTTCTACCGCGGCGGTGGCCACCTTCGGCGGCGCGGCCCTGTTCGTCATCCTGCGCAACCGTATCGGCGGCATCTACGGCCGCAATCTCATCGAGAGCATCTGGAAAATCATAGGCGCATCCGCGGTAATGGGCGCGGTTGTTTTGGTTTCAAGCAACGCGATCGAAGGCTGGCTGGGCGTCAGCCGCGGGGGGCGTTTAGCGGACCTGGCACTCTCCATCCCGCTGGGATTCGTGGTCTTCTACGCCGTTTGCCGCATGCTGCGCGTCAGTGAACTGGAGCTTGCGACGCGGGCCTTGTCGAATCCCCTGGCGCGGGCGCGGTAATCGCCTTCCGAATATCCGCCAGCGGCGCGCCATCGTCCAACGCAGCCGCTCCGTTTTTCACCTGCACGCCGAGCCGGCGCCATAGATCGTCCAGATCGGTGTGGACCGCGGTGGCCTTCATCTGCTTGTACAGACCGGCCAGCACGGTGGTCCCGGTGGCTTTGTCGCCCACTTCCACTACCCGCTCCACCGTCCAGTCTTCCGTGATGTTGCCGCCCGCGTCCAGGATGCCGCGCATCGCATCCTGAAGCCCCTTCCGATTGTGCGTCGTCTCGCGAATGCGCACGTCGGCGAGCAGCCAGAATATCGCGCCGCCCCAGTAGGTGCGCCCCCAGGTGCGCGTTCGATCCAGACCCTTATCGCCAGCCTGCGGCAATCCCTGGGGCATGTCGCGCGCAAAATCGCCCCATACTCGCTCTGCGCTCATCCGCCCGGCCTGCGCCCGCGCGATCGGCTCAATGTAAGTGGCCATGCCCTCTTCCATCCAATGATGATCGTCGGACTCGCCGCTCACGTCGGGAAATGCCATATGGATGAACTCATGCGTCATCATCCAGTCGTCATCGAGCTGCTTTTGGGTCGTCGTTTGCCCCACCGAGATTCGGGTGAACGCGCCGCGCTGTCCGCCGAACGTGGTCCCGCGAAATATTCCGCCGCGGCCTTCCGGGACCCGCACCATCACTCGGGGATGCTCCACCGGAAATCGCCCGAAGTATTCCGACACCGCGTTGGCTGCGTTCGAAATCCAAGCCAGCACGCTGCCTCGTCCCACGTCGAACTTACCCGGCCCAAAGCTCACCTCGATACTCGCGCCGCCGGCCGTTACCTGCGCGGACTCTGGCGTGTCTTGCGCAAACATGCTCACCGCCGATAGCCCACAAGCCAATCCCCAACCAATGAATCGCAGCACGGCTAACATAATAGACCGGACGCGCGCGCCAGCGTGGGGTTGCGTGAAATACCGCGCGAAATGTTACCATAATTCGCAGAGATGACCGTTGAGATAGAGCAGGTCACCCGCTTGCAATCCCTGGATTCGCGGATTGCGGACTTGGAGCGGGAAGTCGCTACCTTACCAAAACACATCGCACAAATCGAAAAGGCCCTGGATACGCACCTCCGCCGGCTGGAGGCGGACCGCGCGGCCCTGTTGGCCAACCAAAAAGAACGCAGGCAACTGGAAGACGACGTTAAGGTGGAGAATCAGAAAATCTCCAAGCTTCGGGACCAGATGCTGGGCGCCAAAACCAACGAACAGTATCGCGCGTTCCAGCATGAGATCAGCTTTTGCGAATCGGCCATCCGCAAGGCCGAGGATCGCACGCTGGATCTGATGGCTGAATCGGAGCCGCTGGACGCCAATGTCAAGAAGGCGGAAGCTGCTTTGAAGGAAGAAAAGCAGCAGGTGGAAGCGGAGAAGGCGCAAGCTCGCGAGCGCACCGCCGTCGATCAAAAGTTGCTGGATGAGCTCAAGGCCGAACGCCAGCAATTGGTGGCCGGCCTGAAGAAGCCCACCTACTCCGCCTACGAGCGCATTCGCAAGAAATGGCGCGGAGGCTCCGCAGTGGCTGAAGTCACTGAAGGCCGCTGCTCTTCTTGTCAGATCTTGCTTCGCCCGCAGTTTTTCCAGGATCTGCGCAACAGCGGGGAGATGATGTTCTGCGAAAGCTGCGGGCGCATCCTGTACTACAATCCGCCCGTCAGTTTCGAGATGCACGTCGCCGTACATCCGCAGCGCTAGCAGGCTGTGTCGAGACCGGCTTCCGAGGAACGTCAAGCCCTTCAAGCCCCGTTGCTGGGATCCACTTTCGGCTCGATTTCGGCCAGCAGCCGAGGGATCTCGGCATGGCATTGCTCGATTGGCTGTTGATAGTTGCCATACATCTCACGGGAGCGCCGGAGCGCGGACGGATCGTTTCTTCCTCGGCTTGGATTCCATAATGCCGCAACTGAGCTAGCTTCGAGGCGTCGATTCATCTGGGTCAGGGCCTTTTGCATGTGTTGGACGTGCTGCGCCGCCATCTGCGCCAAGTCCTGCCGGCGCCGCATAATCGCTCGAGCCGCGCAAATCTCCTCCGCCGGACGGAAGGTGCGGCGCCCCGGAACATTCTTCACGTGCGGCGCATTGACCTTCGAGAAACGCAATTCGAGGCGCCGATGTTCGACTCCTCGCCTGCGTACATGCATGGATTGTGCTTTGGGCTACCCATCCGTGGCCGGTTGGCCGTGCGAAGGCCGGAGACCGAGAAGAAGCAGCATGTAGGCTGACACCTACCCGATTCTGTGTGGGGCTTGTAACGGGTGTAACTACAGCCGCATGGTGTGCGCGAAAGAGCACGGGAAGACCAAGGAGGGGCGACCATCCAGCCTTCTCCGCATGCGCTTTCGACGCCAGCGGCTCTCTCGGGTGGCGTATCCGAAGTAAGAACCGTGTGCGGTAGCGCCGCAAGCACGGGCCTGTGCGGCGGCAGCCGCGACGGGCGTTGTCCGGTAGCCTGCTAAGTCGGCCTACTTATTCGATAAGTGCTCAAGATCGCGATTGTTTTCGTTGCACACAAATTCGAGTAACTCGGTGTCCGGAAGTAAGTGCAATCCTTCAGTAACGGTCCAGGGTTTCGTGTAAGCCTTCGGATCGTTAATCGTAACCTCGATGCTCAAACTCCCGAAGTTCGGACGCCGGAAGCGCTCGGTTACATGCAAAGCTTCCGTGGCCGGATGCCCGGCCTGATCCAGCCACGTTTTGCCATTGAATCCCGACGACTCTACGACCAGAGCGTCCCCAACCCACTTACCCACGGAATAACCCAGCCAATTGGGATTGGGATCTTGCGGAAGTTGGCGTCCGTCCAGGAAGATCTGCCGGTACTGGCCGAACGCCTCGTAAAGGATAATCACTTCGTCCGGATTTTGAATAATCTTGAAAGGCAGCGGCGCCACGTCGATTTTGGGCACGCCCTGGGGCAAACAGTGCGCATCGGATTCCTCGCCGGAATGCACGCCAGTCATGCGTTCTTTGGTGAGCGCCGCCGCCCAAGGCTGCATCGGGACCTCGCCGGGTTTCAGATCGGCCGCAATATCCTCCAGATACTTCGCACCGGGCGCCAGCCAGATTCCCGATAAATCCGGCTTCCCGTCCGCCTTGTGCGGCGCGGGCGCGGTCAGATCCGGCTTACCGTCCTTGGTTCTTGGAATGCCTTTATCCGGAAGCTTCAGCCACTGCGCCGATAACTGCAACGAAAAAGCCGAGAGTATTGCGAGCAGCGGTATTACAAGACCGCGTCTGGAAGTCATCAAAGAATTATATACCCTTGTGCCGGATCACGCCGGCCCAGGCGGGGACACTTTCCTGTCCAGCCAATCGCGTACAACCCCGAACACTTCGTGATTATTCTTCTCCAGCAGCATCAGGTTACCGTTGCCCAAAATTCCGTAGTCGCGCAGCCGGACCATTTCCGCCGAGCATCCCACCTGTTTCAGAAACTCGATGTTAGGGACCGGCGATCCACCGCCTCCGAACTCGCTGGTGAGCCATCCGATAGGAATGCCGCGCAGATTCTTCCACTTATGCGCGGGCTCCGCTTGCAATTTGTAACTCGCCACAATGGGACGCGGCGAATTGGGCGGCAGAATGCGGTCCACTAACTGAAATTGCGACGGATCGGTTACAGGCGGATCGTAAGTCATGGGGCTGGCAGTTAGTCCCCAGCGGAGTTGCGCCGCGAACGGATTGCCGTTGATTTCCATGCAGAAAATACCCTTAACCAGGTTTGGCCTTCGGTCGGCCACGCCCCAGCCGAAAAATCCCCCGAACGCGTGCGTCAGCAGAATGCACGGGCCGATCCGATCCACTAACTCCACTCCGCCGCGCCACACCAGATCGCTATGGAAAGCCTCGTCCATCGTGTTGCCCGATTCGCAGGCCATGAACTGATCGATCAGCGGATCGTTCATGCCTCCGGGTCCCGGCCACTGCGCCGTGTTGAACACCGCCGGAGACTGCAACAGCGGCTCGAATGGCGGAACGTTCGCCAAATGGCTCGGGCCCAGCGCGTCTGGATGATAGGGCGAACGCCCGTAGCTCGGCCGATCCAGCCAATACACGCTGTAGCCGGCCTGCACGAAATAGTGCACCCAACCCGGCCGGCCGCCGATGCCCATCATGTGCGTGCCTTGGCCGCCGCCTCCATGCACCATGATCACGGGATATGGGTAGCGCTTTTCCGCCGGGATCATGTACTGGACATACATTTGGCCCATCGCGATGGTCCCGTATTTCATTTGTTTGCGCTGCACGCCCACCCAAAAGCAGCCCTGATCCGCGAGTTTTAACGCCGTCGACTCGCTGTTGCGATTTAAATCCACGCCGCTCGTGACCGGCGCTGCGCTCTTGTCAACCGAAGCGTCCATCCAGCCCAGAATCGGCTGCAGCGCCTCGCGATTGTTTTTCTCCGCCAATCGGATTTGCTCCACCGTGCATCCGGCGTCGCGCAAGGTTGCAGAAATTGTGGGATCGCTCGCGTTCCCATTCGACGTTTCTGCCTCCACAATCGCGATAGGAATGCCTGCCAGCTTGGCCAGTTGCGTTTTTTGCCCGCTCAGCGATGTGGCCGGCTGGTCGACGGCAACGATGCCTTTCACCAGGTTCGATCGATCCTGAGCCGTCACCCATGCGAACACCGCGCCATCGCCGCGCGTCACCAGAATCGCGGGACCAATTTCATCCAGAAGCTTCGCGCCGCGCGTGCGCCAAACGCCTTGGGTCAGCGGATTGTTTGCCATCGGCTGGCCCATCGCCGCCACCAACTGCGCGATCGCGGGATCGTTCGCATCGCCCCGTGCGCTTTTCGCGACGCCTTCGAACGTTGGCGCTTCCTTGTCAAAGTACCCGTGCACCCACGGATGATAGGGATTGCGCCCTTGGCCGGGCCGGTCCAGCACATACAGCTTGTAGCCTTGCTCCAGAAACAGCGTGGCCCAGCCGCGGCGTCCGTCCGGCGTGCCGATCCAGTCCGAGCCTTGCCCATATCCGCCGTGGATCAGCACCACAGGATAAGGATGTCGCACTTCGCGCGGTATCCAATGCTCCACATACATCTGCATCCCATTGCACATCGTGCCGCGGGCCAGAGTAGCGTGCTCCACGCCGATCCAGTGGTAGCTCCAGTCCGCGATCTCGAGCAGCGGGCCGGGACTCGCAGATGACGCCGCTTGAGCCGCAAGCTTCTTCGGAGCGGAAGCGATTGCGATTGCCGCCAGCGCTCCCAGATCCCGCCGCGTAATTCCGTTCGAGTTGCCGTCATTCATAGCTTTGCGCGCATAAGCTGTGCGCGCTCTCCAGCATACTCTGGCGCGTCCCCACATACAATGGATATTCCATTTTTGAATTCGGCAATGGTATTAGTATCATCAACTTGGGTTACCGCTACCCCGGAAATTCCCGACTTTCCCACAAGAAAACGGGTTCTTGGATCTGCTCAAAGATACCGGACTTGTGCCCGGCGATGCGGCACCACTCCGTACGGCACTCCCCAACCCCCACCGCGAACACCTTCCGGGTGGCTTACCCTTCCGGCCTTCGGGTGAAACCGAATTGGCGAGTAGCGCGACCTTCCCGGATTGGCTCGGGCACCCGCAACCAGACGTGCCCCCCGTGTGGATTGCCGATAATAGGGGTACAATTCAATTCGGAGCGGCCATGGCTGAACCGATTACCATCCCAATCTCGAATTTTGAACTAAACATCGCATACACCCACCCCGTCCTAAATCTCTGGCTCGACCGCGCGGTAATCGTTCAAAAGATGTTCGATGTCTTCGAACGATGGAAACTCAACGTCGATGACGTCGAAGGTATAACTACGGGCAAAACCTCAGAGCAGGGGGTCAAGTTCAAAATTCCTACCCAAGGAATCGGTTTCTTCTTCGGGGCGGCAAGTTGCAAGTTCACAAAAGAGGCAGCGACGTGGGCGGGAGCGGATGAAACGCTCGATGTTTTAATGGCCCTCGACGTGTTGGTCAAGCAGGCGGGAGTTGAGCTAGGAAAGCGCGCGACATCCCTTGCTCTTCACCTTCAACCAAAAACTCTGTCCTTCCGCGAATTGCTTCGTCCATTTCTGCCCCCTTCCTTTGCGGCGCTCGAGAACTCGACCGCAGAGGCCATGGCATACGTTGTCCGCTGGAAGGAGCGCCGAATAACGCTTGACGGATCAGCAGCGATCGCAAACGGAGTCTTCGTGCATCTTGAGAGGGATTTCGAACCGACCGTTTCGTTCGAGGAGATGAAGACGACCATATTCAAGGATGAAGCCGCAATGCTAAAACTGCTCAATGTCGAACAGGTCGCCGCATGACGGCAGTCAGCGAATTGTCCGGGCTCTCACAGAAGGGTGTTCCCCCCCTTCTGTTGGATAACCAAGCAGGGCGGAACATCTCTTTTCCAAGCAATACGGCCATTGGACTTGTCCCGTCCTTCGGCGGTGGGATGGAGTCAGTATCGCACCAGAACTATATTTGGTCAGCGCGGCTGGCACGCAAACCACCACAACGGGAAGGCCTATATTCCGAGTTATTCCGAGTTTATAGCTCTCACTCATGCTCTTTGGCAGGACCGTCGAAAGAAGCTTATGGACGAAGTGGACGCGCTCAAAGCTTCATACGCTTTCCGTAATGAACACGTGATCACACGCTTTTGTTGGACGCACATATCCGCCATACCCTTCCTATCGAACGCCGCCGTCGAGCTGAAACAGTCATTCGGCGAGGATGCGGTGTTGAACCTGGAGGGGGTTGTTGAGGAAGACGATTCGGTGTCTCTTTACGCTATCGTCGTCTGGCGCGGCGATGTTCAAAGCGCGGAAGCCGCCATTGACGACTTTGACGAACGTTGGTGGTTCAGCCAACGCGCCCAAACCCGGACTTACGTTTACGTACGAACTTGCGTAATGGCCACGCCCGGCTTTGACTGGTCTCATTATCTGACAGTGGCAACACGGCTCTCGGCAAACGCTGACGAGGCCTCACAGCGTTCCTCCATCAGCCGCGCCTGCTATTGCATTTACCACAAGGCTTCAGAGCGCGCCGTCGCGAACGGATATATCGACCAAAAGAGCCACTTTGAGCTCTGGGCTCTGTATGACAAGAACAGCACTGACCGGCTTTGTCGCAAGCTTCACAGCATCGGCACTCGCATGAAGAAGGAACGTGTCGAAGCCGACTACAATCCGACCGCCACGCGAATCACCGAACGAATGACGGTCCAGTTGAACAGAGCCACATATTTTTTGGAGCGTCTCGCTACTCTTGCTGCTGGGCTTCCAGTGCCTTAGGTGGCAGCACGTTCCCCGCCCACCTTTACGCTTTTGTTCTAAGTTGCGATGCATGACCACATTCCTTGTGAGTGTCATGCACACTAATACAGAACTGAGAATCAACGCCGCTATGTTGCGCGCCGCAGAGGGATTCGTCGAGCTCCGCGATGACGCCAACGCCACCGTGGGGGGGTCGCCCTCGACAGCTTATCTACGCAGTCCCCGAGGACGGCTCGGCGAAAGGCTGAGAACCACTCAGCCACGTCGGAGCAGCCTAGAGCTCGGCACGCTCCTCTGGCGCAGCAGACCGGACGGGAGCAACGTCGCTCCAAGCGACCCTTTCGCGGATGGAGGGGATTCTGTTGCCACCCTGTCCAAAACAACGCGGAATATTCCCGAAGAAACCGGTTACTTTCCCGGGGAGTTCACGAACCCAATAGCCCACGGGCTGCTTTGTTTTTCGGCGCGAAAGCTCGCAAGTGGTCCGGTAGAATGTAATGGATAGGAAATGCCCGATCAACCGGCGCAGCACATGCAGTGCATGGAAGTGTGGGGCGGCAGCCAGCTCACTTCGCGCTGCGTGGAATTCGGCGGCCTGGATACCTGGGTCTACAGCAAACCCTATGGCGAAGCGCACGCGGGCGGCGACGTTTACTATGCTTCGAGCTGCGCTACCGGACGCATCAGCCGGCTGCTGCTCGCGGACGTGGCGGGGCACGGCCAAACCGTCGCAGCCACCGCCGCCGATCTTCGCACGCTCATGCGGCGTTTCGTCAACCGGCTGGATCAAACGGAATTCGTGCGGCTGCTGAACCAGCAGTTCGCCGCGCTGCCGCGCACCGGCGCATTCGCCACGGCCATAGTGACCACGTTCTTTGAACCCAGCCGCCGGCTGACCGTCTGCAACGCCGGGCATCCGCGGCCGTTGCTGTATCGCGCCGCCCAACGCCAGTGGGATTTTCTGAGCGGTCGGGAAGCCGGTTCGCGATCGGCGCCGAGCAACATCCCCCTCGGTCTGTTCGACGCCGCGGACTACGAGCAGTTCGACATCGAGCTGGAACCGGGCGATTGCCTGCTCAGCTTCACCGACGCTCTGATTGAATCGCGCGACGCCGATGGCGAAATGCTGGGTGAAGACGGGGTGCTGCGGATCTTGCGCGTGCTCGGCGACGTGGAGCCGGAGAAACTCATCGAGACGTTGCTGGGCGAAATCGAAAGGCGCTACCCGGAGAATTTGTCCGAAGACGACGTCACCGTGCTGCTGGTTCGCGCCAATGGCCGCAGGCTCCGGTTCTCCTTGCGGGAAAAACTGCGGGCGGTAGGACGCTTTACTCTCGCGCTGATTCGCGGCGAGCGCGCGCCCTTCCCCGACGCCAATTTGGCGAACATCGGAGGGGCGATTATCCCGGCGCTGGCCCGGCGATGGCGAGCAGGCCGCTAGCTACGCTAGGTCCTCACGTTCGGAATTACAGTAACGCATCAAACGTGGCGCACGCTCTTGTGCGTGCCCTGTTCGCGCTCCTGCGAACACCGGTGATCGGGCCAGTACGAGCGAGGGCGTTCACACGGTGCGCGCGCCACAAGTGCACCGGTCACCGTACTTGCGTACTAGCGCTTTTTCACATCTTCCCGAAAAAAGCCGTTCAATTCAGCAAATGGAACACAGCCGTCGAAGCCGGCGAAGCTTCCTTCTTCGGCTATCGCCTTGGCCGCGCCGATGAAACCACCCCAAGCCGCGCGCGCCAGCGAACTCCCCACGCTGATCCTTCGCACGCCCATTTCGGCGAGGTCCGAAACTCTCAAGCCAGTATTTGCGCTCATCAACACATTTACCGGTTTGGGACTCACCACCGACACGATCGCTTGGATATCGTCGCGCGTCCGCACGCCGGGTGCGTAGAGGACATCGGCGCCTGCTTCCGCATAGGCCTGCAGCCGCCGAATGGATTCCTGCAAAGGCTCCGGATGACCCACCAGGAAGCACTCCGCGCGGCCCGTCAGCAGCACGGGCGCGCCAGACTTATCGATCGCAACGCGCGCCGCCTTCATCCGCTCCACCGCGACCGGCAAATCGTACAGCGGCTTCACCCGATCGCCAGTGGAATCCTCGATGGAAAGTCCCGCGACGCCGGTTTCGACGCAGAGGCGGACATTTCGGGCGACCCCCTCCAGATCGTGCGCGTAGCCCGATTCAAAATCGGCGTTCACCGGCAAGTCCACCGAAGCGACGATCTCTGCGATGTGGCTGAGCACCGTTTGAAGCGGCACCGCCCAGTCCGAATCCGGCAGGCCCAACGAAAAAGCCAACCCCGAACTGGTGGTCGCGAGCGCTTGAAAACCGAGATGCCGCAGATACCGTGCGGTTCCCACATCCCACGGATTCGGTATCACAAAGCACCCGCTCGCATGGAGCTTCTGGAACGCAACACGGCGCGCCGAAAAATCGCTGGTACCCATAGGGAATTTGAGGTTAGCATAATAGTTACCGCTTGAAAGGAGATTCCCGTGCCTCTATACGACTTCAAATGCCTGGACTGCGGGGAACAGTTCGAGGCGCTGGTTTTGAAAAACGAACCCGCCTGCCCCGCTTGCCAGGGCCACAAGCTGGAGCAACTGATCTCGACGTTCAGCGTCGATTCGGCCAGCATCCGGCAGGCCAACATCAATTCCGCCCGCCGGGGGAATCATAAGATGGCGCGGGACAAGGCCGTCGCCGATAGGGAAGCCATCACTAATCATGACGACTAGCGGGATGGCGACAGCTAGCCCAACGGAACCCTCGTGATCTGCCCCAACTGCTCGAACGATGTACCGGCGTCCAGCCGATTCTGCCTGTCTTGCGGCGCGGAATTCAATGGCGCCGGGCCGCTAGTGACGCAGACGGTCGCCATGTCGTCGTCCGGTTCACGGCCCGCCCCCACGCCCGCTCCGGCCCGAACGTCCTCGCAGCTTCATCTTTCTTCTTCGGGATCGCTGGGCGAGGGCCGGTTTCTGCCCGGCGCGCTGCTCGCCAATCGGTATCGCATCGTCGCGCTGCTGGGGCGCGGCGGCATGGGCGAAGTATATCGCGCGCACGATCTCACGCTTGGCCAGGAAGTGGCGCTCAAGTTCCTGCCTGAAGTGGCGGCGCGCAATCCCGCGGCGCTGGCCCGTTTCTACAACGAAGTCCGCATCGCGCGCCAGGTTTCACACGCCAATGTCTGCCGCGTTTACGATCTGGGCGAAGTGGACGGCCAGCCTTACCTGTCCATGGAGTACATCGACGGCGAGGACCTCGGCTCGCTGTTGCGACGCATCGGACGCCTGCCTTCGGACAAAGCCATCGAAATCGCGCGCCAGTTGTGTGCCGGTCTCGCCGCCGCGCATGCGAAGGGCGTCCTGCACCGCGATCTGAAGCCCGCCAACGTCATGCTGAATGGCCGGGGCACCGTGGTAGTTACCGATTTCGGCCTGGCTGCCCTGGCCGACGAAATCCCGGGCGAGGAGATTCGCAACGGCACCCCGGCGTATATGGCGCCCGAGCAGCTCGCCGGAAAAGAAGTCACCGTGCAGAGCGATATCTACGCGCTGGGACTGGTGCTGTACGAAGTGTTCACCGGCAAGCGCGCGTTTGAAGCGTCCACGCTGGCGGAGTTGGTGCGCCTGCATAGCGAGACCACTCCCGTAAGCCCGTCTACGTTGGTGAAGGAACTGGATCCGGCGGTGGAAAATACCATTCTGCGCTGCCTGGATCCCGAACCTTCCAATCGTCCGTCGTCCGCACTGGCGGTGGCCGCGCGCCTTCCGGGAGGCGATCCGTTGGCAGCGGCGCTGGCCGCCGGTGAGACGCCTTCACCCCAGATGGTGGCCGCATCGGGTGGCACGGCGGCGCTCCCTTGGAGAATCGCGGTGTCGAGTTTAGCCGCGGCCTTGGCCGGACTGGCAGCATTTGCGTTCCTGGCCGCCAACTCCAGCATGGTCGAAAAGGTGCAAGTTGCCAAGCCGCCCGAAGTGCTCGCCGATAAGGCTCGTGAGCTGATTCAGCGCCTCGGATACACCACGCCTCCCGGCGATTCGGCTTACGCTTTCGATGACGACGGCGATTTTGTGGACGCGGTGCAAAAAGCCGACCGGCCGCTTCCGCACTGGGACGAAATCGCTCGCAGCCGTCCTTCGCCGCTGAAGTTCTGGTACCGCCAAAGCCCCGAACCCATGCTGGCGTTCGGCATACGCGACCAGATGTTTATTCCAGGGACTATCCTGGAAGACGATCCCAAGCCAACCAGGTCGGGCATGATCCAGGTTGAGCTAGATCCTCAGGGGCGGCTGACGTATTTTGAGGCGCTCCCGCCGGAGAGAGAAGATCCGCCCGCGACAAATCCTCCTGGGACAAATTCTCCGGCGGATTGGAACGTGCTGTTCGCAGCCTCCGGGCTGGACATGGCGAAGTTCCAGACTTCCCCGCCGATGTGGGCGCCGCTGGCTGCGTCCGATCAACGCCAGGCATGGACTGGCGAATGGCCCGGCTACAACCACCGTCCACTGCACGTGGAAGCCGGCTCGTGGCATGGACGCCCGGTCTTCTTTTCCTTAACGGGACCATGGCAGCGATCCACCCGCATGTCGTCGAGTAAACCGGAAGGCACTGGCGCCCTGATTGAGCGAATTCTGATCTTTATCGTATTGCTGGCGCCCATTTTCGCCGCGGTTTTCCTGGCTCGCTGGAACTGGGTTCACGGCAAAGGCGACCGGCGCGGAGCAATGCTGCTGTCCACGCTGATATTTTCGCTGCATCTGCTGCTATGGGCGTTTCAGGCTCACCTTGCTTCGCTCCTGTATTCCTTATATCTGCTGGCGCTGGCCATCAGCACGGGTCTCTTTCTGGGTGGCATGGTGTGGGTATTGTATCTGGCCCTGGAGCCCTATGTTCGCCGTTACTGGCCGCAGGCTATTATCTCCTGGACCCGCTTGCTGGCCGGGCGCTGGCGCGATCCCCTGGTTGGACGCGACGTGCTGTACGGCGTGGTGTTGGGAGTCTTTTTCTGCGATGTTTATGGCGTCTACTTTTATCTAACTGGCCGCTTGGGCGCGCCACCGGCCATCCTGGGGGTTGGCTATCTGGGAAGTACGCGGATCGCCATCGCCGCATGGCTGCAGCATATCCCGGAGTCCATCCTCTCCACGCTCCTCGTGTTCCTGGTTTTGTTCCTGCTCCGGGTGCTGCTGCGGAAAGGCTGGCTGGGCGCCGTTGCCTTTGTGTTGCTTTTCGCAGCGCTCAAGTCGGTTTCTTCGGACTATCCGGGGGTGTCGTGGCCGATCCAAGCCATTCTCTACGCCGCCTTGGGCGCCGGAGCCTTGCGATACGGATTGGTTATGCTGACGGTAGCACTATACACCGCCGATCTGGCGCTGAACATTCCCGCCACGCTGAATCCGTCGGCGTGGTACTTCAGCACCGCCACGGTCGTGCTGGCCACCATCGCCGCGCTCGCCATCTGGGGTTTTTACACCGCGCTGGCCGGCCAAACGCCCTGGAAGGCCGAAGCATAAGGTTTGAAAATTTTTGAAACAAAGCAGCGCCTCGGGAGTCTTCCCAAAGATACATTTGCATTTTCACGGATGCTGACAAAGGGCAAAAGCGACTGTGCGCTTCCTCAGGCCTCTCGTCGAACGTTTGCAGGTACTTACCGAGCCGCGACCGTGAGGGAGTCGGTTCCTCACGCCGTTCGTCGAACGCGTGCGGCTCAGAAGAACGACTGCGCGGTTCCTCAGACCTTTCGTCGAATCTTTGAACGCCCTTACCGAGCCGCGACCGTGAGGGAGCCGGTTCCTCAGATTCGTCGAACGCTCGCGGTTTTGGCGCTGGTCCTCGCCTGCCTGGGCCAGCCTATTTACGGGGACGGTCCGCAACCCGGCTCTTCAGGCCAAGCCAGTCCGCAGGCGCTCAAGCAGCTCAGCCTGGAAGAGCTCTCCCAAATCGAAGTTACGACGCCGTCTAAGGAGCCGACCAAGGTTTCTCAAACACCTGCCGCCATCTATGTTTTGACGGGCGAAGACATCCGGCGTTCGGGCGCAACCAGTATTCCCGACGCTCTGCGGCTGGTTCCGGGCGTGGAGGTGGCGCGCATCGACGGCAGCACCTGGTCGGTCGGCATTCGAGGCTTTGGGTCCGACCTGACGCGTTCGGTGCTGGTCCTGATCGACGGCCGCACGGTTTACACCCCGCTCTTCGCCGGAACCAATTGGGACGTCCAAAACACCAACATGGACGATATCGACCGGATCGAGGTAATCCGCGGGTCGGGCGGCACCATCTGGGGGCCGAACGCGGTGAACGGCGTCATCAACATCATCACGAAGGATTCCAAAGACACCAAAGGCTTGCTGGTTTCGGCGGGCGGTGGGAACGTGGAACAGGGCTTTCTCAATTTCCGCTACGGGGGCGGCAACGGCAGCGACTTCAGCTATCGCGTGTATGGCATGGGCTTCACGCGCAGCCCCGAATATCATCAGGACGGGAGAAATTTCGACGATTGGCGCGAGGGGCAGGTGGGCTTTCGGATGGACTGGGCGGAAGATCGCGACACCTTCACCCTGCAAGGCGACGCCTACAATGAGATCGCCGGTAAGAGCGTTTCGGCCACCAGCTATACGCCACCCTACTCGCAAATAATCGATGGCAACGCCCTGCTCTCCGGCGAGAATATCCAGGGCCGCTGGAAGCGCACGATCAACGCAGGCGACGACATCCAGTTGCAGATTTATTACGATCGTACGAATCGCCAGACGCCCAATTACATCGAAACTCGCGACACCTTCGACGCCGATTTCCTGCAGCGTCTGCGATTGCCGGCGCGGCAGGAAGTTACCTGGGGACTGGGCGCGCGCGGGGACCCTGTGGACGACCCGGTGGTGGTTTCGGGCCTGCAGTTCGTTCCCTATAAGCGCGTGGATTATTTGGGCACGGCTTTCGTGCAGGATCAGATCGGGCTGGTGGAGCAGCGTCTCTCCCTGATTCTGGGAACGAAGATGCTGAAGACCAATTTCACCCAGCATGTGGATTTCGAACCGAGCGCCCGCCTGCTGTGGACGCCGGACCAAAACTCAACCATCTGGGCCGCCTTTACACACGCCCTGCGGACGCCCTCCGATTCGGAGGAAAACTTCTATCTTTTGGGCTATATCGGCCAGGCGCCGAATGGCGACCCGTATTTCGCGCGCTTCAACCCCAACCGTTACTTCGCTCCGGAACAATTGAATGGCTATGAGCTCGGCTACCGACGTGTGTTCGGCCCGAGGCTCTACGTCGACATCACGGGGTTCTATAACCACTACCACAACCTGTTCAGCGAAGACGTCACCGGGCAGACTTATCTGGAAACCAGCCCCGAACCGGTGCATTTCCTGCTGCCGGCCGATTTCGCGAACGGGCTGCTGGGCTACACCAAGGGAGTGGAAGTGGCTCCGGAATGGAGGCCCAAGAATTTCTGGCGATTGCGGGGATCGTATTCGTTTCTTCATATGAACATCGGGAAGTCGCCGCACTCGGGCGACATAGGAACCGCGCCCTTCATCGTGGGATCCAGTCCCCAGCATCAGGCGACGGTTCAATCCGCGCTCGATCTCACGAAACGCTTCCAGTTGGACCTGGACTACCGTTTCGTAAGCGCCCTGCCGGGCCAAGCGGTACGAGCCTATTCGACGGGCGATGCCCGTTTGGGATGGCGGTTAAGCCGGCAGTTTGATTTGTCCTTGGTGGGCGAGAATCTCTTCCAACCTTGGCAAGTGGAGTACGGAGGGGACCCTGGGCCGCTGGTCGGAATCAAGAGAAGCGCCTATGCGAAACTGACTTGGAGCAAGTAGCCGTGGTCTCGACGGCGCTAAAATGGCGGCTCTCAAGGCATCGCAGCGCATGAATCCCGGTTTCCGGCAGCGACCGTGCCGCGCGCTGTTCGCCGCGCTGTTGCCGGCGGCCGCGCTTCTCGTCACTCTCGGAAGTCCTGCGCGCGGCGACGAGCCGCCCCTGGAATACCAGGTGAAAGCCGCGTTCCTGCTCAACTTCACTAAGTTCGTGCAATGGCCCCCGAGCGCGTTCGCGGACGATCGAGCGCCGCTCGCCATCTGCATCCGGGGTGAAGATCCATTCGGAAACACGCTGGACGAGATCGTGAAGGGAGAGGCGGTGAACGGCCATGAACTGGTGGTTCAGAGAATGGCCCGCGGTCCTGTTCCCAAAACGTGCCAGGTTCTATTTGTCGCCAAGTCCGAAAAAGAGGTCCAACGGATTTTGGCCGATCTCGGCCCCGGCGTTTTGACCGTCGGGGAAGGGGAAAAGTTCATCCAGGATGGAGGCATTATCGCTTTCGTCATTGAGGATCGCCGGGTACGCTTCGACATCGCTCAAAGCGCGGCGGCGAAGGCCCGAATCACCATCAGTTCCAGACTGATGATGGTAGCGAGGTCGGTGGAGAAATAGCGCGATCTTATGCATCTTTTCCGCGACATGCCGATCAAGCAGAAGCTGCTCGGGATCATCATGTCCGTTACCGCGGCGGCGCTGCTCCTCTCCGGGCTAGGCATCGTAATCGCGGATTCCGTCCTTTTCCGCACCGCTATGCAGCGGGACATTTCCGCCTTAGCCCAGATTGTCGCCGACAATAGCATCGCCGCACTGGCCTTTGAAGATCCGAAAACCGCGACCGAGACGCTGGGATCGTTGCGAGCCAGACCCCACTTGGTTGCGGCGTGCATTTATCGTCCGAATCGAGCGATATTCGCCCGCTATGTGCGCTCGGGCGCAGCCGGGGAGTGCCCGCCAGTCAGCGCGCAAGGCAGCCAGGAGGACGGGGCGCGTTTCACCGGCGCGGCACTGCTGGTCCGACGCCCGATCGCGCTGAACGGACGGCGCATCGGAACTCTCGTCCTGCTGTACGATCTCGACGAAATCGCGGAGCGCGCCAGACTTTATGGCCAAACCGTGCTCGTGATCCTGCTGGTGTCCAGCCTGATTGCATTCTTGCTCTCATCATGGCTGCGAGCCATCATTGCAGGCCCGATTTCCCAGCTCGCGAACGCCACGCGCCTGGTATCGGAAACCCGCGACTATAGCATTCGCGCGCAGAAGCTCTCGGGAGACGAACTGGGCGCGCTGGCGGATGGCTTCAATGTGATGCTCACCCAGATCCAATCTCAAGACAGCGAACTCAGAAAAGCGCTCCTGGCTCAAGAGGCAGCCCTGCGGGAAAGCCAGGAAGTCCGGGATTCGCTTCGTACCACTTTGGCCAGCATCGGCGACGCGGTGATATCCACCGACGCGCGCGGCCGGGTGGTCTTCGTAAACTCCATTGCACAATCCATGCTGCGGTGGGCGGAAGCCGGCATCGTCGGCAAGCATCTGGACGAGGTCTTCCAGATCGTCAACGAATTCAGCCGCGTCAAAGTTGAGAGCCCGATCGCGCAGGTGTTGCGGGAGGGCCGCATCGTCGGGATGGCGAACCATACCGTCCTCATCGCGAAAGACGGGACGGAAATTCCCATCGACGATAGCGGCGCTCCGATCCGGGACGAGCACGGCGCCATTCAAGGAACGGTGCTGGTGTTCCGGGATGTTACCGCCCGGCGGCGGGCCGACGAAACCAGCCGTCTTCTGGCTTCGATTGTCCAATCCTCGGACGATGCCATCTACAGCACGGATCTCGCCGGCGTAGTGACCAGTTGGAACCGGGGCGCGGAGCGAATCTTCGGCTTCTCCGCCAAAGAGATGATAGGCCAATCCATTTCGATCGTCTATCCGTCCGATCGGCAGCAGGAGTTGTCCGGCGTCACGAGCCGCATCGGGGCCGGGGAGCGGATTGAGCACTACCAAACCATCCTGCGAACTCAAAATGGCGAGTTCCTGAACGTCTCGCTCACCATCTCGCCCATGCAGGACCCGTTAGCGCGCATCGCCGGCGCGTCGGTGGTTTGCCGTAACATCACCGAGCAGGTTCGCGCCGCCGACCGTCTGGCCCGCCTGAATGCCGACCTGCAACGCTCCAATGAAGTGCTGGCGCTCACCAATCAGGACTTGGAGCGCTTTGCTTTCATCGCCAGCCACGACCTTCAGGAGCCGTTGCGGATGATCACTGCTTACTCCCAGCTTCTGATCAAGTCCTATCCGGGCGAGTTCAGCGGCGACGCCAGCGTATTTGTCGGTAACATCGTCGACGGCACCACGCGGATGCGCGAATTGCTGTCGGACCTGCTGGCGTACACCGAAATCAGAAGCCGGGACCAGCAGCCTGCGGAAGCGGTGGATCTCAACGTCGTTATCGACCATGTTCGGCAGAATCTGAAAGCATCCATGGATGAGAGCGGCGCCGAGGTAACCAGCGACCGTTTGCCGCTGCTGCGCGCGCACGGATCCCATTTTGAGCCTCTATTTCAGAATTTGATCGGAAACGCGATCAAATATCGTAGCGCGCAGCCGCCGCGCATCCACGTCTCAGTGCAGGAAGTCGACGGCGAGCTGCGGTTCGCGGTATCCGACAATGGCATCGGCATCGATCCCGAGTATCACCAGCAGATTTTTGAGGTGTTCCGGCGGCTGCATGGCAGAGCGATTCCCGGCACCGGCGTAGGCCTGGCGATTTGCCAGCGGGTAGTGGAACGCTACGGAGGGCGAATCTGGGTGGAGTCGAAGGCCGGCCAAGGCTCGGTTTTTTGGTTCACGCTGCCGCATATCGCGGTTCGCTCCGCGAAGGAGGACGAATGAATACGCCGCCGAAGGGCAACCACTCCTGGGATGGGGCGCAGCCCGGCGGGGGCTCATCCAAGCCGGCAGCGGGGACCTGTATGAGGCCAGGAAAATTTGCGGCGCTAGCAGGGCGTGTCGAAAGCGGCTTCCGAATGGTCGCGACTGGAATCAAGCACTTGGGCAACGGTCTTATCGCCTTACGCCGCGTTGGGCGGCCGCACCGCTTCCTTGCGGTCGCGGCTCTGTAACGCGCGCAATTTACTGAGCCGCGCGCGTGAGCGAGCGGTCTTTTGGGACTT
>Ga0302325_10002759_pt1 | contig 42230 bp, 34 predicted proteins | sample Palsa_T0_2_FD_201948 | JGI IMG/M metagenome (GOLD analysis project Ga0302325, IMG submission 201948) | Peat permafrost microbial communities from Stordalen Mire near Abisko, Sweden - Palsa_T0_2 | ecosystem: Environmental > Terrestrial > Soil > Palsa > Peat permafrost | place: Sweden: Abisko... | reverse complement strand
GCAATCACGCCAACTCTCCCCTTGCATACCGTTATCGAGCAATGGAGCATGATTTCCAAATCGCTCGCCGAACCAAACCGTAAGAGGAGGCCGCAGGCCGAATTCTTATCTTAGCGCTTATGGGTGGGGCACCCGACTCCGTTTTCGTTCCTGTCGGCCGTTTGTGGGGTGAAAGCCGGGCTTGGGGCTTCGTTTTCAGCTTTATGCTGGGAGCGGCTACACTGGTTTTGTGACCGACGATCGGCCAGAGACAGAACAGAACGCGACACCGGTCGGCGGCACTGCGGGCCAGGGGAATGGCGCGCGGCAGAATGCGCTGCGGTTCGTGGTGGCGGCGCTGATGTTGCGCGGGGACGAGGTGCTGATCTGCCAACGCCGGCCGGATCAGCCGATGGCCTTGCAGTGGGAGTTTCCGGGCGGGAAGATTGAGCCCGGCGAGGGTCCGGAAGAAGCTCTGGCGCGCGAGCTGGATGAAGAGCTGGGCATCGAGGCGACCATCGGGACCAAGGTGACGCATATCCGGCATAACTACCGGCATGGCGGCGCGGTGGATTTGCAGTTCTTTGCGGTGTACGAGTTTCGCGGGGAGATTGAGAACCGCATCTTTCGCGATGTGCGCTGGGTGAAGCTGGAGGAGCTGCCGAACTACGATTTTCTGATGGCCGACCGCGGTCTGATCAAGGATCTGGCGCAGGGGAAGCTGCTTTAGTCCGTCGAACGGAACTCGGGTTTTTCGAACGGAATAGCATCGCCTACTTTATCCGATCAGTAGTAAGATAAGCGGTATGGCTACCCATGCGACGCTTCACAAGATTAAGCGAAGCTTTACGATCACGCCGGAATCGGCGGCATTTCTGCGTGCGGCGCGTGCGGAACGAAACGCTGGGTCGGATTCGGAAACCTTGGACTTGCTGCTTAGAGAGTTGATGGAAAAGCGCAAGCTGGCAGAGATCGACGCGGCCTACACGGCCTACTACGACGCGGCATCCGACGAGCAGTTGGCGGAAGAGACAGAATGGGCCCAGAAGGTCGGTCCGAATGTATTCGCAGGCATCGAACCTTGAGCGCCGCATCGGAAAGACTCCCGATGCGAGGAGAAATCTGGTGGACGCAATTCCCGACCGACCCTCCCGGCAAGACGAGGCGGCCAGTGATTGTCGTTTCGCCGAATGGACGTAACAGCAACCCACGCGCCACCACGGTGCTCGTGATTCCCCTATCGACATCCATTCACAAGCTCGCCCCAGGACACTTGCTCTTGCGCGCTGGGGAAACGGGTCTCCCGGCCGATAGCTCGGCCCAGGCCGACAATCTGTGTGTGGTTTTGCGCAATGATTTGGTCGAGCCGGTTCGGGGTCATCGAGCTGTCTCACACACGCAGATTTGCCGTCTGGCTTCGCTGGTTCGGACTGCGATGGGGTGCGTGGAGTAATCGTCAGCGAATAACTACTTGCCGTGCATGACGTAGAGGATTCGGCTGTCTTGCCGCGATAGCTTGATTTCCGCAACCCCTCCATCGCTTCCACTCGGCAAGGTTCCCTCTACGGTCCAGACGCCCCTTTTGTCCAGAACTGCGTGAAACGGCCTTTCCGATGCGATTTGCTTCTGCCCATAAATTGGAACCAGGATCGCTTCGGCGATGGCAATTGCCGTTTTCGCGTCGGGGACGAACCCGGTCTTCGGGAAATAGCCCGGTTCTTCAGCGGTGACCGCCGACCCAACAAGGACTCCAAGAATAATCGCAATCATCTTGAAGTGTAGGAAATTTGATTTACGCATTGCCATTTTCTGTGAAACCTCTCTCTCAATGCGGCGCGAACATATACGCGACGTTGAGGCCGATGATGATGAGGCACGTGACCCAGGCGAATAAGTTGAAGAGCCGGGAGTTTACATGATCGCCCATGAGGTCTTTGCGGTTGATGAGGACGAGCATGAGGATGATGACGACGGGGAGCAGAATGCCGTTGAAGACCTGGGAAAAGATGACGGTCGCGACGAGTTTGGCGTCGGGCAGCAGCAGAACGGTGACCGCTCCGCCGGCGATGAGCAGGGCGTAGAGCCAGTAGAAGAAGGGCGCTTCCTTGAAGCTCTTATCCACGCCGGACTCGAGGCCGAGGCCTTCGCAGACGGTGTAGGCGGTTGAGAGCGGCAGGACGCTGGCGGCGAAGAGCGAGGCGTTGAAGAGGCCGAAAGCGAAAAGGATAAAGGCGTAGTTGCCGGCCAGGGGGCGCATGGCGTCTGCCGCGTCCGACGGGACCTGGATTGCGCCCATGCCGTGGACGAAGAGCGTGGCGGCGCAGGCGACGATGATGAACCAGGCGACGATGTCGGTGAAGATGCTGCCGACGACAACGTCGAGGCGGCTGGCGGCGTAGTCCTTGACGCGGATGCCTTTCTCGACGATGGAGGATTGCAGGTAGAACTGCATCCAGGGGGCGATGGTGGTGCCGACGACTCCGATGGCCATGTAGATGTAGTCGCTGGTCCACGCTGAGCGGTGGGGCATTTGCACGGTGGCCAGCAGCGCGTCGTGCCAACTGGGCTGCGAGAGTACGCCGGCGAAGATGTAGGCGATGTAGACGACAGAGGCGAAGAGGAAGATCTTCTCAACTTGCTTATAGTCTCCGCGAACAGCAAGCATCCACACGATGAAGGCGCAGATGGGCACGGAGACGAATTTACTGACGTGAAAGAGGCGCAGGCTGCCGGCGATGCCGACGAATTCGCCGATGACGTTGAGGTAGTTGACGATGACGAGCAGGACCATCACCACGACGGTGACGCGCAGGCCAAACTCCTCGCGGATAAGGTCGCTCAGGCCTTTGCCGGTGACCACGCCCATGCGGGCGCACATCTCCTGGACAACGATCAGGGCCAGAGTGATGGGAATGATGGTCCAGAGGAGCGAATAGCCGTACTGCGCGCCGGCCTGCGAGTAAGTCAGGATGCCGTTCGAATCATTGTCGACGTTGGCGGTGATGAATCCCGGACCGAGTACGGCGAGGAAGAGCATGATCCGGATTCGCCAGCGCTTCCAAAACTGTGCCATCGCGTATGCCTGTCCCGATCCGATCTCGACTTGGGTCTGCCGCTAAGTTGGTTGCCTTCCTGAACATACCATTCGGAACAAAGAAGCCAGAAGCGAGCGCTGCGATCCGGAGAGAATTGGCCGCCGCGAGATGATTGAAGATCGCCGACGGCCCGCGAGAGGGAGTTGTCTGCATCCACAAGGTGCTATGCTGGGTGCGGTTTCCCTATGGCTGAATTGTGGAGGGATGGTGGGGAATTCAGAGAATGCAGTCGGCAGGCGGCGGATGCTGGGGATGCTGGGCGCCGGAGCGGTATTGGGCCTGGGAGCGGCGGGCGCGGAGGCTGCGACGAAAGAGAGAGAGCACACGCCGGATGAACTGTTTGCGCAGGCCCGGCTGCGCAGCTACAAGACGCGCCGATCTTCGAGCTGGGACCGGACGGGAGGCAATGGAGACGCGGTGGGCGTGGCTCCAGATGCTTCGGCGACGATTCTTGAAGTTGCGGGAGCGGGGGTGGTGACGCATGTCTGGTTCACCATCGCGTCCGACGATCAGCATCACTTGAAGAACCTGGTATTGCGGGCGTGGTGGGATGGCGAAGATTCGCCTTCGGTCGAAGTGCCGATTGGGGATTTTTTCGGGCTGGGGCTGGGGGAATATTTCGTCTATCAGTCGTCGATGCTGGCTGTGGCTTCTGTAAAGGCGCTGAATTCATACTTCCAGATGCCGTTTTCAAAAAGCGCGAAGATGACGGTGACCAATGAGGGCAAGATCAAGACGAACAGCCTCTACTTTGCCGTGGACTATGTGACGATGGCGGAGATTCCAGCGGATCTGGGGCGGTTTCACGCGCAGTACCGGCAAGCCGCGCCGTGCAAAGGCGTGGTGGACGACTGGCAGGTGAACTGGGACAAGAGCGTCAACGACCTGAAGAATCTCGATGGGAAGGATAACTACGTCTTTCTGGAAGCTACCGGGCGCGGGCATTTTGTGGGCGTGACGCAGGCTGTCCTGCAGAATCAGGAGGGCTGGTTTGGCGAGGGCGACGACATGATCTTTATCGATGGCGACGCGCTGCCTACCATCAATGGGACCGGGACTGAAGATTATTACAACGGGGCGTGGGATTTCGCCAGCCAGCCGTTTGCCTTCGAGCACAATGGCGCGCCGTTCATTCGCGGAGACGAGAAGCTGGGCAGCCGGTACTGCCTCTATCGCTGGCATGTTGAGAGCCCGATCACGTTTGAGAAGTCGATCAAGGTGACGATCGAGCATGGGCACGGCAACAGCCGGTCGGACGATTTTTATTCGGTGGCGTACTGGTACCAGACTGAGCCTCATGCCGCCTTCCCTGCCCTGCCGGCTCCGGAGGCTCGGGTGCCGCGGGTGTTTCATGTGGGTGGGGCTGGGGCTGCGCCGGTTGCGGGTGAGTGAGCCTGATTTCAAGGGCTAAGTGGTGGTCCCAGGTCTCAGAGTCGAGACCTGCGGCATCCCGCTTGTTTCCTCGTAGTTGCTATGATGTTGGCACCATGACTTCTGCTGCTAACTCACTGCGTAAGCTTTTCCTGTGTCTGGCGATGTTGCCGATAGCTTTGCCTGCTTTGGCCAAAGATGCGCCGTTGCAGGTGCTCGACTTTCCGGCAACCGGGACGCCGGCGCTGCGCTTTACCTTCAGCAAGTTCATGCCGCTGGAGCGGGGTGCGGCACCCTGTTCCTCGTTCTATTGCCTTAGAGTTTTTCCAGCAGGTAGCTTATGACCTGGTCGGAGTGAACTACGCCGACCATGCGGTTTTGCTTGTCCACTACCGGAAGCGAGTGCAGGTTGTATTTGTCGAAGAACTCGGCTACGTCGGATTGGTGCATTTCGGCGGGGCAGGAGCGCACGCGCGGTTCGGCCAGCACCTTGAGGTGGCTGGCCGGCAGGGCGACGATCATGCGGGCCAGCGGGACGGTGCCGCGCAGGACGCGGTTGGAGCCGAGCAGGTAGATTTCAGTCACTGATTCGGCGTCGCCATCGAAGGCGCGCAGAGCTTCGACGGCGTCGGCTACGGTTGCTTCGTAGGGGACGGCGACGTACTCGGTGGTCATACGGCCGGCGGCTGAGTCCTCGTGGAATTCGAGCAGTTCTTCGACTTCGTGGCGCTCTTCCGGGTCCATCTCTTCGAGGATGGCTTCGGAGCGTTCGTCGGAGAGTTCGCCGAGCAGGTCGGCGGCTGCGCCGGGGTCCATTTCTTCCACGATGTCGGCGATGCGCTCCTCGTCCATGCCTTCGAGCAGGGATTTCTGGAGCTTGGGATCGACTTCTTCGAGGGTCTCGGCGGCAACTTCTTCGTCGAGGGCGGTGAAGATGGCTTCGCGCTCGGCTGGCGGTAGATCGGCGAGGATTTCGGCCAGTTCGGAGGGGTGCATTTCGCCCAGACGCTCATGCTCGATCTTGAGCTTGACGCGGCGGGCGGGATCGACCTCGATGACATCGACGAATTGCCACGGTATTCCGTTGCTGGCAAAGCGGCGGGAGAGCGATTCAAGCGTGTGGCGCGGGAGCAGGCCTTTGAAGACGCGCTGCACGGCGCCGCGCAGGCCGACTTCGACCTGCGAAACGCGCAGCAGATGCACCGAGCCATGGCCCAGCCATTCGAGGTCCACATCGTTGACGCGAACAACCTTGCGGCCGTGAATGTCGATGATCTGGCGGTCGATCAGGTCCTGCTGAAGGAATAGGTAGTTTTCGTCGCCGTTGAGCGGATGCAGCGCCGAGGGGGAACGCAATTCGAGTGTGCCTGAGGGAGTCTCCATCACCTGGTTGGAGGGAACGATCTGCAGGCCCTGCCGGGTTTTGAGCACCAGCCCGGCAACGCGTCCGGCTTCCGCGCCAGTGGCCACAGCCACGTCTTTGAGCTTGCCGCGGACGATGCCCTGCGCGTCGGTGACCGGCGTGCCGAGCATGGCGGTTAGGCTGACGCGGGTTGAGGTGCGGGGGCGCATGGCAAGTTGAGTCTAGCGTGAGTGGGCGGCGGTTGGCGAACGGCTAACATGAAGAGCAGGGGTGGTGGAAGATGACGAAAGTGGAGGCGGGAAGCCACAGTCGGGATGAGACGGCAGCGCGGAGCGCGATTGAGATTCGAGAGCTGAAGATTGGCGGGGATGGGAGCGCGTTTCGAACGCTGAATGAGGAGTGGATCGAGCGCCATTTCACGCTTGAGGCGAAGGACCGCGAGACGCTGAACGATCCGGAGAACACGATTCTGCGCAAGGATGGGCGGATATATCAGGTACATGCCGAGGGCGCGGTCGTCGGATGCGTGGCGCTGATTCCCATGGGCGACGGGGTGTATGAGCTATCGAAGATGGCGGTTTCGCCCTCGATGCGCGGGCGCGGAATTGGACGCCGCCTGCTGGAGCACACGATTGCGGAGGCGCGTGGGCTTGGAGCCAAGGGACTGTTTCTGGGGAGTAACTCTATCCTGAAGGACGCGGTGCATCTCTACGAATCGCTCGGCTTCAGCCACGTTCCGCCGGAGAAACTGCCGGAGATGCACTATGCGCGAGCGAATGTCTTCATGGAGATGACACTGTAGAAGCCGGCCCTTTGAACTCGTGGAATGCCATATCGCGGATGGCATTGAGGATAGCCTTGACACATTGAGCCTTACCCTTGAAACTGCCAGAAAGAAGCTTGCATCCATGCAGGAAGGCGAATGTCTTCAACGCTGGACAAGGCTTACAGGCAGAGATTGAGGCGGATTCCTTGACCGGACCACAGACAGGGCGGCTGAGTTTTAAGCTGGCATCGACGATGGATAGCGTGGCCGAGGTAGAGGCCGCGGCGGAGCGGATGACCCAGGCCGCGGGGATGGACGAGGATGAAGGCTTTCGCGTGGCCATGGCAGTGCGTGAGGCGGCCGTGAATGCTGTTCTGCATGGCAACGGCTACGACCCCAGCAAGCAGATCAGCGCCAGCTTTGAGAACAACGGAAAATCGCTGATAATCACCATTGCCGACGAGGGCGAGGGTCTCGATCCGGAAAAGATTCCGGACCCGCTGGCGCCGGAAAACCTGTTGCGCGGGACGGGGCGCGGCATCTTCCTGATCCGATCCTTCCTGGATGAGGTACACTTTCGTCAACTGCATCCTGGAACGGAACTGACGCTGGTAAAGCATCTTTCCCCGGCAGCGGACCATCCTCAACACGCGGACGCACCTCAAGATTTGGATACGAAATAATCAATCATCCCCTAAGGAGGGAATTCTGTGGCACTTTCAATCGCAACCCGGCAACTGGACGGAGTAACCATTCTGGACTTGAGCGGACGCATCACGCTTGGCGAGGGCAGCGTGCAGTTGCGCGACGCCATTCGCGACCTGATCAGCAAGGGCGACAAGCACATCCTGCTGAGCCTGGGCGATGTGAATTACATCGACAGCTCAGGCCTGGGTGAACTGGTCAGCGCCTTTACCACGGCCAAGAATCAGAACGCCGATGTGAAGCTGCTGAACCTGACCAAGAAGGTCAAGGACGTGCTGCAGGTGACGAAGCTCTACACCGTTTTCGATATCTACGACGACGAAGCTCACGCCATCGGATCGTTCAAGTAGCCGTTCGAGATCTCTGAAAACTGAAATGGCTGCGCCGGCCGAGGAAATCGGGGGCGTAGCCATTTTGTGTTTTGCGCTGGCTGGAACCCACCCTAGCCGGAACAACAAGTTCCCGGCGAGGGTGGGGCACCCGGACTGACTAGAAATGGACGGCAGGCGCGTTTCGCGAGGCTGCGTTGGCTTCAAAGTAAGCGTCGTTGACGTGGAAGCCCAGCATTCCGGCCCAGATGCTGTTGGGGAATTCGCGGACGAATGTGTTATAGCTGCGCAGAGTTTCGTTGTAGCGCCGGCGGGCGACGCCAATGCGGTTTTCGGTGCCCGATAGCTCATCTTGCAGCCGCATGTACTCCTGGTTGGACTTGAGCTGCGGGTAGTTTTCCGTAAGCGCGAGCAGGCGGCCGAAGGCGGAGTCGAGCGTGCCGTTGGCGGCAATCTTCTCCTTTGGGTCATGGGCGCTCAACAGGCCGGCGCGGGCGTTGGCAATATCCGCGTAGACGCTGTTTTCTTCCTTGGTAAATCCCTTGACGGTCTCAACGAGATTGGGGATAAGGTCGGCGCGACGCTGCAGTTGCACGTCCACATCGGACCAGCTGGTTTTAACGGCTTCGTCTCTCTGCACCAGCTGGTTCTGGGCGCTCTTGAAGCTGCCGAAGATCATAAGGGCGATGAGGAAGAAGACGCCCACAATTCCGAGAAGAACCCAAAGTCCACGACGCATATTTTTCTTTCTCCTGTATCTGCTTTTAACGCTTTAGAGAGAATCTGAATGAACTACCAATCTCCGCTGGCGCCGCCACCGCCGGATTCTCCACCGCCGGAGCCGTCGAAGCCACCACCACTATCGCCGCCGCCACCTCCACCACCCCAGCCTCCGCCGCCACCGCCCCAGCGGTCACCGCCGCCAAAGAGCATGCCGAGTCCGAAGCCAAAGAGGCCGCGTGCTCCCAGAAATACGAGTACGAGAACGACAATCCCGATACGGAAGATCAGCCCGATCAGCGATATGTGCGAGGGCTCGCGGCGCACGAGTTGTTGCTGCTGAGGCGGCGGTTGTTGCTGGAGCGAGACGCCCGCGTCGACCGCGATCACGTTGGCGATCTGGACGACGCCTCTGGTGACCGCGCCGTCGTAGTCCGAGGCGCGCAGTTGCGGCACCATGCTGCGGCCGATGTCGCCCACCTTGGCGTCGGGCAGGATGCCTTCGAGACCGTAGCCAACCTCGATGCGCCGCTTGCGATCCTGAATCGCAAAAAGCATCAGGACGCCGCGATCGGAGCCTTTCTTGCCGATATGCCACTTCTCTTCAAGGCGGCTCGTGAAGTCGTCGATGTCGTCGCCATCGAGCGACTTGATGGTGACGACTTCGATCTGCGCGTTGGCTTTGGAGTGGCTGAGATTGCCGCACAGGCTGTCGATTCGCGCTGCGGCGTCGGGCGAGAGAACGTGCGCGAAATCCGCGACCCAGTTGGTAGGCTTTTGCAAGTCTTCCACGCGCTCGGCTCGGACAGAAACGGCGGAGAAGCTGGAAAACAGGAGGGTCAGGCTCAGGAAGAGCCGAGTGGAAACCGAACGGGAACGGCGGACTTGCATCGCTTTCTATTGTACGCAAACGGGATCGTCGGGGTTCCGCTCGCCGCGCGGGAGTGGATATGCGGCGGCTGGGGCGACTATCCTGAATGCGATGACCACTGAGATGACGAACATTCCCGAAATTTCCCCCGCCGCTCCGCTTACCCCTCCCACAGCCCGCAAAGAACCGAAACAGACTCCGTTGCACGGCGCCGTGCTGGTGGATGACTACGCCTGGCTGCGCGAAAAGGAGAGCCCCGAGGTGACGGCGTATCTGGAGGCCGAGAATGCTTATGCCGAAGCGGTGACGGCTCCGCTGGCCGGGCTGCGCGACGAGCTTTACAACGAAATGCTGAGCCACATCAAGCAGACGGATGTTTCGGTGCCGTATCGCGAGGGCGCGTGGTGGTATTACTCGCGGACTGAGGAGGGGTTGCAGTATTCGGTCTACTGCCGCAAGGCGGATCTGGAGAACGCACGGGAGCAGGTAGTGCTGGATGGCAATGCGCTGGCCGTGGGCTACGCTTTCATGGCCATTGGCGACACGGATGTGACGGATGATGGGCGCTGGCTGGCTTACGGCGTGGATCACACGGGCTTCCGCCAGTACACGCTGCAGATCAAGGATCTGTCGACCGGCGAAGTGCTGGAAGGTAGCGTTGAACGGGTCGGTTCGCTGGTCTGGGCGGCGGATAACAAGACGCTCTTCTACACCATCGAGGACGAGGAGCAGAAGCGGCAGTATCAGCTTTGGCGGCACGAACTTGGGACACGGCATGAGAAGAATGTGCTGGTCTTTGAAGAGCTGGATGAGCGATTTAACCTGGCCGCCGGGCGCACGCGCGATGGCAAGTTTCTGGTGATGGAAGCGGCGAGCCACACGACGACGGAATCGCGTTTTCTGGCTGCGGATAACCCAACCGGCGGCTGGACTCTGGTGGCCGAGCGCGAGGATGAGCATGAGTATTCCATCGACCATCGGAATGGTCTTTGGTTTATCCGGACTAACGATCGGGGACGCAATTTTCGGCTGGTGACAGCGCCGGTGGCAACGCCGGGGCGCGAGCACTGGACCGCGCTGCTGGACCATCGCACGGACGTGATGCTTGAAGATATCGACCTGTTTGCGCGCTTCTTTGTCAGTTGCGAACGCGAAAATGGGTTGCCGCGTTTGCGGCTATGGAGCTTTACCGAGAACGACCGCGCGATTGAGTCGAATGAGATAGGGTTTCCGGAGCCCGTTTACAGCGCTTCGCCCGCGATCAATCGCGAGTTTGACGCCGATAAGTTTCGGTACGCGTATCAATCGCTGGTAACTCCCGGCTCGATCTTTGAATCCGATGTGGCGACGGGTAACTCGACGCTGCTCAAGCAGACCGAAGTTCCGGGCGGATTCGACCGCGAGTTATATGCTTCGGAGCGGGTCTTTGCCTCTGCTTCGGATGGCGCGCAGGTGCCGGTTTCACTGGTGTACCGGCGGGATAAGTTCGCGGCAGGCAAAAATCCGCTGTACGTGTACGCCTATGGCTCGTATGGCTATTCGCTGCCGATTGGATTCAACGCGAACCGGCTGAGTCTGCTGGATCGCGGCGTGGTCATGGCCTACGCGCACATTCGCGGCGGCGGCGACATGGGCAAGCCGTGGCACGACGCGGGCAAGATGCTGCTGAAGCGCAATACCTTTACCGACTTTGTAACAGTGACTGAATATCTGACGGCTAAGGGCTATGGCGACCCTGCGCGCGTGGCCATTGAGGGCGGCTCGGCGGGCGGATTGCTGATGGGCGCAGTGACCAATCTCAAGCCGGAGATCTTCCGCGTGGTGCTCTCCCATGTACCGTTTGTGGATGTGATGAATACCATGCTGGACGCTTCCCTGCCCCTGACGGTTCCGGAGTACGAGGAGTGGGGAAATCCCAATGAGGCGGAGTATTTTCACTATATGTTGAGCTACTCACCGTATGACAATCTGACAGCGGGGAGTTATCCAGCGATTCTGGTGAAAACTTCGCTGAATGACAGCCAGGTGATGTATTGGGAGCCGGCAAAATATGTGGCCAAACTGCGCACGCTCAAGTCGGACGACAAACCGCTGTTGCTGGTGACGAATATGGAAGCCGGACACGGCGGCGCAAGCGGGCGGTATGACTATCTGAAGGAGATTGCTTTCGACTATGCGTTTCTGCTGCGGGAGCTAGCGCTGGTGTGATAGGTTTGAGTTGAAACTCAAGCAAGGGGGCCGATGCGGAGATTGATTTGGACTCTTGTAACGGCCTTTTTGATGGCTTCTTCGACGGAGAGCTATGCCGCGTCGCAGGAAGCTTCGACCCCGATTCCGGGAGCGCCCTCTCAGCCGCAGAAGGTTTATTTCGACGACCACAATTTGACCCCGCCGTCGCTGATCGAGCCGCAAACACCGTTCGTTGAACCTCAGAAATGTTCGGGTGATTATCGCGGCAACGTCCAACTTTCGCTGATTATTGATGAGCAAGGTCGGCCGCGTGATGTGGTGGTCACGGATCCGATCGGAAACGACTTTGACATTTTCGCAGTAAAGCTAGTCGAGGCGGATCGGTTTGCGCCTGGATCTATCCATGGCCAGTCAGTGCCGGTCGGTCGCACAATCGCGGTCGCACTGCGAGCCTGCATCGTGAAGCAGAAGGACAGCGACGGAAAGAAGACGCAGACGCTGCATTTGAGCAAGCGTCCGGAACAGAAGCTTGCCTATGCGGTCGTGCCGGAGAAGGATGTCTTCCTGAATAGCGCGAGTCCGAGCCGGCCACTCTACAATCAGGCCGATTCGCTCGAAAAGGTAGGCGGAGCCGTCAGCGCACCAAAGGCGATCTTGCAGGCCAATGCAAGCTTTTCGGAATACGCGCGCAAGAACAAAATTCAAGGGACGGTAGTGCTGACCTTGATCGTGGACGCGCATGGGTTGCCGCAAGAGGTGCATGTCACGCGGTCGCTGGAGCCATCGCTCGATCAGGAGGCCATTGCGGCGGTGATGCGCTACCGGTTTCATCCGGCGATGAAGGCTGGCAGGCCCGTTTCCGTACAAGTTTCAGTGGAAGTTCGATTCAAGCTGTACTGAAATCGCAAGATCGTATTTGGTAGAGTGCTGTGCGACGAAATTGGTTTGGTTAGGTAGCTCTTACTCGAACAAGCTCATGCTACGGAGATGTCCGTCCTCGCAAAGCCATCGCCTTTGAAAAGCAGCGGCTCTGCAGAACTTTTAGCCAACGCATAGCTGAAGCAGTCGCCGAAGTTGAGCGCGGCTGGATGGCGGCCTTTACCGTAGCGGCGAAAGGCGTCGAGCGCAAGTTTGGCATGAAGGAGAGTTATCGGCGCCACATCGATCCGAGCAGTAAGGAGCAGGTGGTTGATTTCATGCTCGGCAGTGGCGCCAAAGCGGCTTGTCAGCACTATTCCAGCTTCCATGTAGCTGACAGATGAAAGTTGCCGGGAGTTGGCGCGCGCCAACTTCCTTGACAGATCGGCACGATCTGGCTCCATCATCAAAATTGCGACAATCACTGAGGTATCGACGACCATCAGTCGAAAAAGCCATGCTCGTTATAGCCGAGAATTTCGTCTTCCGTGCGCGTATCGAGCACAGGCAGGGCGTTGAGTCTCTGTACGATCTCCTCAATCGCCGCTATGTACTCCTCTTCGAACTTCGTTGGTTCCTCGGGGACGACGCTCCGCAGGCGGTCGCGCAGGGACGCGTTGACGGCCTGGGTGATAGTTTCGCCAGTAACGGCGCTCAACTCTCTCGCCAAACGATCGGTCTCGGGGTCCTGGATGTGGATCGCCATGTACATAGGGTACACCCCATGTACATGGCCAGGGCGATCAATGCCTATCCCACCGGCACGGTATCGCCTTCGCCGGGAGCCAGAAACAGATTCGCTTCCAAGCCATGCTGCCGGGTGTAAAGGTCGAAATAGCGGCCACGCAGGGCGAAGAGCTTTTCGTGATTGCCCCGTTCCACGATCTTGCCGCCCTCGACCACCAGAATCTGGTCGGCGCGGCGGATGGTGGATAGCCGGTGAGCGATGACGAAGGTGGTGCGGCCGAGCATGAGCTGATTCAGGCCTTCCTGAATCATGGCTTCGGACTCAGAATCGAGCGAACTGGTGGCTTCGTCAAGGATCAGAATGCGGGGCTGCGCCAGCAGCGCGCGGGCGATCGAAAGCCGCTGGCGCTGGCCGCCGGAAAGCTTGACGCCGCGCTCGCCGACGATGGTGTCGTACTGCTCCTGGAATCGCTCGGCAAACTCATCCACGCGGGCGGTGCGGCAGGCGGAGAGGAACTGCTCTTCGCTGGCGTGCGGGCGCGAGAACATCACGTTGTCGCGGATCGAGCCGTCGAAGAGGAAGGAGTCCTGCAAGACTACGCCGAGTTGCGAGCGGAAGCTATTGAGATTGACGGTGGCCAGATCCTGCCCATCCACCAGGACGCGGCCAACAGTTGGTGTATGGAAGGCGCAGACCAGGCTGATGATGGTGGATTTGCCCGATCCAGAGGAACCGACCAGCGCGGTGACGCTGCCGGGTTCAGCGAGGAAATCGATGCCGTGCAGAACAGGTTTGCCTTCTTCGTAAGCGAATTCAACCTGCTTGAACTCGACGCGTCCCGTGATGGGCGGCATGATGCCGGTGCGCTTCGGATCGGCGTTCTCTTCCATCTCGGAGAGGATTTCGGTAGTGCGGTCGAGTCCCGCGAAGGCCTCCGTGAGCTGCGTGCCGATATTCACGATCTGGAAGACCGGCGCAATCATGAAGGCGAGGAACATGTTGTAGCTGAAGTAGTCGCCGACGGTCCAGGTGTGGTGCAGCACGGCATGACCACCCAGCCACATCACGAGCCCGGAAACGAGTCCGAGCACGGTCGTCGAAGCCGCGGAAAGCGTGCTGGTCATGGTGAGCGAGCTGACCACGTTGCGCAGCAGGCGGTCGACCCCTTCGCCGAAGACGGTAGCTTCGCGGTCCTCGGCGTGATAGCCCTTGATGACGCGGACGCCGCCGAGCGACTCCGTGAGGCGGCCGGTGACTTCAGCATTGATCTTTCCGCGTTCGCGGAAGATGGGCCGGATGCGCTTGAAGGCGTATTGCAGAATCACGACGAAGACGCCAATGACGGTGAAAACGGTAAGCGTAACGGTAACGCTGCGGTTGAGCAGATACAGGAAGGAGAGGAGGGCGGTGAGCATGCCGCCGACGAACTCCACCAGCCCCGTGCCGATGAGGTTGCGCACGCCTTCCACGTCCGTCATGATGCGCGAGACCAGCGTACCTGTGCGGTTCTCGTCGTAATAAGAAACGGAGAGACGGCCGACGTGCGCCTGCACCTGTTTGCGCAACTCGGAGATCAGCTTTTGCCCTTCTTTCGAGAGCAATTGCGTCAGTGAAAACGAGCTGAGCGCCTGAAGGAGCGTCGCGCCGAAGACGATGCCGATCAGTTTCGGCAGTAGTTCAGGCTTGGGATGCGCCGTGGCCAAAACGCTGTCGAGCAAGAACTTGCTGAGGTAGGGCAGCGTAAGGCCGGCGACGGTCTTGACGGCGACCAGCGCGAATCCCACGCCAATGAGCACGCGGCGCGGCTTGACCAGCGACCAGATGGTGGGCCAGAGGCGCTTGAAATCTACCTTTTTCTTGGGCGAATCGCTCGCCTTGCCGGCGCCGCGACCGCCGCGCTCTGCCTGCATTGCCATTCCACCGCTTCTCAGGCTGGGCATGGCTTAGACCAACCTTGCTTTGCGGGCGGCGATAAAGCTGCGCACGCAGAGGATGACGTAGACCAGCGACAGAATCGCCATGGCGGCCTTCGACTCCGTAGCCGGCGGATTCTTCACGACCGCGCCTCCAAGCATCTGGAACCACTGAATGAGGCCCATAACGGTGCCGAGAAAGCCCAATAGGCCGAGCGTAACGTTGATGTGCATGAAGAGCTTGCGGCGCTTGGGGTCGGGCGAGAGCGCGACCGCGCCAAAGATGCCTAGCAGCAACCCAAGCGCTGCTGGAATGAGCGCCGTCGGGTGCTGGCTGCCCGTCGCAACAAAGCCAACCAGACCAAGGGCGATGAAAAGGACTGCAAAAACAATCGTAACTTTTGCCATTTTGGGGCAGAACCTCGGCAATCTCCGCAAATTTTGCTTGCAGATGTAAGTCTACCGGAAGGGATGAGACTGGACGGGCGCGGATTCACGCTTTCAAGAATGCCAGCACTTGAGCGACTTCGTCTTCTACTCCGGCTGAGCCGTCGAAGTGCAGGGTTTTGCCGTCCGGCACGGGCGGTTCGAGCGTGGCGAGTTGGCTGTCGAGCAAGTTGGGAGACATGTAGTGACCGATGCGATGGCTGAGCCGCTCAGCGAGGACGCTCCTGGGCGGATCAAGCCAGACAAAGCGGAGGCTGGGAAGGCCGGAGGCGAGATGTTCGCGGTAGGTCTCTTTAAGCGCGGAGCAGGTCAGTATGCCGGATTGGCCGCTTCTGTGCCAACCGAGCAGAATCTGATGCAGCGCGTCCAGCCAGGGAGCGCGGTCTTCATCGGTGAGCGGGATGCCTGCGTGCATCTTGGCTTTGTTAGCGGTCGAATGATAATCGTCGCCCTCGGCGTAGGCCCAGCCGGTGACGCGGGCCAACTGGTTGGCTAGATGCGATTTGCCGGAGCCGCTGACGCCCATGACGATGACAATATTGGGTTCCGGCATGGGCTACGCCTGGCCTTTGGGATAAAGCTTCACCAGATCGGCCATCACTTCTTCCGGGGTCCAGTCGTTGCCGGAGTAGAAACGGATGACTTTACCGTCGGGTCCGATGAGGGTGGTCGAAAGCGTGTGGGTGATGGTGCCGTTCTGCTCGTTGGTGAGGCCTACGTCAAACCATTGAGCCAAGGTGGGCAGCTCTTTCTTGCTGGAGACCGCAAAATCCCAATGGTCGAAAGCCTTGGGAGCGGCCGCGCCAATGTAGGTTTCGCCATAGCTCTTGAGGCGCGCCGGGGTGTCGCCGTCGGGGTCGAAGCTGGCGCAGAGCAGATGCGTATTGGCGTAGAGACTTGGGTATTGCGCGATCGACTTCTCGATGACCGCGAAGTTGTGGGTGACGCGCGGGCAGAAGTCGGGCAGCGGGCATTGCGTATAGATGAAGGTCAACAGCAGCGATTTGCCACGGAACTGATCGAGATGAATGGGATGGCCATCCTGATTGATAAGCCGGAAATTAGGAACCTGGTCGCCAGGGGCGGGGACGTGATATTGCACGGCAGGCCGGTAATCCGGCTTGGCCAGGCCCGTGATAACAAAGTGATCGACGAAGACCGCAGCGTCCGAGCCTTGTGAGACGAGCACGTCGGCGGTGACCAAATCGCCGGGATGAAGCTCGCCGATCATCCGCGTGTCGCGCAGCTTGTAGGGCATGGTCATCGCTTCCATGAATCCGGGGATGGCCTGCGCGTCGAGCGTCACTTCGCCGGTCGCGGAGTTGGTGGAGACCACTTTGCCGCGCATCGGGTAAGCCTTGAATTGCGAAGACGTGTCAGTAGCTGTATCTGCCGGTTTGGAATGGCAGCCGGCGAGCGGCAGCGTGCAGAACAGAAGCAGGAGTAAGGCTGGGCGTTTCACACTTCAGTGTACAACCGGGGTAGTTGGAGCGAGTAGAGAACCCCATGTGCGCCGTTGCCGGGCCGGGCTTTAAGATGGAAGCCGGGTGGGGCGATGAGTCTGCAGCGAGCGGCGCGGCAAGAGAGAGCAGAGGCCTGGCTAGCGGCAGGCGGCGTGGTCCTGGGAGCGAGCGAGCGAGCAACTCGGTCGCTGATGGCCGATTTTCAAGCGGCCCGGCGCGCAGAGGGTCGTACCGCCTGGCGAACGCCGGCAATTTTCTCCTGGGACAGTTGGTTACGCGACGAATGGCAGAAACGCAATGCCGCGGGAAGTCTGCTGCTCAATCCGTTGCAGGAACAATCGCTGTGGCTGCGGGTGATTCAGCGAAGCCGGCGGGATCTTCTGCATCCGGCGCGGCTGGCCGAGGCTGCCATGCGGGCTTACCGGCTGCTCGGAGCGTATGCGCCGGAAGCGTTTCGCGCTTCGGCGCGGCTGGGATGGGCTGGCGACGCGGCTGTCTTTGGCAACTGGGTGGAGGATTTTGAGAGCCGCTGCCGTCGCGAGGGCCTTGCAAGCGCGAGCCAACTGGTGTGGGGCCTGACCGAAGCGCTACGCGGCGAAACGGGCGGCCCGGAACGCGCTCCGCTGCTGCTGGTCGGCTTTGACCGCGTGCTCGAGACGCAGCAGGCTCTGCTGACGGCGTGGGGAGCGTGGGAGCGCATTGGAACAGCGGACTCTGCGCAGATCGCGCAGTTTCAGGCCTCGCCGGACGGTACTGCCGAGGTCGTCGCTTGCGCAAGTTGGCTGCGGGAGCAACTGGCGGACGATCCAGAAGCAGAATTGATGGTGGTCGCGACAGGCTTGGAGGCGCGGCGTGGTGAACTCGAACGGGCTTTTGGCGATCTGGGATTAGATTTTGAGTTTTCCATGGGAGTTTCGCTGACTGGACAGGGTGTAGCGCGCAGCGCGGTGCTGGTACTGCGCTGGCTGCAAGCGCCAATTGGCGAGGCGGAGTTGGATTGGCTCATCGGCAGCGGGCATCTAGCGGCAAGCGCAGAGGAAGAGATTGCGCTCGCAACCGCCATGAGGCAGATCCGGCGCGATGGCCAGGAACGCATGGAATGGGAGATGACCGAATTCGCCGGTCACGCAAAGGACAGTGAGAAAGAGACATCTGGCTGGGAGCGGCGACTGCTGTCTGCTCAGTCCCTGCTGGCGTCCGAGCAAGCACGGCAAAGTCCTCTGGACTGGGTAAACGTAGCGGAGCGGCTGTTGCAATCCCTGGGCTGGCCGGGATTTCGCCCGCTTTCAAGTCTGGGATTTCAGGCGCGCGACCGCTGGCAGCGTGTCCTGGAGGATTGCGGATCGCTGGGCTTCGACGGCCGCCGGATGGAATGGCCTGAGTTTGTGGCGACACTTGCCGATGCCGTTGCGGGAACGATCTTCGCCGCCGAGTCGCGCGACGCCGCAGTGCAGATTACCGGCCCGGCCGAGTCCGCAGGGCAGTTGGCGGATGGCATTTGGTTTCTGGGTTCAGATGAGGAGAATTGGCCCGGTCGCGGACAGCCCGACCCGTTATTGCCGATTGGCCTTCAGCGTGAAGCCGGAATGCCGCACGCCAGCCCTCAGGCAGATTTGGCGCTGGCGACCGAGGTCACGGAACGGCTGCTGGCGAGCGCCGAAACGGTGGTTTTCAGCTATGCGCGTCAAGCGGGCGGCGTGGAGGCTAGGCCTTCGCGGCTGGTGCTGCAACAGGTAGGCGCAGAGGTGGAAATCGCGGGCAGCAACTTGGCGGAGCGGCTGGATCGGACCGAGATCTTCGAAGACTGGTCGCAGCTTCCCTTCCCGCTCAGCGAGATCAGCGGCGGCGCGGCCACGTTGACGCGCCAGTCGCTGTGTCCAATTCAGGCGTTTGCGACTGTGCGGCTGGCTGCCGAGGATTTCGATCCCGCCGAGGCTGGGCTGAATGCGCGTCAGCGCGGCCTTCTCCTCCACGCGGTGCTGCACAGCGTTTGGGCCGGTAAAGGCGAAGGCGGAGTACGCAGTCTGGCGGAGTTACAGGCAATTCCGGATCTCAGGAATTTTGCCGGACGGATCGTCAGCCGCGTAATGGCCGAGAATTTTGACCCAGCTTTTCGCCGTCGGCGCAATTCTCTGCCCCGGCGCTTCCCGCAGCGCTATCTGGAGCTTGAGGCCGAGCGGCTGACCGGCCTGATCGCCGAATGGCTGGAGTTTGAGCGCCAACGACAGCCCTTTACCGTGGCGGAGACCGAAGTCAGGCGCGAGGTCACCATCGCCGGGCTAACGTTGCGCTTGCGGCTGGACCGCATCGACGAGCTTCAGGACGGCGGCAAGCTGGTCGTCGACTATAAGACGGGCGTAGTTGGCCCGCGCGCCTGGGAGGGCGATCGCCCGGATGACGTGCAGTTACCGCTCTACGCCACACTTGCCATCCAGGAAAAGCTGGAAGGTCTGGTCTTCGCCAAGGTGAGGCCGGGCGAATCGCACTTTTCTGGACGTGTGCGGGACGCGAATGGGACGTTGCAGCCGGACCTGGGCGCAAGATCGACGCTCGTGCAGAATCCGCTGAACGACGAGCAGTTACAGCTTTGGCGCGAGCAAATCGAGCGGCTGGGCCAGGATTTTCTAGCCGGACGCGCAGAGGTCGATCCCAAAGATTCGCAAAAGACGTGCCAGACCTGCCATTTGCACGCGGTCTGCCGCATCCGCGAGCGCGTCGTGACGATCGACGACGAGAACGGAGACGAGGAAGACGGGGGAGGGGTAGATGACTGAAGCCGCCAAGCCAGCCGCCAAGCCAGCCGCCAAGCTTCCGCCAGATTGGCAAGAGCGGACCCGCGCGCTCGACCCCTCACAATCGTTTCTGGTGCAGGCGCCGGCCGGTTCCGGCAAAACCTATCTCCTGACGCAACGCTTTCTGCGCCTGCTGGCTCAGGCCGAGCGCCCGGATGAGATCGTCGCGATCACCTTCACCATCGCTGCCGCAGCCGAAATGCGCAATCGCGTCCTGGAAGCCCTGGAGTCGGCGGAATCTCGACCCACAGCATCGACCCCAGGACCCCAGACTGGTGAGGTTGAAAGCCTAGAAGAGCTTGCCGCCCGCGCCTTGAATCACGCCAAGCGCATGGGCTGGCAGATTCTGGAGCTGCCCGGCCAGTTGCGCATCACCACCATCGACGCTTTCTGCCGCGGCCTCGCGTTGCAAAGTCCGCTGAGCTGGGGGCTGCTCTCCGGGCTGGGCGGGACGCTGAATCTAAGCAATTCCAAAGAAGCGCATCGCCGCGCGGCCCGGCGCACCATTGAACTGCTCGAAGGCGAAGATTCTCCGGCGCGGCGATCCGTGGAAGCGCTGCTGCTCTGGCGCGACAACAACTGGCAGGACATTGAAAATCTGATCGTCCAGATGCTCCAAAATCGCAACCGTTGGTTCCAGGACTTCGTTTTCGAGCGGGACGCCGATTGGTCCGCGCTTCGACGACGCTTGGAAGCGCCTCTTCTGCGCGCCGCGCGCCGGAAACTGGAGACGATCTGCACGATGCTGGATCGGCTTGACGGCTGCCGCGACTACGTGCTCGACCTGGCCCGGTTTGCCTGCGCGAACGGCGGAGCCTCGGTTCCGGCTGGCCTTGCGGAGCGCGCGGAACTCCCTTCCAACTTCCCCGCGGCCGGAAGCGAAGACGAAGCGCCGCAACTCGAAGATGCTGTCGCGGCGTGCGGCGATTTGGCCGCATTTCTGCTCACCAACTCAGGAACGTGGCGGAAGTCCGGCGGATTGAACAAGAACCACGGCTTTCCGCCAACGCCGCAGGGCAAAGCCGGCAAAGAGAAGTTCGGAGAATTGGTGGCAGGATTAGCCGAAGAGCCGGGTCTGGAGGCTGCGCTGGGAGCATTCCAAAATGCCACTCCATTGCGCTACGAAGAACAGGAATGGGAGCTGATCCGGCATTGCTTCGCCGTGCTGCGTACGGCAGCGGCGCACCTGCAATTGGTCTTTGCCGAAACCGGCTCGGTGGACTTTACCGAAGTGGCGCAGATTGCGCAGCGCGTGCTGGCCCCCGAAGGCGGCTACGCCTCCGATTTCGCGCAGCGTCAGGCCGACTCAATCCGGCATCTGCTCGTCGACGAGTTTCAGGACACCAGCCGCCAGCAGCATGAGCTGCTGGCGCGCATCGTCGCAGCATGGCCGGAGCGCGAAGGGCGCAGTTGCTTCTGCGTCGGCGACCCGATGCAGTCGATTTACGGCTTTCGCGATGCCGAAGTGGAACTCTTTGAGCGCCTCAAGACCAATGGGCTAGAGACCGTGTCGGATCAGGATTTCGAGCCGTTTCCCTTTGAATTTGTTCGGCTGGAAGCCAATTTCCGCACCGTTCCCACTCTCGTAAATGACCTGAATGGGCGCTTTGCGTTGGTTTTCGGCGAGAATTCCGGGGCTAAGTCAGACCCCGGCAGCGTCCAATTCGCTTCGGCCATCGCTGCGCGGGAGGCCGAATCCGCGGCACAGACCAAGCTGCATCTGGCCTTCACGCATTCCGGGGGGAAAGACGCCGGCGGGCCAGCGTCCTCGGCTCCCGAAACTACGCGCGAGACGCAGTTGCAGGAGCTTGTCACGCTGATTCGCGACAAGCTGGAGGCTGCCCGGCAGCGCGGAACTACGAAATATCGCATAGCCGTGCTGGCGCGGGCGCGCAAGTCGCTCATTCCGATTGCCGCGGCGCTGAGCGATGCGGGCATCGGCTTCCGGGCGCTCGATCTGGTCAAGCTCAACGAGCGCCCCGAAGTGCAGGACGCGCTGACGCTGGCGCGGGCGCTGATGAATCCCGCCGACCGCACGGCCTGGCTCGGTGTCCTGCGCGCGCCATGGTGCGGAATGTCGCTGGCCGAGCTGCATTTGCTGACTTCGGCTGACGAAGCGAATATTAGCGCCGCTGCTGTTCCGGTTCTGCTGGAAAAGCGGCTGCTGGAGATTCGAGGACAGATCGGCGAGCGCGCTTTTCACGCGGCAGTGCGGGTAGCCAAAGTGCTGCGGATTGCGCAGGCCGAGCGGGCCGCGGTCAACGGCACGCTGGGAACCTGGCTCGAGTCGATATGGAAAGCGCTGGGCGGCGCGGACACGGTAAACCGGGCGCAGGCGGAAAATCTCAGCGTCCTGTGGACCGCTTTGGACAAGCTGCCCGAAGGCGAACTGGACCTTCTGGGCGCAGGGCTGGATGCCGCATTGGACGAGCTGTATGCGCTGCCCGATCCCGCATCCAGCAGCGAATTTGGCGTGCAGTTGATGACCATCCACAAGTCGAAGGGGCTGGAGTTTGAAGTAGTTCTGGTTCCCGATCTTGAAGCCCGGAGCAAGGGCAGCGACCATGGCCTGATGAGCTGGCTGGAACGCGGTCTCGCCGAAGCCGGCCCGGACGGCGAGATCAGCGAATTTCTGATTGCTCCCATCAAGACCAAGGGCGGCGAGGCGAGCGAGGCCAAGCGCTGGGTAGACGGCGTGAAGAAAGAGCGCGAATCGCTGGAGTTGCGCCGGCTCTTCTACGTCGCCGCAACACGCGCGCGGGAGGAGCTGCATCTCTTCGCGCGTCCGCGATTTGGTCTAGGCAAAACGCCCGGAGAAGCCGTCCTGGCCAAGCCAACCGGCCTGCTCCAAACTGCATGGCCGGCCTTTGAAGAGGAAGTGACGCAGCGATTCGACGATTGGTGGAACGGAATTTCCGCCGAAATAGCGGCAGAAGAGTTGACGAATCTGGCTGCCGAAGCCGCGAGTCCCGCAGCCAATTTGCTGCAAATGCCAGCAAGCGTTTCCTCTCCGGCGCGGGCCACCCGCATGCGCCGTTTGCCGGAGAATTACGCCGCACCGGAATTCAAACCGGCGGGAATGGAAGGCGGCGGCAGCGCTGCCGCGGAACCGGTTTACGCGCGCACAGAGGGTGGAATCGAATCGCGGCTGCTGGGTTCGGCCATTCACGCACTGTTGGAGCGCTACGGACACTTGCGCGCCACGCTGGAGCCCGACGAAGCATTGCGGGAACTGGACTCACCGCCTCCCTCGATTGTAGCCATGCTACGCAGCGGCGGCCTGGCGCGAGCGGCCGCGGAGCGGCTTGCAACCGAGGCGCTGACCGTAGTTCGGCATGCGGCGGCCGATCGAGACGGCGCATGGATTCTGGCGCCGCACATTGAGGCGGAGAACGAAGCGCGATGGACTGGATTCGCCAGACCCGGCGCGCGGCGGCCCAGCAATTTGCGGCCCGACCGGGTTTTCTTCGCCGCGAGACCGGGAGAAGCCGAGCCATCCTGGTGGATCGTCGACTATAAGAGCGCCGATCTAGTAGCGGCTGCTGGCGAAGCGGAAATGCTCGCCTTCCGGCAGGAGCATCGGGCGCGATACGCTCCTCAATTGGAAGCCTACGCGCAAGTGCTGCGCGATTTGCATCCTGGGCAGACGCCGCGCTTACAGGTTGGCATCTTTTATCCTCGGCTGCCGCTTTTAGACCACTGGATTGTTGATGGCGCGAACAGCCAGGAAACGTCATCGACGAACTCCCGATCCAACAAATGATGCCCGCAACTAATTCGAAAAGTCGGTGTCTAACCGTTTGACGGCAGGCCACTGCGCGATCTCATCGCCTGCGGCCGCCTTGCGTTTGAAGCTGAAATGACCTGAATCGAACGCCGTTGTACTTTGCACTGCTTGGGTCCGTCCGTTTGGATTGGACTTGTTCTCCGCGGGGGCGGCCACTTTACCTCCTGAGCTCAGGAGGAGCCGTTCCCGTCTCGCTCGTCGTTGCTCTGCGCGCACTTCAATGGTGCCCGTCCATCGCCGCATGCGAGGCAAGCCCCGGCCCCTCACTACCCTGCGACAGTGGACCCGCACCCCGACTTCTCCCTTTTCCACTCCTCCAAACTCGCAGGGACGGCCATGAAAACTAGCACCATGCAGCGACTTGAGCACTATCTCTCCCTCCCCTTTGCCGTATCGGTATCTCTCGTTCTGGCAATGTTTGCCGTATGCCTTTCCCAGGCCGGCGCCGCGCCAACGACCCGCCTCACCGCAGACAGGATTGCCGCCGAAGTTTCCAGCTCGCAGATGACGCCGCTGAAACCCTCGCGACGGGCCGCGGCGCTGGCTCCGTATGACACGGGCAAGCTGCCGGAAACGACCCGGTTCCAGGGGATGAGCATCCATTTCAACCGCACCCCGGCTCAGGATGCTGACTTGCAGGCGCTGATGGCCGCTCAGCAAAATCCGTCTTCGCCGCAGTACCACCAGTGGCTGACGCCGGAGCAGTTTGGCGCGCGCTTTGGCATGAGCGACGCGGATATTGCCAAGGTGGAGACATGGCTGGAGCAGCAGGGCTTCTCCATCGACTCGGTGGCGCGCGGCAAGACGATGATCCACTTCTCCGGCACGGTTGGGCAGGCGAATGTGGCCTTTGCTACCGAGATTCACAGCTACGCGTTGAAGACGGCGACGGGAACCGTGAAGCACTTTGCGCCTTCGAGGACGCTGAGCGTGCCTTCGGCGATTGCCGGGGTGGTGGAGTCGATTGCCAATCTGGACGACTTCCGGCCCAAGCCGCATGTCATCGTCAAGGCCAAAGTCAACCCCAAGCCGAGATTCTCGGGTTTTGACGGCTCAATCTTCTTCTCTCCCGGCGACATTGCCACCCAATACGATATTCAGAAAGAGTACAACGCCGCCTTCAGCGGCACTGGGCAATCCATCGCCGTCGTGGGCCAGTCGGAGGTTTCGCTGAGCGATGTCGAGGCCTTCCAGACCGCTTCCGGACTCCCCATCAAAGATCCCAATCTTGTGCTGGTTCCGGGCACCGGTTCTGCCGCCTTCTCGCCTGGCGACGAAACCGAGTCGGACCTGGATATGGAGTGGTCCGGAGCCATTGCCAGGGGCGCGACCATCAATCTGGTGTATACCGGCGATGGGTCCAACTCCGGCGGAGCCTTTGAAGCCATCGAATACGCCATCGACGAAAAGATTGCCAACATCGTCAGCAGCAGCTACGGCGCCTGCGAAGCGGACCTGGATGGCTTCTCTCTTGAAACCTCCTTCGATCAGGCAGCCACGCAGGGACAGACGGTGATGGCGGCCGCGGGAGACGATGGCTCGACCGACTGCTTCGGCAATACCGACCTGCCACTGACAGGAAACGACAGCCAGGAGTCCCTGGCCGTCGATTACCCCGGCAGCAGCCCCAATGTGACCAGCGTAGGCGGCACGGAGATCGCCCAGTCCAATTCGGCGTATGAGACCCAGGGTTCCGCTTACTGGGAAGAATCCAACGGTACCACCGACATCGTCGCATCCCTGCTCCAGCCGGTTCCGGAGCAGGCCTGGAATGAGGACTCAACCTGCGCCGGGTTTGTTAATGCCGGGGACGGCGGGTCGCCAATCTGCTCCGGAGGCGGCGGCGCCAGCATCCTATTCGTCAAGCCAAGCTGGCAGACCGGCGTCACCGGAATCCCGGCCGACGGCATGCGCGACGTTCCGGACATCGCACTCGACGCCGCGATTTACAACCCTGGATACCTGTTTTGCTCCAGCGACATGAGCGCCTGGCAGGCAGGGCAGGAGTCCAGTTGCACCAGCGGCTTCCGGGACTCCGCTACTGAAGACTTGACCGCTGCCGGCGGCACGAGTTTCGCCGCGCCGATTTTTGCCGGCATGGTAGCCATCATCAACCAGCAGCAGAATTACACCACCGGCCAGGGCCTGGTGAATCCGACCCTCTACAAATTGGCTTCCAATAGCACGACCTACGCATCGGCGTTCAACGATATCGGGGCGATCGCCGGCAGCACCAACGCCTGCGAATCCGGGTCCAGCTACTGCTCCAGCGCCGGAGAGTCGGGATTCGCGACCACAACCGGTTACGATCAGGCGACTGGGCTGGGCACGATCAATCTGTACAGCTTGGCAGCCGCGTGGCCGGCCAACTCCGGAACCGCATTGATTGGCACCACAACCTCGGTCACCGCCGCCAGCGCAGCACCGACCATCAATGTCTCCGACTCGTTCACCATCTCGGTGACTTCTGACACTGGGTCCTCCACTCCTACCGGCACGGTGAATATCTCGGTGGATGGAGGAACAGCCGTAGCCGAAACGCTGACCACCAACGGCACCTATGTCTATTCGACAACCTTCACCACCGCAGGCACTCACACCGTGACAGCGCAGTATGAAGGCGATACGACCCATGCCACTTCCACGGGCAGCGTAACCGTCACGGCATCGGGTACAACCTCCGGCACCGGGTCATTTGCTCTTGCCTCCACCAGCGTGACAGTTGCGCAAGGCAGCACCGGCACCTCGACAATCACGGTAACCCCTTCTGGCGGCTATACAGGCACGGTGCTGCTTTCCTTTGATACCTCAAACGACTCCGCTCTTGCCAATCTCTGCTTCGGCTTCACCGACACGCTCACCAGCGGAGATGGATCAGTGAGCGTCACTGGAGCCACAGCCGTAACCACCCAACTCCAACTGGATACCAACGCCTCCGATTGCCTGACGGCAGCGGCGGTCCGAAAAACGGGAAAGCATAGCTTCCGCAGCTTGCGCGGAGCTACAGGAGTGAGCAGCGTAACCGGCGGTCCCGGCTCGCCCGCAAGCGACGGCAAAACGGCTCCCGCAACCGTCGCATTTGCCGGGCTGCTGCTGGCTGGCTTGCTTGGACGTTACTCGAAGAAGTTCCGTTCGCTGGCTGGCGTAATTGCCCTGGTGGCGATCGGGCTGGCTGTTTCGGCTTGCGGAAGCGGCGGTTCCAATACCATCTCAGATCCGCCGAAGGGATCGTACACCATCACGGTGACGGGACAGGATTCGACCAATGCGGCGATTCCAACCGAAACAACCCGCTTCACCTTTGTGATCAACTAGCTTGGAATTTCGTCAAGGGCAGGCGCCGCACTGGCGCCTGCCCTTTCTTTTTGCTCGGACTGGCTCAGTCGATGGTCAGTTGGAAGGTAGTAGAGGCTGCAGGGATGGTCGTCGAGTTGGAGTCTTTGCCGGTAACGGTGACGGTGAAGCTGCCGGTTGGCGGAGACGTGACGAGGGCTCTTTGGGAACCTCCGCAGCCGGCTACCAGGGTGGTAACGGCAAGGCTGGCGGAGGCGACCAGAAGGATCGCAGCCAGGGCACGGAAACGGCGAGCCCTGCGGGTCAGTAAGCCAGCTAAGAGGAGGCCAGCCAAAGCTGCCGTTGTTGCAGGCGCTTTTGTCTCCATGGGGAGGCGTGAATGCGGCGAGTGCCGGGCAGGTTCGCGCAGTGCTGCGTCGGTGTTGCAGTCGGAGGCGATATCAACGAATTTGAGCTGGACCTTGACGGCGCGTGCGCCGGCGATGGTGACACTACCGATGTCGTTTGCGCCATTGGTGAACTCGAAACAGAGATTCCGCAGCGCGGCGTTGTTACCTGTCGAAAACGTGAGATCGACTGTGCCGATGTAGCCGTTGACTGGGGTGACGGTAATGGTGGACGTACCGGAGCTGCCGGGGTTGACGATGCCATTGCTGGCGCTGAGAGAAAAGCTCTGCTTGCCGGAGGTAGCCGAGGCAATTTGGATGGCAGCGGAGCCGGTAGATAGCGCGTGGGTTGCATCTCCGGAATAGGAGACGAGGACTTCGTGCGTTCCTTCCGATGCGAAAGAAGTGGTATAGGTAAAGCTCCCGCTGGCGTTGAGTGGATTGCCGGGGATGGGCGCGGCGGCGTCGATGGCAAGTGTGACCAAGCCGGTCGGGATGGTGCCTCCGGTCACCGAACTGACGGCGATGGTGAAGGTGTCGGAGGCGTTCAGCGCGGGGGTTTTGCTGGAGGCGGTGACGGTGGTGATGGTAGCGAGGATGGCCGGCGCGGTGCTGGCGGGCCATGCGGCGGCGAGATGGAAGAGGTCGATGGTGCCGAGGCCGGTGGCCTGGTCATAGCCGGGAGTTGCAGCGAAGCCGGGAGTGCCTTGGCAGTAAGTTGAACCTGCGTCACACTGATTGCCTCCAGTGGCGATGTCGCGGAAGGCGGAGGCATAGGTGGCGCTATCCGAAGCCAATTTGTACAGATTCGGATTGGCAAGCCCGGAGCCGGTAACGTATCCCTGCCGCTGGTTGACGATGGCCATCATGCCGGCGAAGATAGGCGCGGCAAAGCTGGTGCCTCCGGCGGCGGTAAGGTCGCCAGTAATTGCGTCGCGAAATCCTGCGCTGCAACTGCCAACCTGATTCTGCTGCCACGCGGACTGGTCGCTGGTGCAGAGGAGATAGCCGGGGTTGAAGATGGAGGCGGCAAGAGCGACGTCCGGCACGTCTCGCTGGCTGCCGGAGGGTATGCCGGGAACGCCGGTCTGCCACGCCGCCCTGGCGAAGAGCGTGCTGGCTCCCCCGCCTCCCGAGCAGATGGGATCTCCGCCCTGGCTGGCGAAGGAGGCGCAGGCCTTATCCTCGTTCCAGGCCTGCTCGGGGACGGGCTGCATGAGCGAGGCGAGGATGTCGGAGCTGCCGTTGGACTTTTCCCAATAGCCGCCGCCCTGGGTTTCGTAGGCGGGATCGGCCTGCGAGACTTCGGTGCCTCCGACGCCGGTGACGTTGGGGCTGCTTGCGGGATAGTCTACGGCGAGGGCTTGCTGTTGCTGCACGGTGAGCCGAGAATCGCCGAAGCAGTCGGTGGAACCGGAGTCTCCTGAGGCGGCAACGACAGTCTGGCCCTGAGCGGCGGCCTGGGCGAAAAAGGTTTCGAGCGAAAAGCCGGCGAGGGCTGTTTCGCAGACTCCGTAGCTGATGCTGACCACATTCGCGACGCGATTGTCGATGGCGTATTCGACGGCGTCGAATGCGCCCAGATTGTCTGCGCTGCCAGTGTAGACAAAGGTGAGGGTAGCTCCTCGCGCGGTAGCGCCGGACCATTCAAGGTCGAGATCGGACTCGGTTTCGTCGCCTTGAGAATAGATAGGCACGCCGGTGTTGGGGATGAGGATCAGGTTGGGATCTTTGATAGGCAGGCTGGCGGCGGTCTCAAAGGATTCAATGTCGCTGAGCGCGATCTGCGATTGGCCGACGATGGCTATGCTCTGCCCCGCGCCGTCGAATCCGGCAGTGTAGGCGGGCTGGATATCGTACTGGAGGGCGACGTCGGCGGGAGAAAAAAAGATGGTCTGATCGTAGCCGGAAAACTCCGGATGAGGCCGCGTTCCGGCGCTGAGGTGGAAGTGCGGCCGGGGGCGGAAGTCGTCCAAATTGGAGACTGCCTGGACAAAACCGGCGAGTTCCGCAGGGATGATCGGCGCGGTGGCGGGGGCGAAGTGGGTCTCGATTCCAGAGGGCGCGGGGATGGCGTAGGTGTGCAGTTCTGTGGCGAAAGCGGCGTTGATCTGACCGGCGGTTCCGGAGAAGCGCAGCATGGTTTTGCCGCGAGCGACGGAGTCGATTGCGAATCCTTGCCGATGGAGCCAGTTTTCGACCAGTTCCAATTCGGTTTCCGGCAAACCGAATCGGGCGGCGAACTGCTCCGGAGCGAGCCACTGGTGGTAGAGCGGTGATTTTGGGTCTTGCTGGCCGATCAAGAGGGACTGGAGATCGGCTTCCTGAGCCGGGGTGCGGCGAAAGTGCAGAGCAACACCCTGAAGTGGAGTTTCTGCCCGAAGACGACCGCGATCATATTGTGCCGGGGGATGGCGCCATTGCGGCGCGAGTGCTTCCTGAGCGAAGTGGAAGGCCTGACCGGATGCGGCGACGGGGAGAGCGACGCATAACAGAAGACTCGCCAAGAGGCGGCCCGAATTTGCCGAGAGTGGAAGAGTGTGCATGAGATAGCCCTATGGAGAACAGGAGAAGTATAGGGCTGGTCCTGAGGTCTCAAGCAACAGGATTTGCGTTGGAAACGACAGATTTTGCGTCGCACAAACATCCAGTGCAAACAACCGATTTTCCGGCTGGAATGAGGGACCCGTTGCGCAACTTCAGCTCACGGGGCGTTCGTTCTGGGCTTCATGCAGCGCCTGGGCTGCGGCGGCTTCCATGCTGCCTTTGTGGCGAACGTCCGCGCCTTTGACCCAGAAGATGACGTCTTCGGCGATGTTGGTAGCGTGGTCGGCGACGCGTTCGAGGCTGCGGCAGACCATCAGCGCGTTCAGAGCCTGCGGGGCCAGATGGCTTTCGGTGGCCATGACGTGAGTCAGCGTGACGTGGGCGGCGCGATTCATGCCGTCGACTGCATCGTCCATGCTGAGCACGGCCTGGGCCATTTCGGCATCGGCTTCAATGAACGATTGCAGCGACTTACGCACCATATTGGACGCAAGCGAAGCCATGCGCGGGATGTCCACCGGCAGGTCGGCAATGGCCATCGACTCCATCGTTCGCACGCGATCGCTGATGGATTTAGCGCCGTCGCCGACGCGTTCCAGGTCGGCGTTGATCTTGATCACGGCGAGAATAAAGCGCAGATCGATGGCCATGGGCTGTTCCATGGCGAGCAGATCGAGCGCAGCCTGATCGATTTCGCGCTCCAGGCGGTTAATGGCCATTTCAGACCGGCTGACCAGGTCGCAGATGGACAAATCGCGGACGCGATAAGCCTCAATCGCTCTCTGGATGGCTTGTTCGGCGAGACCGGCCATAACCAGAAGCTTTTCTTTAAGATCGTCGAGACTGCGCTGGAACCGGATTCGTGTCATCCAAACCTACCCGTAATGTAATCTTCGGTCCTTTTATCGGACGGATTGGTGAATATCTTGTGAGTAGAATCAAACTCGACCATGCGCCCGTTCAGAAAGAAGCCGGTTTTTTCGGCGACGCGGGCGGCCTGCTGCATGTTGTGGGTAACGATGACAATCGTGTACTGCGATTTTAGCTGGAAAATGAGGTCTTCAATCTTGGAGGTCGAAACGGGATCGAGCGCGGAGGCCGGCTCGTCCATGAGCAGGACTTCGGGATCGACAGCGAGCGCGCGAGCAATGCACATGCGCTGCTGCTGTCCGCCGGAGAGGCTGGCGCCGGATTTCTTTTTCAGATCGTCCTTGACTTCGTCCCAGAGCGCGGCGTGCTTGAGCGACCGCTCGACGATCTCGTCCAGCGCCTTACGGTTGGAGTAGCCGTTGAGCTTGAGGCCGGAAGCGACGTTGTCGTAAATCGACATTGTGGGAAAGGGATTTGGGCGCTGGAAGACCATGCCGACACGGCGGCGGACTTCAACCGGCGAGGCGTCCGCGTAGATGTCCAGGTCGCCGATGCGGACCGAGCCGGTGACACGGGCGATGGGATTGGTCTCGTGCATGCGGTTGAGGCAGCGCACGAAGGTGGATTTTCCGCAGCCGGAGGGTCCGATGAGAGCCGTGGCGTGGTTGGCCGGAATGGGCAGATTGATGTCTTGCAACGTGTGGTTTGCCCCGTACCACGCGTTCAGATTGGTAACCTCGATACCGACTCCCACTAGCTGGCTCCCTTCAGGATGCCGCGGCTGGCAACGTAGCGAACCAGCGAAACGGCGAGTACGATCAACGCAATCAACACCAGCGATCCGGCCCATGCCAGACGGTGCTGATCGTCGTAGGGGGAGATGGCGTAGATGTAGATTTGCAGCGGCAACGCGGCGATTTCATGGCTGGGCGAGAGGCTCCAGAACTGGTTGCCGAGCGCGGTGAAGAGGAGCGGAGCGGTTTCGCCGGCGACGCGCGCAAAGGCCAGCATGCAGCCGGTAATCACGCCGGGCGAGGCGGTCCTGAGGGTGATCGACAGAACCGATCGCCAGTTTGGAACGCCCAGGCCGAGAGCCGCTTCGCGCACCGAGTTGGGAACCATGAGCAGCATCTCTTCCGTTGTGCGGGTGACGGTGGGAATCATCATGATGCCCAAGGCGACGCCTCCGGAAAAGGCCGAGAAACGATGCTGCGGAACCACGATCAGCGCGTAGGCGGCGATGCCCATGACGATGGAGGGAACGCCATTGAGAACGTCGGCCGTGAAGCGGATGGCGTTCGCGAGGCGGGTGCCGCGACCGAATTCCGCCAGATAGATGCCGCCGCCGATCCCGATGGGAACGCCCAGGCAACTGGCGATGGCCAGCAGCACGCCGGAGCCGACGATGGCGTTGGCCATGCCGCCGCCGACTTCGCCTTCCGGCTTGGGAATCTGGGTGAAAAAGGCCAAATTCAGCGAACTCGCGCCTTTGTAGATGAGATAGCCAAAGATGGCGAAGAGCGGCGCAACCACCAGGATGGTGGCCAGGATGGCGAGTCCGGTGGCCAGGTGGTCGGTAGCGGTGCGCATGTTGTCGCGCATGCGGTTTTTGGGGATGGCGGCTTTCATCGGTCTCTCACTCTAGTGCACCCGCACCGGGTTGCCGCGGGTTACGGCCCAGACCAGCAGGCGGGCCAGTCCGTTGACCAGGATGGTGACAACGAAGAGAGCCAGACCGATCTCAACGAGGGCGCTGCGGTGCAGGTCGCTGGTGGCTTCGGCGAACTCATTGGCAATAACCGAAGCCATGGAGTGTCCGGTGGAGAGCAGGGATCTGTGAATTTCAGCGGTGTTGCCGATGACCATCGCAACAGCCATGGTTTCGCCGAGCGCGCGGCCGAGGCCGAGGATGATGGAGCCAACGATGCCGATGCGGGCGTTGCGCAGGACGGCAATGCGGATCATCTCCCAGCGCGTGGCGCCGAGGGCCAGTGCGGCTTCGCGCTGGCTATGAGGCACAGTGGACATCACTTCGCGGGTAAGCGAGGCAATGATGGGCAGGATCATGATTGCCAGGATGACGCCGGCGGTGAGCAGCCCGAGGCCAAGGTTGACGCCGCCAAAGAGGCCGTTGTCGCCGACCAGGCCCGTCCAGCCGAAGAGTTTGACCACGCCGCTTGCGCCGAAAATGTCGATCAGGATGGGACTGATATGTTCGCGGAGTAGCGGCACGAGAATGAAGATCGCCCATAAACCATAGACGACACTGGGGATAGCGGCAAGCAATTCCGTGAGGAAGGCGAGCGGACCGCGCAGGAAGCCGGGGCACATTTCCGTGAGAAAAATGGCTACGCCGACGGCCAGCGGAACGGCAATGACCAGCGCAACGAGCGAGGAAACCAGCGTGCCGTAGAGAAAGGGCAACGCGTAAAAGACGCCGTTAACCGGGTCCCAGAAGAGGGGCAATCCTGTCTGCGGATCGACGTTGAATTTGTAGAAGAAAGCCAGACCGGAGGCGTGCCAGCTCATCTGAGATTGTGAGATCAGTTCGCTGGCGATGAACGCGACAATGCAAAAGATGCTGGCGGCGCAGGCCAGCATAAGGAGGCTGAAGGCGCGGTCCGCGAGAGCGGAGTTGCCGCGGGCTTGCAGGAACCGGCGCACATCTGAGACCGTAGAAGCTACCGCTGCTCCTTGCGGCTTCGCCGGATCTGAAGCCGTCGCGGAACTGCCGGTTTGCCGACCGGAGGTCGGCTCCAGTTTTCTCAATCGAATCTCAGACAAAGGCACAGTCACCTTAGACAGGCTAACGGTCGAATGTGAACAAGGTGTTAATGCGCGGCAAAATCAAGCGCATAGAAGCGCGGTTTCCAGTAACCGCAGGTAACCCCAGATTGCGGGACGCACCAAACAAAATGGGCTCCAGGAGTCGCGTCCCGAAGCCCATGGACTGTGCCGGCCGGCCGCTACGGAAGGTTGTTGACCGTAACGTGTTCCTTGGAAACAAGGGAAGCGGGCAGCGGGGCGAAAAAGAGAGCGGAAGCTTCGTTCTGGCCGGAATTGAGCATCCAGTTAAGGAAGTCCTTGAGCACTCTGCCCTTAGCGGCGTCCTGGGGCTTGAGGGGAACGAGAATCCACGTAAAGCTGGAGATGGGATACGCCTGGGCGCCGGGGGCGTTGGTGATGGAGACGCGGTAGTCCGCCGGCATCTGCTTGACGCTGGCGGCGGCTTCGGTGACTCCGGCAATGGAGGCCTTGACCCAGTTGCCGGCGGCGTTTTTCACTTCTCCGAAGGCAATCTTGTTCTGCAAGGCGTAGAAGAGTTCCACGTAGCCGATAGCGCCGGGGAGCTGGCGGACAAAGCTGGCCACGCCATCATTGCCCTTACCGCCTACGCCAGTGGGCCAGTTGAGCGCCGTGCCCTTGTTGGGTCCGCCGGCCCAGTCTTTGCTGACCTTGCTCAGATAATCGGAAAAGATGTAGGTGGTGCCGCTGCCGTCGGCGCGATGAACGACATGGATGCCCTCGTTCGGTAGCTTAACGCCGGGGTTGTCCTTGGCGATGCGCGAGTCGCTCCAGTTGGAGATTTTGCCGAGGAAGATGTCTGCCAGCACTTCGGGCGAAAACTTCAGATCGGTCACGCCGGTGACATTGAAGATGGGAACGACCGCGCCGAGGACGGTCGGGATGTGGATCAGCTTGATCTTGGACTGAGCGATCTGCTCGTCGTTCATGGGGCCGTCGGTGGCGCCGAAGTCGACCAGGCCCGAGGTGGCCTGCTTGATGCCGCCGCCGGAGCCGATAGGCTGGTAGTTGATTTCGACGCCCGGATGGGCCGCGCTGTATTCGCTGAACCACTTGGAGTAGATGGGGTACGGAAAGGTCGCCCCAGCACCGGTGAGTTTCTGTGCCTGCGCCACGTTCAGGGCGAGGATGAACAGCCCTACTGCGCCAATTGCTTTTCTCACGTATTGCTCCTTACGGGATATAGAACCGCGTTTGATTGTCTACGCGCCGTGTTACTGGCGTTTGAATTCGAGCTGGAATCAGGCTCCGATTCGGACGTTCCGAGCTTATTGAGGCCGTGAGTGAGAGTCAAGAGGCGGCACGGGCGGTAGCCTGAGGCTCGGGGATTTCGCCCGAAGGCTGCGCGGTGGGGAGAATTCTGAGTGTGAAGTGGAAACCGGCGCCCTGGCCCAGTTCACTTTCGCACCAGATCCGTCCGCCGTGAGCCTGGACAATGTGCTTGACGATGGCCAGGCCGAGGCCGGTGCCGCCGGAGTCGCGGGAGCGGGCCTTGTCTACGCGATAAAAGCGCTCGAAGATGCGGCTGAGGTGGTCGTAAGCGATGCCGGCGCCGAAGTCCTGGACGATAAACTCGATCTCCGAATGTTCGAATTCGCCTTCCACCTTCTTGGCGGAGACGCGGATTCGTCCGCCGGACTTGCCGTATTTCATGGCATTTTCGATGAGATTGCCGAAGACCTGGGTCATGGCGTCGGGATCGGCGAGCACCAGATCGCTGGCCGCGCCGCCGGATTCCAGCACGACGCCGGAATCGACCACCATGCCGGCCAGGGATTCGATAGCGTCGTCAAGCAGCGAAGAGGCGCGGATGGGTTGGGGTTTGAGGCGGTAGTCGGTGCTTTCGACGCTGGCCAGTTCGAGCAGATCCTCCGTAAGGCGGTTCATGCGGTTGGAGTTCTTGAGAATAATCTGAAGAAACTCGCGGGTGGTTTCTGGCCGGGGATCGGGATCTTCGAGGAGGGTTTCGAGATAGCCGGAGATGGAGGTGAGCGGGGTGCGCAGTTCGTGGCTGACGTTGGCGATGAAGTCGCGGCGGCTGCGCTCGGCGGCTTCGACGCTCGTCACGTCATGGAGAACAACCACGGCGCCTCCGCCGGGCATGGGCGCGGCATTGATCTCAAAAGTGCTACCCGGCATGAGCGAACTGGCGCGGCCATAGCGGACTTCCCTGTTCCTGAGGGCGATTTCCGCACAGGCCAGGATCTCGGGGTCGCGGATGGAGTGAACCAGAGCGCGGCCTTCTTTGATCTGCGTTCCGGTGAGGCGGCGCATGACTGCGTTGGACCAACTGACGTTGCCTTCGCGGGTGATGGCGACGACGGCTTCCTGCATGGAGTCGAGCAGCGCGGCCAATTCTGCGCGGCGGTTTTCGAGCTCGGAGAAGCTCAGTTGCAGGCGCGCCGCGGTGGCGTTGAGCGCCTCGGCCATGGTGGAGATTTCGTCATTGAAGCGGTCGTCGAGGCGGGCATTCAAGTCACCCTCCGCGATGCGATGGGCAAACTTGACCATGCGGCGCAGCCGGCGGGAGATGCTGAGCGAAAACCAGGCGGCCAGCGGGAAAGCGACGACGATAGCGGCCACGCCGGAAAAAAACGCCTCGCGGCCCAGGACCGGCAGGGTGGAGATCGTCGAAGTGATGACGAATTGATGGAAGATGGCTTCCATCACCACCGCGTGGAAGACCAGCAGCAGTGAGAATGCTCCGAGAAGTTTGTAGAAGACTTTGCGCGTCATGGTCTTGGACAGAGAGGCGAATCCCGGTAGACGCTGGCTTCCTCGGTTTCCCACCCTGGCGACAAAGACAAAGGCCTCGCGAGGGTGGGGCACCCAGATTTTCTCATTCGCTACGAGAAGCTAATCGCCCTTGGGAATCTCGAAACGGTAACCGGCGCCGCGCACGGTTTTCAGGTAGCGCGGATTCTCCGCATCCACTTCGATCTTCTCACGGATGCGGCGAACGTACACATCTACCGAACGCGGCGTAACAAAGCGGGCGTCGCCCCAGACGGCATCCAGCAGATGGTCCCGGCTGAAGACACGGCCCGGATGGCGGGCAAGGTAGTCGAGCAGACGGAACTCAGTCGCCGTCGTGGTGGTAAGCTCGCCGCGCACCTTCAACTGCATCGCGTTGGCGTCGATGATGACTTCTTCAAAGCTGATGACCGTTGGCGTCGAGGGGCGCTCGAAGCGGCGCAGGACGGCTTTGACGCGCGCCACCAGTTCACGCGTGGCGAAAGGCTTGGTGATGTAGTCGTCGGCGCCCAGCTCCAGGCCGAGCACGCGGTCGTTTTCGCCGGCGCGCGCGGTGAGGAAGATGATCGGCACGGTCGAGAGCGCGGCATGATTGCGCAGGCGGCGGCATACGTCGAGGCCGTCTCCGCCAGGGACCATGATGTCGAGCAGAAAGAGCGCGGGGGCCTGACGCTCGGCGTCGGGAATGAGATTGGCCGGGGTGTGGTAGACACGGGCCGAAAAACCCGCCGCCTCCAGGTGATGCTGAACGAGACGGGAGATGTCCGTGTCGTCTTCAAGCACAAAAACGGTCTGGCTCAACTGCGCTATCCTCATTTGCCCATCAAGGTTTGCCCTTCAAGGCGTGTCGATACCGGCCAGAGGGCGCAGAACTGTCAGGCCCCCGGACCGGGTCCACTCCAGAGTAGAACGAAGGGGCAAAGAAATTGCAAACGTTTGATGAATTTGATGGGCCGGTGCGAGCACTTGCCGACAGCCTGGGGGCCACGGGTGATTTTGTAGAATCGAAATATCCGATGACTGCCCCCCACAGCTCCGCTTCCAAGCCAATCCTCCTCAAGACTGAGCGAAGGGCCGGATTTGGCGCGCTTTGGGGCGACATTCTGCAGCGGGCGCGAGTTTGGGGCCCGTGGCAATTATTCTGGCTTGCGTTGGCGGTTCGGATCGCGGCGATGACCCTGCTGCGCTACTACCATGTACGGCCGCAAAACGATCATTTTGAATTTGGATGGGAGATGGGCCGGGTCGCGCGGGCGGTCGCCTCGGGACGAGGCTATGCCGATCCTTTTCACGGGACTACCGGTCCGACGGCATGGGTGACGCCGCTCTATCCGTTGTTGATGGCTGCGGTCTTCAAGGTCTTTGGAATTTATACGGCGGCCTCGGCATGGGTGGTGCTGGCGATCAACTGCGTGCTGAATGCGCTGTTGGTCCCGCTGATCTGGGCGACCGGCGAGCGGGTGTTTGCGCAGCCTGTGGCGCGGTGGTCGGCGTGGATATGGGCGCTTTACCCGGCGGCCATGCAGTTTGCCGTGAAGTGGTTCTGGGAGATGAGCCTGACGGCTGCGCTCTTTCAGGCGGCTCTGTTGCTGGCCCTGATCATGCGCGGGGTTGGCTCCCGGCCGGGAGACGGCCCGACGTGGAAGCGCTGGCTGCTGTTCGGCTTGCTGTGGGGCGCATTGGCGCTTTCGAATCCAGGTGTGCTGCCGTTCCTGCCGGCCTGCGGCGTCTGGATTCTAGCCACGAAGGGACGCGAATGGTGGCGGGATTTCCCCAAGGCCTTCGCCGCGGGATTGGTCTTTCTGGCCCTTGTGGCTCCGTGGGCTTATCGAAACTGGGTCACCTTACACGCCGAACTGCCCATGCGCTCCAATTTCGGAGCGGAGTTGTACATGGCCAACGGGCCCGGCGCGACGGGGATCATCATGGAAGACGAGCACCCCAATGTCGATCTGAAGCAGTATCACCTGTACGTCGAGATGGGAGAGGTTGCTTACGCTCGCTGGCGTGGACAACTGGCCGGAGCAATGATTCGTAAGGATGTGCCGCGTTTTCTGCGCCTTTGTCTGACCCGGGTCTATTTTTTCTGGTCGGGAGTTCCGAACGCCTCGGATAAGCCGTTCAACAATCTAGGCCGCGGCATCAACTTTGCCGGCGCCTCCTGCGCCGGACTTCTGGGGCTGGCGTTGCTGCTCAAGCGGCGGAGGCCGGCTGCGGGCTTGCTGGCGACCGCATTTCTGTTGATTCCGCTGGCCTACTATATCGTCTCGGCCGCGGCGCGTTTTCGCCATCCGCTCGAGCCCTTGATCGACCTGCTCGCGGTCTATTTATTCCAGCAGGCGGAGTTGCGCTGGGGGCTTTCAGTATTTGGGCGGAAACAGCTGACGGAAACAGCCTGAAGCATCATTCCAATCGGAATTAGCGCCCCAGTGGCTCACGCGCGGGCGATAAAGCGCAGGCGAACGTAATCGCCCGTCCAGTTGCCCTGCTCATCGCAGAGGACGGGAATCAGCAGGGCGACGGTTTCTTCGACCACTTTGGGACGCAGGGATTCGGGTAGGGACGCGAGAACTCCGCTGCGGAAGGTGGTGAGCCACGCGGCCATGCCGGCGGGGAGCGGCGTAGGGCGCGGAATGAGCTGGATTTTCTGGACGCGGAAGCCGTGGCGTTCGATGCGCGCTGAGTAGCTCGCAGGCGTCGGGTAGTAATTGACGCTGTCTTCGCGGCCAGCGTAGCCGTGCTTTTCAAGCACTGCCGTGAATGCGACGAGAATCGCGGCGACGTTGCCATGGCCGCCCATTTCGGCAACAAAGCGGCCTCCGGGCTTAAGAGCGCGATGAACCCCGGACAGCATCGCGTCCTGGTCGCGGACCCAGTGCAGGGCCGCATTGGAAAAGACGGCGTCGAACTCGGCCTGAAATGGGAGGGATTCGGCGTTGCAAATCCGGGCGTCGATGCCCTTAGCTTGCGCGCTGGCGATCATGGCGGCCGATGCGTCCACGCCGACAACTTCCGCGCCCGACGCAACGATTTTGGCGGTGAGTTGGCCGTCTCCGCAGCCAAGGTCGAGGATGCGTTCGCCGGACTGCGGCGCGAGCCATTCCAGCACGCCTGCGCCAAGAGTGGGGACGAACGCGCCGACTTCGGCGTAGGTGGTGGGATTCCAGCTTTGGGTCATGAATCCTCATTAGGGTGATTGTCCGAGGTCACACGGCCATAAGGCAAAGTTATTCCATTTAGCCTGGAGATAAGAATTTCGAATAGCTGTCAGATCAGATGGATTGAACGGGGATCAGCGTAAGATCGTCGATCAGGCCGACTTCGCGCTGGACGAAGGGTTCGCCGTAGCGAACGCCGGCGAGGAGGCCGTAGTGGCGGGCTTCAGCGAAGGTGCGCTCGCGGATTTCTTCCTCGGGCACGAACAATCCCCCGCCCTGCTGTTGGTTGGCGTACTGAGACTGGTAGGCCATCAGTGAGGCGTGGCGCTGCTCGATGAACGGCGTGATGTCCACGATGAAACTGGGGCGCACGTCGGCGTAGAGCGAGGCGTAGACGATCTTGAAGGGGCGATGCGGCGGAAGCGACTCGACGCCGTGGCCGGTGAGGCGCGAAAGACCGGCGAGGAAGCACGCTTCGTATCCAAGTGTCGAGCAGGTAGCGTGGTCCGGGTGCCTCGCCTCCCAATAGGGCAGAATCACGACGCGGGGGCGAAGTTCGCGTAGGACGCGGGCGATTTTGAGGCGGTTTTCGAGGGTATTGGCGACGGCGCCATCGGGCAGATCGAGCGCCTGACGGTGCGTAACGCCGAGGATGCGCGCGGCTGCTTCGGCCTCCGCGGCGCGCTCGGCAGCGCTGCCGCGGGTGCCGGATTCGCCCTGGGTGAGATCGAGAATGCCGGTGCGGAGCTGGCGGGCAGCCATGCGGAGGAGGGTTCCTCCGCAGGTCTGTTCCACGTCGTCGCGGTGAGCGGCGATGGCCAGCACATCGACTTCAGAAAATGCGCCGGCTTCCATACGGATACGCCCTAGTAAACCGTGTTGTCGCCGTCGGTGAGCGCGTCCATATAGGCCACGTCGTAGGCGGTGCCGGTGACGGTTACGAAGAAGTTGTTGATCGCCGAGCCGTCGCTGGTGGAGTAGATATAAATCTGGCCACCTTCGGCAAGATAAAGCTTGTGCAGGCCGGTAACGGCGGCGAGACCGGTGAGGTCGCCTTGATAAGGCTCGATCATGGTCACGGTGTTGGTGGCGATGTTGAACATGGTGAGACAGCCATAGGGCTGTCCGGAAGCGTAGCGCTCGCCCTCGGTGCAGCGGATTCCGCCCAGCCACAGGGTGTTGTCATCGGCCAGGATCATGCGGGTGCGCTGGCCGGGAGCACTGTCGCTGACGGAGATGGGCGCAGCCGCCGTGTTATTGGTGAGATTGACCGGCGTAAGGAAGCCGGAAAAGAGCTGACCGGCGGCAAGCGTACCGGTCGTCGAGCCCTCGCCGAGCACGTAGAGGGTATCGACATTGCTGGGTCCGCCGGGGGTCTCAAGGGCGTTGCTGGCGCCGCCGGGAGTGTTGATGGTCTTGGCGGTAAGCGCGGCCTGCGTGGGTACACTTCCGGACTGTTCGCCGTCCTGAACATTGAAGGGAGCGGTGGGCAGGATGCTGACCGAGGAGGCGTTGCCGCCGCATTCCGGGCCGCAATTGAGGACGAAGATCGAGTTGCCGTCTTCCGAGAAAATGCCTTTGACCGGCCGGTCGAAGACCAGCGGCGTGGGGATGCTCTTGGAGGGATCCTGCATCTGGGCCAGGCACATGCCGGGGAGATTCTTCGGCTCGCAGTCGACGTAAGGCGCGGGCCAGGTCTGATGAGCGAGGTAATAGGCGGCCAGCGTGGCCGCGTCCGCGGCGGTGAGCTTGCGCGGGTAGTAGGCGAAGTTGGAGTTCTGCACGAACGCCAGCATGACGGTACCGCCGGGATTCATGGAGACGTGGGAGACGCCTGGCAGACTTAGCGGGTAAGAAGCGCCCGAGGTCTTGTTGATGACGGTGACCACGTTCGCCTGCTGGTTGGCCGCGATAATATAAGTGCCGCTGCGCGAGGTGAAAATGCTGGAAGAAAGAGAGCCCAGGCTGGCTGCAGATCCGGAGGTGGTCTCTTTGGCATAGTTGATGAGCGTAAAGCTGCCGTCTCCAGAGCCATAAACGGCGCCGACCTGCTCTTCCGGCATGTTCTGAATAGTGCTGGGCAGCGCGCCGCTGAAGCCGCTGATGAAGAAAGCCGGTATCTTATCGTTGAAGCTGGACCGGATGTCGTAAAAGGCATCGACAAACTGGAGCTGGCCGCGCGCCACCGCACTGGGGTTCTGGATGGCAATGAGCACCCGGTTGGCGATTCCGCTGGGAGGAAGTACGCGTCCTGCAAAGTAGAATGTCGTTCCACAGCCCGCCAGTACACCCGCGGTAGCCATCGCCGCCAGGGCGCAAATCAGGAGACTTCTCTTCTTCAAAATTCTTTACCTCAAATCAACAGGCTGATGCCCCGAGTATAACAAAGCGAAGCAGCGCCGATTCCCAGGCGCACACCCGGCTTTGTATCGCAGAGATGACTGCTGGGCGTTGGACGCAGCTGGGCGGCACAGGAAAGCGCAACCAGGGTATGGAAATCATCGATCGCAAGCCGTGGCCAAGTGCGATGGAGGCGGACAAGCCGGTCCGAAACACGATAGGATAGGAGGAACGTGCGAACCTTGAATGACATCTTCAGTGAACGGCCAGTGCTCTGCGACGGCGCGATGGGAACGGTGCTGTATGCGCGCGGAGTGTTTATCCATCGTTGCTATGACGAACTGAATCTCTCCGATCCCGCGCTGATTCTGGCGGTTCATCAGGAGTATTTGCAGAGCGGGGCGGAGATTCTGGAGACGAACACCTTTGGCGCCAATCGCTTCCGTCTGGCCCGCCATGGCTTGGCGGAAAAGGTTGCCGAGATCAACGCCGCCGGTGTGGGACTGGCAAGACAGGCCGCCGCGCATCTGAAAGAAAAACAGGCAGGCGACGCCTGGGTGGCTGGATCGGTCGGACCGCTGGGGGTGCATCTGGAGCCGCTGGGCAAGACGGGCCTGGACGAGGCCCGAAGTGCCTTTGTGGAACAGATTGCCGCCCTGGCCGCGGCGGGCGTGGATCT
>Ga0302325_10002757_pt1 | contig 42275 bp, 37 predicted proteins | sample Palsa_T0_2_FD_201948 | JGI IMG/M metagenome (GOLD analysis project Ga0302325, IMG submission 201948) | Peat permafrost microbial communities from Stordalen Mire near Abisko, Sweden - Palsa_T0_2 | ecosystem: Environmental > Terrestrial > Soil > Palsa > Peat permafrost | place: Sweden: Abisko... | reverse complement strand
GACGCGAATTGCGCGGCCGCAGTCGGCGTGCAGTTCTCGATTTCCAGCTCGGATAACCACAGTGTGCCTTTGCCGCCGGCACCGGCGACGATCGCGAACTCCATGGAGCCCAAAGCGGACATGGTTCCGGAGCCGAGCGGCCCCCACGCGAACTCTATATCCCGGCTCTGCACCCGGAGGCGTTTCCAGCGCCGCGGCGGCACGAGATCCTTCTCGACATGCCGCCAAACATTCTGGCCCGTTGCGTCAACCAGTTTGATTTCCAGGTTGTTGGCCGGGCCGTGGCCGCGCAGCTTGAAATTGACGGCATAGTCTTCGGGCATCGCGCGCCTCATCGCTCGCCGTGCAACTACGAAGCCGCCGCCGCCTTGGAAATCGAAGTCCATTCGCAGCACGGGGACGCGGCCGGTCGACTGCGGAGTCAAGCGGAGCTGTGCGTTGCCCGACACCACGGATTCCCATGCCGAGAGATCGACCGCGTCGCTGCGACGGTCGTTCATCGCTCGATTCCGGAAATTGCCGGCCGGGGAAGGGCAGGTCTCGCCGTCGGGGGCCCGGCGTCGGGCGAGCGTGGTGCATTTCTGCAAAACGCGCCCGCTGTTTCAAGTGAAACTTTGCGGTGCATTTAGTGTCAAGAAACATTAAGAAGCCTGTATTATAAGGTAGATCGCGAGAGTAGATCCCGCCTTATACGCGGAATTCAGTCATGAACATGTCGCCGCACCATGCCGTCGCACCGAGATACCTGATAGTTACCGCGGACGATTTTGGTCTGCACGAATCCGTCAATGATGCGGTCGAGCAAGCGAGCCGTGCCGGCGTTCTTACGACCGCCAGCCTGATGGTTTCAGCGCCGGCGGCCGCCGACGCGATCCGCCGGGCTCAGCGGCTGCCGAATCTTCGCGTCGGACTGCATCTCGTGCTCGCGGACGGGCGATCGACTCTCCCCCCGGGCCGGATTCCGGCACTCGCCGGTCGCGACGGCTTCATGGACGAAAGGTTGGTGAAACGCGGTATCGAGATCTTCGTCAACCCTGCAGCGAGGCGGCAGGTTGCGGCGGAAATTCGGGCGCAGCTGGAGGCGTTTCGACGCAGTGGTCTTTGCCTGGATCATGTCAATGCGCACAAGCACTTCCATTTGCATCCGACGGTGTTGAGCATTTTGCTTTCTCTGGCGCACGAATTCGGCATTCGAGCCATCAGGGTTCCGCACGAGCCGGCATGGTTCGCGCGGACCCACGGCAAGCGGCGCGCTGCATTGAGCTCCGCGTCGTTGGCGCCGTTGACCGCGGCAATGAAGTACAGAATTCGCTCCGCCGGACTGTTTCACAACGATCATGTGTTTGGCATCGCGAACAGCGGTGCGATGGACGAGGACGCCATGCTTGGAGTCCTCGCACGCCTTCAGCCCGGCGTAACCGAAATATACCTGCATCCCGCGAGTCAATCCGAAAGCGTCATCTCGCCCTCGATGCCGGCATATCGGCACAGCGACGAGCTTGCGGCGCTGTTGAGCCTTCGCGTGCGGACGGCCGTCCGCACGACAGGCATCAAGCTCGGCGGATACGGCGATGTTCTGCAGGACCTCGCCGGGTCCGCGGCCGTATACTCCGGCCAATGACTACAGCCATCCGTTTGCCGGCCATGTTGCAGCGGCGGCTCAGCGCCTCCGTCGATTCCTTGCTGAACAGCCAGCCGAACGGCGGCATCGACTTCAGCTGTCCTAGAGGCGCTGAGGCGCTCATGCCGGCGAATTCCGTGTCATGGCGCATTTTCAAAAATCCGATTGCGCTGTTCGTGGGAGGCACCGCGGCGGTAATCCTCGAATTGGCGGAACCGGGCGTGCGCGCGGGAGTTTGGGAACATTCATCCTTTCGCAAAAAACCGTTCGCGCGCCTGCAGCGCACCGGATTGGCCGCGATGATCACCGTTTACGGTGCACGCCTCGCGGCGGAGTCAATGATCCGCCGGGTGGTGCGCATGCACGACACCGTGCGCGGCACCACGTCCAGGGGAATCCAATATTCGGCGAATGATCCACGTCTGCTTACGTGGGTTCACGCCACGGCGGCTTACGGCTTTGCGGCTTCCTATGATCGCTATGTCGCACGCTTGGAGGAAGCTGAATTTGGCCGGCTGTATTGCGAGGGCGAGCCGGTGGCGCGCCTTTACGGCGCCGACGCTCCGCCACGCAGCCGCGCAGAAATGCAGGCCTTGTTCGACGGCAAGCGCCACGAGCTGGACCCCTCGCCCATCGTTTTCGATTTCCTCGACACCATGCGCAGGACGCCGGCGCTGCCGTCCTCGCTGCGCTGGATGCAGACGATTTTGGTTCGTGCTGCGATCGACCTGATCCCCGCCTGGATCCGCGCACGTCTTGGTCTCTGCGGCGCTTATGGTCTGCAGCGGCACGAGAGATGGCTCGTTGAACTGGCCGGTGCCGCCGCCGATCGGGTCGTGCTGCCGACCAGCCCCGCGGTTCAATCGTGCGTCCGCCTCGGCCTGCCAACGACATACCTTTACTCGCACGGGCGGCATTCACGCCCCGACATCGCACTTTCTTGATTATTACCCCGGACCTGCGTACTTTGTTCAACAAAGCTAAATGACGATGGTTACAACCCCATGACCAATACCACTCAATCACAGCATGCGGCGCTGAAAACCTTGTTCCTTCAGGCGCCATCTTTCGACGGCTTCGATGGCGGAGCCGGTTCGCGCTATCAGGCCAAGCGCGAAGTGAAGTCTTTCTGGTATCCGACCTGGCTCGCCCAGCCTGCGGCTCTGGTACCCAACTCGCGGGTCCTGGACGCACCCGCCGACGATTTGAGCGTGGAGCAGACCCGCAAGATCGCCGGCGAGTATTCACTGGTGATCATGCACACCAGCACGCCGTCCTTTCCGACCGACGCGCGATTCGCCGAGCTTTTGAAGCTGGACAATCCCGGCATCATGATAGGCATGGTCGGGGCCAAGACCATGGTCGATCCTGACGGTTCTCTGAAAGCGACCACGGCCGTGGATTTCGTATGCCGCGAGGAATTCGACTTCGCATGCAAGGAAGTCGCCGAGGGCCTGCCATTTTCGGCCATCAAAGGCATCTCCTATCGGGCGGATGACGGCCGGATCGTTCACAACCCGCCGCGGCCGATTCTCGAGAACATGGACGAGTTGCCGTTCGTCGCACCGGTGTACCTGCGCGATCTCAAGATCAACAACTACTTCATAGGCTATTTGAAACATCCGTATGTCAGCTTCTATACGGGAAGGGGCTGCCGCTCGAAATGCACCTTCTGTTTGTGGCCGCAGACGGTGGGCGGACATCGCTATCGAGTCAGATCCGCCGAGAACGTCATCGCCGAAGTGAAGTGGATCAAGGAAAACATGCCTGAGGTGAAGGAGATCATGTTCGACGATGACACCTTCACGGATTCGTCCGCCCTCGAGCGCGTCGAGGCCATCGCCCGCGGCATGGGCGCGCTGGGCATGACCTGGAGCTGCAATGCGAAGGCCAACGTCCCCTTCAAGACACTGCAGGTCATGAAGCAGAACGGACTGCGGTTGCTGCTGGTCGGCTACGAATCCGGCGACGATCAGATTTTGCACAACATCAAGAAGGGTTTGCGCACCGACATCGCGCGACGCTTCACCGAGGATTGCCGCAAGCTCGGCATCGTCATTCACGGCACGTTCATCCTCGGTCTGCCGGGCGAAACGCGCGCGACCATCCAGAAGACGATCGATTTCGCCAAACAGATCAATCCGCATACCATCCAAGTGTCCCTGGCCGCGCCGTATCCCGGCACGACGCTCTACAAGCAGGCTGTCGACAACGGCTGGCTTGAGGAAAACGACGCCGCGAACCTCGTCAATGAGAAGGGGGTGCAACTCGCTGCCATCAGCTATCCGCATCTGTCCAAGGAAGAAATTTTCCACAGCATGGAAGTCTTCTACAAACGCTTCTATTTTCGTCCCAGCAAGATTTGGGAAATCGTCAAGGAAATGCTGGTGAGCTGGGATACGTTGAAGAGACGCTTGCGGGAAGGCGCCGAGTTTTACCGTTTCTTGCGGGCCCACCAAGCCTGATTGCGGCGGGACGACGGCAATGACAGTCTTGCGTGCGTTGTTTTCGATACTCGGACTTTCCGCACTGGTCGTCTCCGCCGGTTTCTCGGCGTTCGCATTTCTCGCCGTCATAGTCTGGCGCGCCCGTCACGCGCGCAAGCGCAACGGTCCCCAACCGCAGTCGCCGGTCACCATACTCAAGCCGCTGTGCGGCGCCGAGCCAGGCTTATATACGCATTTGCGCTCGTTCTGCCAGCAGGCGTATCCCACCTACCAGATAGTCTTCGGTGTGCGCGATCCGGCCGACCCGGCACTTTCGGTGGTGGAACGCATCGTCGCCGAATTCCCCCGCGCCATGATCGATGTCGTGGTCGATCCGCAGCTGCACGGCGACAATTACAAGACCAGTAATCTGATCAATATGATGCAGCGGGCGCGTCATGGAATTCTGGTGATTGCCGACAGCGACGCCGTGGTGGGCCCCGACTATCTCAGCGTCGTCACTGCGCCCTTGCTGCAACCCGATGTGGGGCTGGTCACTTGCATCTACCGCGGTGTTCCGACCGAGACGATCTGGTCGCGTCTTGGTGCCATGTACATCAACGAATGGTTCGTGCCGTCCGTGCTCCTCGCATGGTTCTTTGGCCATAGGCAATACGCCTCCGGTCAGACGTTGTGCTTGAGGCGGGAAACGCTGCAAGCCATCGGCGGGCTGCAGGCTGTCTCCAATCACATCGCCGACGATTATCGCTTGGGCGAATTGGTGCGCAGCGTGGGACAGCGCATCGTGCTGTCGGGCTACGAGGTCGAGGTGGAGCACCATGAGCCGAGCGCGACCGCGCTGGTGCGGCACGAATTACGCTGGATGCGTACTTTGCATGTGGTGCGGCCTCGCAGTTTTCGCTGGATGTTTTTCAGCTTCACCCTGCCCCTCGCGATCGTCGGTGTTCTCTTGGCGTCCATCGGCGCGAGCGCCGCCGGCCTTGCGTGGTTGTTGTTCGCCATGACGAGCGTGACGCGCCTGGCGCTGCATTTCACACATCGGTTGCGCGGGCGCGGTTCGGTATTCGCGGATCTGTGGCTGGTGCCCGCCAGAGATCTCTTGCTTTGTTGGACATGGTGGCGGAGCTTTTCGGCCTCGAGCATTACATGGCGCGGCAGCGAGTTCAATGTCGATGCCCACGGCGTGATGCGGCGCATGGCCTGATCGGGGCAGGTCGCGGATCACCGCGCCGCGCGCATGAAGACTGCAGCTTATATCGGCGGCGCGCTCGGGCTGGTATTGCTCCTGGGAATACTCCTTCACGCCGATCTTCCGGCGTTGTGGCGCATAGCGGCGCTGGCAGGCGGAAAACTGCTGTGGCTTGCGCCGTACCGGTTGCTGTTCTTCATGCTCTATGCGCTCGGGTGGGCGGAACTGCTGCGCACCTACATCAAGGGCAAGCGGATCGGGCTCGCATATATTTTCTGGGTTACCACCGTGCGCGAGGCGGTCGACAGACTGCTGCCCGTGGCAAGCGTCGGCGGGGGCGTCGTGGGGGTGCGATTGATGCACATGCGCGGGCTGCCGATTGCAGCCGCCAGCGCCACGGTCATCGTCGAGATTCTGTTGACGCTCGCTGCGCTGTATTTGTTCGCGCTGGCCGGGCTTTTTTTGCTCGTGGGTTTGCACCCCGCAGGCGCCGCTTACCGCTATCTGGTTCCTGCCTTGTTGCTGAGTTTTCCCGTGCCCGTGGCGACCGCAGCGCTGCTTCGCTATGGCTCGGTGTTCTCCCGCCTCCAAGGGATTCTGCGCCGGCTCGCCGGAATCGATCTGCTGGCCGAGGGCGCGGCTTCGCTCGATGAGGAGATCCGATCGTGCCTCCGGCGCAAATCCTCGTTGGCCTTCGCGGGAACGCTGCAGCTCGCTGCGTTGATCTCCGGATCGCTTGAAATCTGGTTCGTGCTGCGCGTGGTTGGGCATCCGATCGATGCCGGCGCCGCGGTGATCATGGAGAGCCTCATGCAGGCGCTGCGCCACGCTGCCTTCGTGGTACCGGCCGGTATCGGCGTCCAAGAGGCGGCGCTGATTGCCATTGGCCAGGTACTCGGCGTTGGCACCGATATGGCCTTGACCGTATCACTCGCCAAGCGAATTCGCGAGATCCTATGCGGGGTGCCGCCGTTGGCCTCGTGGTGGCTGGTCGAAGGGAAGCGTCTTTGAGCGCAGCGGGCGCCGTCGCCGGGCTACACCGCTTCCAACACCGTCGCAATGCCCTGGCCGCCGCCGATGCACTGAGTCGCCAGGGCGTAGCGGCCTTTCTCCCGACGCAGCAGGGAAGCAGCCTTTCCCGTGATGCGCGCGCCGGTCGCGCCCAAGGGGTGACCCAGAGCCATGCCGCCTCCGTCGAGGTTGATCCTTGCCGGATCCAAGTGCAGCTCGCGAATGCAAGCCAGCGCCTGGGATGCGAACGCCTCGTTGATTTCGATGACATCCAGCGCCGCGATATCCAGGCCCGCCCGTTTCATGGCCTTGCGAGTCGCCGGAATCGGTCCGATGCCCATGATCGCCGGGTCGCATCCAATCGTAGCCATGGCCCGGATGCGCGCCAGCGGTGAGAGCGAGTGATGCGCGGCGAAATCATCGCTGGTCACCAACACCGCCGAGGCGCCGTCGGTGAGCGGCGAGGATGTGCCGGCCGTGACCACCCCATCCGCTGCAAATGCCGGCTTGAGCGCCGCCAGCGCCTCGAGCGTGGTCCCGGGGCGTATACAACCGTCGGTGTCGATCAACTCTCCCGATTCCAGGCGAATCGGCACGATTTCCTCGCGCAAGCGGCCATGTTCCCGAGCCTGCGCCGCTTTGCGATGAGATTCCACCGCCAGGACTTCCTGATCATGGCGCGATACATGGAATCTCTTGGCGACGTTTTCGGCGGTCTGTCCCATGGAGATGTAGGCATCGGACTGTCGTTTCAGCAATTCGGGACTGGGCGATTTATTGAAGCCGCCTTGAGGCACCAGGGACATCGACTCCACGCCGACGCAAAGGTACGCCTCGCCCACGCCAGCCTCGATTTGAGCGGCGGCGATGTGGATCACCGACATCGAAGAACCGCAAAATCGATTGACGGTCATACCGCCGACCTCCTGGGGCAGATTCGCCAAAAAAGCCACGATGCGCGCCAGGTTGGATCCTTGGGGTCCCTCCGGATACGCGCAGCCCAGGATGACATCCTCGATCAGTTTGGGGTCGAAATCCGTACGCTGCAGCAAACCTGAGACCACCTGGGCTGCCAGGGAGTCGGGCCGAAGCTCCGCGAACGCTCCCTTGCGGGCGAATTGCTGGGGTGAACGGGCATAGGCAGCGATGACGGCTTTCATAAGGAGTCCTGGAAGAGAGTCGCAGCAACTGGTTTTCTATCGCCATGATTATATAACCTCGGCGCACACTTTCGCCCGGAGCCGGGGCGCGCCGGGTGGTCGAAAGGTCAGGCGGCTGCGGCCGCTGCCGCCTCGCGGCCGGCGCTCCTGCGCAGCAAAGTAAGCGCCAGCACCGCCGAAGCCGCCATCAAGAACAGGCTGACGGCATTCAACACGGGCGTGGCGCCCTCGCGCATCCGCGCGTACATCATGACCGTGAGCGGCGGATCCGCGCCCACCAACATCAAAGTGGTGTTGAAATCCGCAAAGGACATGAGAAATGAAATTGCCGAGGAGCCCAGCAGTGCGGGGCGCAGATAGGGCAGCAAAATGGTGCGGAACACCGCGGCTTTCGATGCACCGAGATTGAGTGCTGCTTCCTCGAGCGTGGCATCGAAGCGGCGCAGCCGCGCGCTGATGGTCAGCGTGGCGATGGTCACGATGTAGGAGCATTGACCGAGCACGACCAAGGGCAGGCCGGGCCGCAAGAAATCCAGATCCAAGCCGAAGATGTCATCGGCGAAGTCGGCAATTCTGCTGGCGAAAGCCAGGATGGAGATTCCCAGAATCACGCCGGGGATGACCAGGGGGCTCAGCATCAGCACCGACAATGTTTGCTTGCCGCGAAATCGCGCGCGCTCCAGCAGGAACGCATTGGTGGTGCCGAGCAGCGCGGAGAGAACGGTGACCCATAGGGCGACGATGCAGCTGGTTCCCAGGCCGGCGAGCATCTCGCTGTCGGCGAACAGCCCGGTCCGGCCCTTCTGCGCATTTCCCAAAAACCAATCCAGCGTGAAGCCATGCCAGGGTGGGGCAGGGTAGGGAGCGTCATTGAATGCGAATACCGCGACCACGACCAACGGCAGAAACAGGAATCCGAGAAATGCCAGCAAATAGCCGGCCGTCGCTATGCGCAGCCACGGAGCCCTGGGCAGGGAGGGGATCATGTTCGCCGCATCACGTCGCCGAATCGCTGCCCGCTCAGGCGCAATCCCAGCACGACCATCGCGGTCGACAGGCCGAGCAGCAGGAAGCCGAAGGCGGCGCCCTGTTCCCAATTGAATCGGGTAATGAACTGCGCATAGATCTGCTCGGTAAACCACTGAGAGTTCTTGCCGCCGAGCAATGTGGGCGTCAGATAGTTCCCGAGCGTCAACATGAAAACCACGATGCACCCGGCGGTGATGCCGGGCGCCGCATGCGGGATGACGATGGTGCGGAGCGCGGCGAAACCGCCGGCCCCCATGTCGTAGGCCGCTTCGATCAACGAGTTGTCGAGGCTTTCCAGGCTGGATACCAGCGGCACCACCATGAACAACAGCGAGGTATAGACCAAACCGACGAATACGGTTGCATTCCTGTACAAAAGCTCCACCGGTACATCCGTGATATGCAATTTCACCAACAATGCCGGCAGCACGCCCGACTCGCGCAACAGGATCATCCAACCCAGGGTGCGAACGGTCTCGCTGACCCAAAAGGGGATCAAGCAGACGATGAACAGCAAGGACGCCGCCCGGCCGCGCGCCAGCTTGGCGATGATCCAAGCGATTGGAAAGGCCAGCAGCAGAGTCATCAACGTCGCGATTGCCGACATCACCGCGGTATGGACGAACACCTGCCAATAAAGCGGCTCGAGGAAGAAGGTCTTGTATTGCGCGAGACTGGGAACATAGTGGCGCGGCGCTACGCGCTCGCGAAACGACAGCACCGCAAGGTCCGCGTGCGGCAGGATGATCAGGGCGCCGAGCCAGAGCAGGGCCGGTGCCAGCAGCAAGCTTAAGGTGAGGCGCATTCGCCAGCGAGCCTGGACCGCGCCGTCAAGCATCCCGGCCCGCCGCTCCGGCGCGCGCCGGAAAACATACCGCCCGCAGCGGATCGAAGCTGAAGAAGACGGGATCGCGCGGTTCGAGGTCGGAAAACTGTCCGGTCTGCGGCAGGGCGATCCGGAACTCGCGCCGGGTCTTGCTCTCCTGCAGCAGCACGGCGGAATTGGCGCCGTCGAACAAAACGCTCTGCACGACGCCGCCGTAGTGCGGCTGGCCCGGTGGCAAGTCGGCGGCCGTTCGCGCCAGTGTGGCGATCTCGGGCCGCACGAACGCCTCCACCGCATCCCCCATTCCGATCGATCCGTGCGCCAGCGCACGAATGCTCCAGCCATCGCCGGTCGCGATTTCCGCGAGCTGCGCGTCGCGCGAAATACAGCTGCCAACGACGCGGTTGTTGGCGCCGACGAAGCTCGCGACAAAGGGCGTCTGCGGGCGATAGTACAAATCCTGGGGCGTGCCCAGCTGCTCGAATCGGCCCTGATTCATCACGCCGACGTGATCCGAGAGGACCAGCGCTTCGGACTGATCGTGGGTGATGTACACGAACGTCGTGCCGAACGCGGCCTGCAGCTGCTTGAGCTCGATCTTCATGTGCTCGCGCAGCTTGAGATCCAGAGCACCCAGCGGCTCATCGAGCAGCAGCAATGTAGGCTCCAACACCAAACTGCGCGCGATTGCGACGCGTTGGCGCTGGCCACCCGACAGTTCGTCGACCCGCTTGTGTGCGGCCCCCTCGAGGCCGACTCGCTCCAGCATGGCTGCGCAGCGCCGGCTTCGCTCCGCGCGGTCGACGCCGCGGCGCGCCAGACCGTAGGCGACGTTCTCGCCGACGTTCATCATCGGGAAGAGCGCCAGCTGTTGAAATACCATGTTCACCGGACGGCGGTTCGGCGCAATGCCGGCCATACTTTTGCCGCCGATGGTTATATCGCCGCTATCGGGCGCAATGAATCCTGCAATCATACGCAGCAGCGTGGTCTTGCCGCAGCCGGAGGGTCCCAGGATCGAAAAGAAACTGCCGCGCGCGACGCTGAAGGACAAGGAATCGACTGCGGTATGGTTGGCGAAGCGCTTGACGACCGCGCTCGCCACCAAGTCTGCGCTGCTCAATTGGCCGCCTTGACGCGGTCCAGCACCCGACCCTCGATTTCCTCGAGGCCCGAGGGGATGGCCGGATACCAGTGGATGCCCTTCAGTACGCCGTCGGGAAATGTCGCCGCGAATTGCTGTTTGAGGCGCGGGTCGACCAGCGCTTCGGTGCCTCTCGCCGCGGAAAAGCTGCCCACGGATTTGATCACGCGCGCGGCGTTCTCCGGCCGCATGGTGAAATTGATCCAGGCGTACGCGGCGGCATCGTTGCGGCCGCGCGCGGGCAGCGCGAAGGTATCCAGCCAACCGAGCGCTCCGGAGCGGGGTACGATGAACTCGATATCCGGGTTTTCGCGATTCAGAGTCCAGCCGCCGGTGTCCCACATCATGGCGGCCGCAACTTCGCCGGAACGAAGGCCGTTGAGAAGCTGATCCTTGTTGTCGTAGAAGAATTTGAAGTTTGCCTTGCACGCAATCAGGGTGGCGCCCACCTGGTCCATCAGAGCCGCATAGGTCTTCGGGTCGCCGTACAGTGCAAAGGGATCCTTGCCTGACGCGAAGGCGAAGGCCATCAGCGTCGGGCGGCGCAGGCGTACCGCGGTCTTGCCCTTCAGGTCCGCACGGCACAGATCGCCATAGTCCGCGATCTTGGCGCGCTTGGTATTGACCACCAATCCGTCCGTCCCCCAAAGATAAGGCAGTCCGTAAACCTTGCCGTCGACCGTCGTGTTCCGGCGCACGATCTCGAGAAACCCCGGCTGAAACTCCTCGAGCTTCACCTTGGCAAGATCGAAGGGCTTATAGATGCCGAACTCCGCTTGCACGGCGGCGATGCGATCCTGCGAGGGCTGCGCGAGGTCGAAACCGGCGCCGCCCGTGGCGCGCAGCTTGGAAATGATTTCTTCGTTGTTCGACAGCGTTATCTCGACGTCTATGCCGGTTTCTTTTTTGAAGGCAGCCACCAAGTCCGCGGGAACGTAATCCGCCCAGGTCAAGATCCGCAGCTTGTCGGCCCGTGCGGAACCCACGCAAAGGCACATGAAGGCCAAAGCCCACGCCGATACGATGTGCTTCATTTTTTCGTCTCATCGCAAGCCGTCGATGCCGCATCTTACCGAAGCTTCCAGCGACAAGTTGCACGATTGACAGCACCGCCCCCGGCGCGGCACTCTGCCGTGTCGATGGCCGAAAATCAGCAGCCGGACGAGGAGTATCAATGTCCCGATCTGAACGTCCCGACTGGCGCACCGCGGGTGTGCGAGTCATCAGAAGCGATCGGCTGGATGGCAACACGCCGCAGACACCCGGCATGCAACGCGCAGCTGCGGTGAACTTCGCCCGCGTCGGCTCCCAGAAACTGTGGGCCGGCACCGTGGTCATCAGTCCCAATGCCAAGACCGGCGCGCACCACCACGGCGCGCTGGAGAGCGTGATCTACGTGGTCCGCGGGGCGGCGCGCATGCGATGGGGCGAGCGGCTGGAATTCACGGCCGACGCGGAGGCCGGCGATTTCATTTTCGTGCCCCCCTACGTTCCGCATCAGGAAATCAATGCGCTGAGCGATGCGGCTCTGGAGTGCGTACTGGTGCGCAGCGACAACGAATCCGTCGTGGTCAATCTGAACATCGACGCGGCGGAACGAGTCGAACAGGTGTATTGGACCGATCCGATCCATAAGACGCCCTAGCGGCGACGCCAGGCGTCCGCGCAATGCCGGCGCTTCGATCGCGCGATCCTTGACGTATACTATCGCAACATGCCTGAGCAACGCGCCCGCACCGACGTGCGTCTCGACACCAGCCTCGAATTGCTGCTAGAGCGGGCCCCGGCGGCCATGAACTCCCGGGTCCTTGCCACCGTAGTGTCCACGGCCGGATCCACCTACCGCAAAGCCGGCGCCCGCATGCTCATCATGGCCGACGGCAGCTATCTGGGCTTGCTCAGCGGCGGATGCATGGAGGCTGATCTGGCCTCTCATGCAGGGCAGGTCATCGAGGCCGGCGTACCGCGCGCCATCGAATACGATATGCGCGGACCCGACGATGTGTTGTTCGGACTGGGCGCCGGGTGCGAGGGCGCCATGCGGATATTGCTCGAACCCGCCGGCCGCGGGAGTTCCGCGGCTGTTGCATTGGCAGCGGCGGGACACGCCGCCCAGTCGGGCGAACCCAGCAGCTTGATAATCGTGCACGAATCCACCCAGTTGCCGCTGGGCACTTACCATGCCGCAAGCGAACTGCCGCCGGTGTTGCAGGCCGCCTCGCGCCAAGCGCTCGCCGAGTCGGCGTCGCATAGTGTGGTGTGGGACGGCGGCGGCGTGCGTCAGCGTGCCTTCGCGCAGTTCCTCGCCCCGCCGCCTCAATTGCTGATCTGCGGGGCAGGACCCGACGTGTCTCCGGTGGTTGTGGCGGCGAGAAATTTGGGCTGGGGCGTCACGGTCGTCGATCACAGGCCGGCTTACGCTCTCGAGTCGCGTTTTCCCGGCGCCAAGGTACGGCTCGTCGACGCGCATGCATTGCGCGGCGCCGTGGATCTGGGGCATTTTCATGCAGCCTTGGTAATGAGCCATCATCTGAAATCCGACGAGTCCTATTTGCGGGAACTGGCCGAAGCGGGCGTACCGGAATACGTTGGGCTGCTCGGGCCGCGTGTGCGCCGCGAACGGCTCGCCAAGGAGCTGGGTCACATGGAGCAGGCATTGAGACCGCGAATTCGCGGCCCGGTGGGCATCGATATCGGTGCGCTCACACCCGAGGCCATCGCGCTCAGCATAGTTTCCCAAATTCATGCCTGGCTGGCCGGCCGGCCGGAGTCCTAAAGAAATCCGCGCAAGCGCCGACATCATGGGCTATGTCCAATGCTGGGACGGTCCCAACTTATCGCTCCGGCGCCGACTCCGTGCCCGCCAACGGAACCGCAACCGCGCCGGAGGAGCGCGCGGCTGCGCTCGCGTTCCTGCAGCATCTCGCGGCCGAAGTTTCCGAAGGAACCATCGATCTTCCGTGTTTTCCCGATGTGGTGATCAAGGTCAGCAACGCCCTCGCCGACCCCGAAACACCGACCGACCGCGTGGTGACCATCGTCGGCGCCGAGCCGCGGCTCGCTGCACGCGTGCTGCAGACTGCGAATGCCGCCGCCTTCAACAGTTCCGGCAAGACTCTGACCGATTTGCGCTCCGCGATCACCCGGCTTGGCCAGCGGATGGTGCAAAGCACCGCCATGTGCTACGCCATGCAGCAGGTCAAGGATGCGGCGACTTTGCGCGCGATCGCGAAGCCGCTGGCCGATCTCTGGAACCGCAGCATCACCGTCGCCTCGATATGCCAACTGCTCGCACAGCGCTGCAAAGTAATGCCTGACGAGGCGTTCTTGACCGGGCTGCTGCACGGCATCGGCAAGCTATATATCATGGTGCGGGCCGCCAGCCGCGCACAAGGCGCGGGCAATCAAAGGCCGCTGCTCGAACTTATCGTGGGATGGCACGCCTCGATAGGCAAGACCGTGCTCGAAAGCTGGCGCTTTGCCGAATCCATGTGCGAGGCCATTGGCGACCAAGCCGAGATGGATCGCCGCTCGAGGCACGGAGCCACCCTTACCGACGTGCTGATCGCGAGCATCGTACTCGCCGACGCCCTGGAGATGCCGGAGCCGCGGGTCATCGGCAATGAAGCCGTCAATTCGTTCATCAGCGTCGGCCTGACCCCCGCCGATTGCGGCGCAGTGCTTGCGCAGGCAGAACTGCAAATTCGCCGGATTCGCGAAGCCCTGACCTAGTCTGCGGGCACGGGTGCACGAGCCTCCCAATGCTACGACGCGCCTCGCCACAACATAGCAATCCGACACATTTCTCCTACACAGGATTGTGCACCGCATATCGGTTGGCAAAGCCGCCATGAAACATACTTCCCGCGGTCAAATAAACGATGCGCGATTATGTCGAATGTCTAAGCAGGAGTGGCTCCGAGCAAGCTTGAGGCGACCGGGTTGGGTTGCAATCGGCGCCTGCGGCGCGCTATTGCTGCTGACGATTCTCTATCTGCTGATGATCGTGCAGCTCGGGCACGCATCGGCCGGCTCCGGCAATGGGCTGATCGCGGCGTACGCGGCGGCGGCGGCTTTGCCGCTTGTCGCCATGGCGGCCGTGATCTTGCTCGCTTCGAAGCGCTATTTCAGCAACAAACACTCCTCGGACGGCCGCTACAAGGCGCTCATCGATCAGGCCAATGACGGTATCGTCATTGTCGACGCCGACACTTATCGCGTGCAGTACGCGAATCCGGCATTTCTGCGGCGGCTCGGATACGGCAACGAGGAGGCGGCGGGGTTGACGTTGCTCGACATCTTCGCAGACGGCGACAGCAGCGCGGACAACCTGCTGGCGCGCCTCAAGGACGCCGATTCACCGATGGCGTTGAACCTGCAGCAGCGCTGCAAGAGCGGCGCGCTGCTGGATGCCGAAGTACGATGCAATGCCCTGGACGTCGATGGCCGCGATGTGCTTGCTTATGTGACGCACGATGTGTCATTGCGGCGCAAGGCGGAACAGCAGCTCATCGAGAATCAGCAGCGCCTCGATCGCATGGCGCATCACGATCAGTTGACGGGGTTGCCGAACCGGCACTACCTGACGGCATTCCTGCCGCAGGCCATCGCCGACGCAAAGGCCGCGGGTACGATGCTCGGGGTGGTGTTCCTGGATCTGGACCGATTCAAGCACATCAACGACACCCGCGGGCACGAGACCGGCGACAAGCTGCTGCAGGAAGTCGCGGCGCGGCTGCGCACCTGCGTGCGCGAGTGCGATGTCATCATCCGCATGGGCGGCGATGAGTTCGTGGTGGTATTTCGCAACGTCGCCGCCAGCGATGAAGTCACCCGCGGCGCGAGCCGCATCGTCGAGGCGCTGCACAACCCCATCATCATCGACCGCCAGCCGCTGCAGACCACCGGCAGCGTGGGCGTCAGCATGTATCCGCGCGATGGTGCGGACATGGTGGAATTGCTCAAGCACTCCGACACCGCGATGTATCAGGCCAAAGACCGGGGCCGAAACAACGTGCAGATGTTCAGCCACATCATGGATCGAAAGCTCAAGCAGCGCGTGACTGTCGAAGCGGCGCTGCGCGAGGCGTTGCGGCTCAAGCAGTTGGACGTCCACTATCAGCCATTCGTCAATTTGACGACGCGGAAGATCGTGGGACTGGAGGCGCTGATGCGCTGGAAGCATCCGACGCAGGGCATGGTCCCCGCCGACCAGTTCATTCCGGTGGCCGAGGAGACCGGACTGATAGTGCCTATGGGCCACTTCGTGCTGCAAAAAGCCATGCAGACGATGAGCGCCTGGCGCAAGGCGGGCGCCACCCTGGTACCGGTGTCACTGAACGTCGCGCCGGCGCAGCTGCAGCGCGGCGAATTGCACGATACGATCGCCACGCTGCTGAAATCCCAGCAATTGCATCCCACGTTGATTCAATTGGAAATGACGGAGCGGGCCATATTCGACGCGCAGGGGGGCAAGGGCGAGAACCGCCAGGACACGATGGCGCGGCTGCGCGACTTGGGGATTAAAATCGCGATCGACGACTTCGGCACGGGGTATTCGAGCCTGAGCTATCTGAAGAATTGGCGGGTCGATGCGTTGAAGATCGATCGCAGCTTCGTCCGCGATCTGGTGACCGATTCGAGCGATCTTGCCATCGTCAGCGCGATCATCGCGATCGCCAAGCACTTGCAGATTCAAGTCATCGCCGAAGGCATCGAAGGCTACCAGCAGGTGGAAATACTACGGCGCTTGGGCTGCAACATCGGACAAGGCTTCCTGTTCGCGCAGCCGATGAACGCGAGCCAAATGCTGCAAACGCTGCGCACCAACGGACAGCCCGCAAAGGTCGAGGAAGAGGATTTGCTGGCGGCGCTGAGCGGGACTTAAGATTTCGGGCAGCGCACAGCTTCGCCGCTGTCCGGGTCGAACAACCTAAGATCGCCCGGCGCCACGGTCAAACCGATGGTGTCGTTGACGCCGGCGGCCAGCCGTTCCGTGGCGAAAACCTGCAGGCGCTGAGCTCCCAGGCGTACGTGCACGATCGTGCCCGGTCCGGTAGGCTCGAGCAGTTCTATTCGTGCTGCGAGGCCCGACGCCGGCGCGCCCAACGCGATGCGTTCGGGGCGAACTCCCAAGATGGCACGATGGTCCTCGCGGACCACCGGCGGCGGCGCAATCCTGCCGAGGCGGTCGATGCCCATCAGTACGATCACGCCGTCCCCGTCCTGCACCAAACTGACCTCGGCGAAATTCATTGCCGGCGAGCCCATGAAGCCGGCAACGAACAGGTTGGCCGGTTCGTCGTAGAGCTCGGCCGGCGTACCGATCTGTTGGACAACACCCGCGTTCATGGCGACGATGCGATCGGCCATCGTCATCGCTTCGATCTGATCGTGAGTTACGTAAATCGTCGTCGTACCGAGTTCGCGCTGCAGCTTGCGGATTTCGTAGCGCATCTGTTCGCGCAATCGGGCGTCGAGATTCGACAGCGGCTCATCGAAGAGAAACACCTTCGGATCGCGCACCAGGGCGCGGCCCATGGCGACACGCTGCCGCTGGCCGCCGGACAGCGCACGCGGCTTGCGATGCAGCAGCTCCTCGATGCCAAGCTTCGCGCTGGCCGCCTTGACGGCATCATCGATCTTGTCCTTGCTCAGGCCGCGCAGCTGCAGGCTGAAGCTCAGATTCTGGCGCACCGTCATATGCGGATAGAGGGCGTAGGATTGAAACACCATGGCGACGTCGCGGTCCTTCGGGGCCAACTCATTGACGATGCGGTCGCCGATGCGGATTTCACCGCTGCTCGCCTCTTCCAAGCCGGCGATCAAGCGCAGCAGCGTGGACTTGCCGCAACCCGAAGGGCCCACGAGTACGACGAACTCACCGTCTTCGATGCAAAGATCGATGCCGCGCAGCACGGCGACCTCGCCGTAGCTCTTCGACAAGGCGGCAATTCGTATCGATGCCAAGATTCAACCCTTCATGGCGCCGGCCGTGAGGCCCCGGACCAGGTAGCGTTGGACGAACACGAAAAACACGCAAACGGGCAGCAGCGCGAGCACGCCTGCGGCCATCATCTGCCCGAAATCGACCGAGAATTTGGATACGAAGACCAGCAGCCCGACGGGCAGGGTAACTGCCGCGCTGGAGGAATTCAGCATCAAGGCAAACAGCAATTCGCTCCACGCAGCCGTGAATACGAACCCGAGCGTCGCGGCCAGGCCCGGCAGCGTCAGCGGTACGATGATGCGGCATGCTGCGGCAAGCCGGGTGGCGCCGTCGAGCATTGCGGCTTCCTCCAGATCCGCAGGGATGGCGTCGAAAAAGGATTGCATGAGGAAGCTCGCAAACGGCACATTGAACGCGGTGTACACCAGGATCAGACCGGTCAATGAATTGGTCAGCCCGAGGGGTGCGAGCATGCGAAAGATGGGTGCCACGATCATGACTAGCGGAAACATCTGCGTGACCAGCATCAAGCCGATGATCCAGCGCTTGCCGCGAAATCGAAATCTGGAAAATCCATAGCCCGCGGCCGATGCGAGCACGCTCGAAGCGAGTGCGGTGCCGGCCGCGACGATGACGCTGTTGCGGAAAAAAAGCGGAAACTGGCCAAGCCTAAGCACGGATCGGTAATGCTCGAGAGTGGCGCGCGTCGGCCACAGGCGCACACCCTCGCCATACATGAGATCGTTCGGGGTAACGGACACCTTCAACAGCCAGAAAAGGGGCAGCAACGCGGCGACGACGAAAAAACCCAGCATTGCATAGTGCAGGGTCCAATATGCCTTGCCGTGCCGCTGCATGGCGTCAGGCGCGCTTCAGCAAGACGGCGCGCAGCGACATGAGCGCCAAGGCATAGGCCAAAAGCAGCAGCAACAGAACCGTGGCCACGGCCGAGGCGTAGCCGAAATCGAGCCGCTGAAACGCCAGGGTGAATATGTAGCTGGCGAGAATCTGGGTCGAGTCGGCGGGCCCGCCCTTCGTCATGACCACGATCAAATCCGCGAAATTGGCGATCCATACGGTGCGCAGCAGGACCGTGATCGCCATGGTGGGTGCGAGAAAGGGCAACGTTATGCTTCGAAAGCGCACCCAAGGGGTCGCGCCGTCGATGGCAGCGGCCTCGTAGATATCTCTCGGGATGGATTGCAACGCCGCCAGCAGCGTGATTGCGAAAAAAGGGATGCCCCACCATACGTTGGCGATGATGGGCCCCCACAGCGCGCGTTCGGGGCTCGACAAAAGATTTTCGGGCGCCGACATCAATCCCCACGCCGTGAACCAATAGGGCAGGGGCCCCGTCACCGGATTGAACAGCCACGCCCAGTTGAGTCCGGAAAGAAAGCTGGGGACCGCCCAAGGCAGAAACACCAGCAATTGCGCCGCCGCGCGCCCGGGAAATTCGCGACTGAGCAACAGGGCCAGCGTCAATCCGAGCGAGAATTGCAGCAGCACCGAGGCCACCGTCCATACCACCGTATTGCGTGCCGCGTTCCAAAACGCGGCATCGTCGTATAGTTCGCGAAAGTGGGCAAGACCCACATAGTCGCCGCTCAATGGATCGAGCAAGGTGACGTCGTGAAACGCGTAGCTGATGCCAAGAACCAGCGGCACCAGCATGACCGCGCCGATCAGCAACACGGCGGGCAGGGTATAAAAGTACGGTTCCGCGGCGAGCGCGGCGCGCCGCGTAAAGCTGCGCCGCGCGTACCCCATCACTTCCCGCTCAGCTGTTTTTGCCTGGCCTTGGTCAGGTAGGCCGCCCATTGCTTGTTCATGTCGGCCGGAGACAACTGGCCGAGCAATGCCTGCTGTCCAGTCTTGACCACCAAGGCATCGGCGAAAAAGGCGAATCCCGGCAGATTGGTGGGCATGAGCGTGGGGATTTCATCGGGATCCGCCAACTCCTGGAACCACCCTTTGAGCTGATCGCCGGCGTACAGCGGCGCTTTCTCGGCGGCCGTGTAGACGGGCAGAGCGCCGATCCTCTGATCCCAGACGAGATTGGCAGCCGGATCATCCAATGCCTTGATCAGATTCCAATCCGAATCCTTGTGCGTGCTGCTCTTGAAGATCGACCATCCCGCATAGCCTATGGTCGGAAAGGCTTTTCCCGCCGGACCCTTGGGCATGGATGCGATGCCGAACTGCTCTGGTTTCATGCGCTCGGCAATCGCGATGAGCGAATCGGAGTCTTGATCGATCATGGCGCAAGTGCCGGAGTAGAAGCCCGCCACCACTTCGTTGAAGCCCCAGTTGACACTGTCCTTCGGCGCAAGACCCTCCTTGTAGAGACCTACCATGAAGCTGCTGCCCTGCACCCAGCCCGGGTCCTCCAGCGTGGAAACGCCGCCCGGCGTGAAAAAAACGTTGTTGCCGGCCATGGCGGCACCGAACATGATCCATGCGTTCAGGCCGCCGGGGCCGCCGCGCAAACAGTAACCGGATTTTCCCGGCAGCGCGGCGATTTTCTTGGAATCATCGCGAAACTCATCCATGGTCTTGGGCGCCGCCGCGATGCCGGCCTGTTTGAACAAAACCCTGTTGTAGAACAAGGCTCGCAGATAAAGACCGTACGGAAGAAGATAGGCGGTCTTATCCACGGAGCGTGCCAGCTCCAGCGCGCGCTGGTTGAATCCCGCGGTTTCCTTCCATTGCGCAAGGTATGGTTCGAGGCTCTCGAGTTTGCCGTTCTTGACGTAGAGCGACAGCCAGCGGTCGGGCATTTCCACCACGTCCGGTTCGTCGCCCGCGGCCACCATCGTGGCAAATTTCTCGAAGGCCGAACTCCAGGGCAGAGAAATGATTTCGACGCGCACGCCAGGATTCTGCTTCTCGAACGCGGCCACGAGACCTTTGAGCGTCTCGGTCCGCTCCGGACTGGTCAGCACCTCGAGCAGCTTGATGGTGGTATCGGCGGCCGCCGCGAACGGCAGCAGACACAGGCACATGGCCAAAGCTTTAACGCGCATCAACTTGCCGCGCCGAGCCCGCGCACCAGATCGGACCACAGTGCCTCCGTGCCTTCCAGGCCTGCATGCAGACGCACCATGCGGGGCGAGACGCCAAAGTCCAAGGCGGAATTCGGCCCGGCCGCTTGGGCGCGCGCCACCAAGGCGGGTACGACCAAGCTCTCATGACCTCCCCAGCTCACGCCCAATTGGAACAGCTCGAAGGCATCGCATAGCGCCGCAATGTCGATGCTCGCGTCGACTTCGAATGAGAACAGCCCCGAGGTGCCGGTCAAGCCCTGCGGCAGGGGTCCGGCCAGGGCCGGATGATGCACGGCGGTGACTTTGGGATGCTCGGCCAGACGCCGCGCCAGTTGCAACGCTGCGGATTCATGCGCTTGCATGCGTACGGACAAGGTGCGCAGCCCGCGCAGCAGCAGCCATGCTTCGAAAGGAGCCAGTTTCGCGCCGAGATACGGACACACCGTGCGCCGCACGTGCGCGATGCGCTCGGCATCGCCGGCAAGCACGCCCGCCACCGTATCACTATGCCCGCCGATGTACTTGGACGCCGAATGCAGCACCAGGTCCACGCCCAAGGTACGGGGCCGCTGAAACAATGGCGTCGCCCATGAGTTGTCGATGATGGAAATGACGCCGCGATGCTTGGCCATCCGTGCCAAGGCACCCACATCCAACGCCCGCATGGTCCAGCTGGTCGGGCTTTCGAGGTAAAGAAGCTTCGCGCCTTCGAGCGCGGCGTCCACGGCGCGCAGATCGGAGCCATCCACATACTGGACGGTCACGTCCAGGCCCTTGAGGAGGGTCTGGAAAAAACGATAGGCGTCCGGATACACATCGCGCACGCACACGATGCGATCCTTTGGCCGAACGAAACCGAGTACCGCGCCGGATATGGCGGCCATGCCGCTGGGGAAACCGATCGCATCGTCGGCCTGCTCCAATGCAGCGATCTTGCGCTCGAACAGGGTGACCGTCGGATTGGTGGTGCGCGAATACACGTTGCGCGCCCGCTTTCCTGAGAAAGTCTCGAGCATCTGCGCATAGTTGTCGAACGTGAACAGGGAGGTCTGGACGATCGGCGGCACGACGGCATTGAAATCGTGCGCCTCGGCGTCGTGCACCACGATGAACTCGGCCGCAGCGATGGCGCTTTGCCGCGCGTCGAGCGTCACGCCGGACCCTCCTGCAGCTCGCCTTCCCATTTTGCAACCAGCGCTGCGGCGACCGCGTTGCCGACCACATTGGTGGCGCTGCGTCCCATGTCGAGAAGATGATCGACCGCCACGATGAACACCAACCCCTGCTCGGGCAATCCGAAATAGCTCAGCGATGCCGCCATCACCATGAGCGCGGCGCGCGGTACTCCGGCGACTCCCTTGCTCATGACCATCAAGACCAGCAGCATCATGATCTCTTGCTGCACGCCCATATCGATGCGAAAGATTTGCGCGATGAACAGGACTCCAAAACTGCAATAAAGGGCGGTACCGTCTAGATTAAACGAATATCCCAGCGGCAGCACGAAGGACGCGAGCCTGGTGCTGATACCGAAGTTCTGCAGGCCCTGTAAAGTGCGCGGATAGGCCGCCTCGGAGCTGGCTGTGGAGAAAGCCAGGAGCAAAGGCGAGCGGATGTGATGCAGCAACCGGCCGGCGCGCGCACCGATCCCCAGATAGAGCAGTCCGGCCAGGGCACACCACAGCGCCAGCAGCGCCGCATAGAACCCAGCGATGAATTTCGCGTACACCGCGAGAACACCCAGCCCTTGAGTCATGACCGTGGATGCCAATGCTGCGAAAACGGCCAATGGGGCCACCGCCATCACGTAACCGGTCATGCGCAGCACCACGCCGGAGGCTTGCTCGAGCAAGTCGATGAGAGCGGCAGCCTTGGAACCCAGGCTGGAAGCCGCAGCGCCGAACAAAATGGAAAAAACGACGATCTGCAGGATTTCATTGGCCGCCATGGCCTGAATCACCGAAGTGGGAATGATGTGCTCCATGATTTCCTGCGGCTTCAGCGGGGTCGCCGCCGGGAGTTCGCCGGCAATGGCGGGCGGCGTCAGCCCCAGCCCAGGCTTGAAAATGTGCGCCGCCCCCAGCCCCATGCACATCGAGATCAGCGTGGCGAAGACAAACCAGCCGATGGTCCTGGCACCGACGCGCGCGATCGATGCGGCGCCGTCCATGCGCGCCACGCCGACACTGAGCGTGCAGAAGACCAAGGGCGCGATGATCATCTTGATGAGGCGCAGAAAGCCGGCGGTCACCAGGGAGAACGCCGCGACCACCCGGGCAGCGCCGCTCGCCGTGCCCGGCCAGCCATGCAGCAGCAACCCGCAGGCGGGCCCGGCAATTGTGGCGACCGCAACAAACCAAGTCAGGCGGGGCTTCATGTGGTGGGCTTATCATAGCGCTTATGGCTGCCAATGACTCTGAGCCCCCCGTGTTGACGATCGAGGCGATCCGCGCCGCGCATGATCGCATCCGCGACAAGATTCACCGCACGCCGCTGATGACCAGCGAGGTGCTGGACAGGTCCTCCCGGATGCGTTTGTTTTTCAAGTGCGAGAACTTGCAAAAAGCGGGCGCTTTCAAAGCGCGCGGCGCCACCAACGCCGTTTACATGCTCGGCTCCCAAGAAGCTGCGCGCGGCGTGGTAACCCACTCGTCGGGAAACCATGCTGCCGCGTTGGCGCGTGCCGCGCGCTTAAGAGGCATTCCTGCCTATATCGTCATGCCCGAGAATGCCCCTTTGGCCAAGCAGTCCGCCGTGCGGCGTTACGGCGGATTGATCGAGTTATGCGAGTCCACCCTGGCCGCGCGCGAATCGACCGCCCGGGAGGTCGTCCGCAGAACCGGGGCGGCGTTCATCCACCCTTATGACGATCTGCGCGTCATGGCAGGTCAGGGTACCTCTGCGATCGAAATCCTCGAGGATGTGCCGGCCCTCGACGCCATTCTGTGCCCGGTCGGCGGCGGCGGAAACTTAAGCGGCATCGCGGTAGCCGCGAAGAGCATCAAGCCCTCGATCCGCGTCATCGGAGTCGAGCCCGCCGGCGCCGACGATGCCGCACGCTCATTCAGGGCGGGGCGCATAGAGCCGCTGGGCCAGCCCCTTACCATCGCCGACGGCTTGCGGACCTCGTTGGGTCAAAAACCGTTCGCGGAAATTCTTCGCTACGTCGATGACATCGTCACGGTGAGCGAGGCTTCCATCGTCGATGCGATGCGCGCGATCTGGGAGGTGCTCAAGATCATCGTCGAGCCCTCGGGCGCCGTTGCCTACTCAGCGATCGTGCAGAACAGTGGTTTGAATCTGGGCACATCCCAACCCCGCGTCGCCATCCTGCTCACCGGCGGCAACCTGGACCTCGAGCATCTGCCCTGGCAAAAGAGCTAGTCGATCAACAGCGGGCTGATCGCGTGCTCTTCGGCAATGCTGCCTGCCAGCGATAATGCTTGCGCGAGAGCCGGATCGTCGCGCACCCAACGAGTCTGCGGCGGCAGCGGCTGATCGGCCAGAAACGCGGACAGGCAGGCGTTGGTCACGTTCACGGAATCGAATGGCGTTCCGTGGCGAGAACCGCGCACGATGACCATTTCCGCCTGGAGTTGCTTGGCCAGAGCGATTTTTTCGGCAAGCGGCGTGTAGTCGTTCTCAGCCGCAATCAGCAACACGCGGCTGTGCAAGCTGTCGAGGCGATCCAATATGGCCCAACGCGCCAGCGCCAATCCCATGCCGAGATATGAGGTCGCCGGCACCGCTCCCAGCATTGCAGCAGTGTGCGCTCGCATGGCTTTCTGCCAGCTTTCCGGGAACAAGCGCGCAGCCACCAGCCACGCCGCCCGCGGCATTCCCAACATGCGCACCAGGTTCGCCGATACGTGGGTTTCCAGCCATTTGCGCAAACTATGCGGACGATAGGTGGCCAAGCTGTTGATGAGCGCGAGTTTGGGTACGCATGCAGGGCGGTTCGCGGCCATTTCCAGTGCGACCGCCCCGCCGAGGGAGAAACCGATGACATTGATTTTCGAGATGCCCAGTTGATCGAGCAGCTTCCACATGGCGGCGGCAAACCCTTCGATGCTGTAGCCGCCGCGCGGCGGATCGCTGTGCCCGCTGCCGGGGAGGTCGGGAACGATCACGCGATAGCGGTTCTCCAACGCCGTTACCTGAAAGGCCCAATCGGCGCCGCTGCAGCCGAGTCCATGAATGAGCAGTACAGGCTCGCCGCGTCCACGTTCGAGGTAGTGAAGCGAGTGATCAGCATCGCGAAAGAACGGCATCGAACGAACTCCATGGCGAGATCCAATCCTTGTGTCCGGCATTCTCGCCCGGCGGCAAGCGCCGCCCCTTCCGTGCTGCTACGCGATGTTTCGTAGGCCAGGGCTGTCAGCAATCGCTGACACGGCTTTACATCGTTTTCCGTCGTGGCATCCCAGGGCCAAACCCAGATTATGTTCGGGCCGACGACACGCGGCGCTCGCGGATCTGACATGTCGCTGCCTCGCTATGCGTCCTCAGGGGCGATCGGTTTTCTCGCGCGGTACGTGTGGCGACGGTTTTTCAGCCATAGCATCGTCTTACTCGCAGTTTTCGGCGCCGTGAGCTGCGCGGTGGCGTCGCAGTGGGCGGTCAAGAAGTTGGTGGATGTTTTGGGCAGCCAAAATCCCCCCGCCTATACTTTGTGGGGAGCCGTCGCCTTGCTCCTGGGGTTGGTCGCGGGAGATAACTTGCTGTGGCGACTCGCCGGCTGGGTTTCGACATATGCCTTCGTGGCCGTCGGCGGCGACATCCGGCTGGATCTGTTCAATCACCTGTCGGGTCAGGGCACGCGCTATTTCGTCGAGCGCTTTCCAGGAGCGCTGGCGGGCCGCATAACTGCCGCGGCCAATGCGGCGTGGACCATCGAGAACTCATTGATGTGGACCACCGTGCCGCCCGGCGCTGCGGTGTTGGGGTCGATCTTCCTGCTGGGGACCATCAACTGGCGCCTCACGGCCGTGCTGCTGGTCGTGGTCGGAGCGCTCGGAGCGAGCATAGGCTGGCTGGCGGCGAATGGCCGGCATCTGCACCAGAGCTTCGCCGGCCATGCCGCGCATGTCAGCGGCGATCTTACCGATGTCGTCAGCAATATCGGATTGGTGCGTGCGTTCGGCGCGGCGAATCGCGAGCGCGAGAGGTTGGGCACAAAAATCCGCGAGGAAATGCAGGCTCAACGGGCCAGCCTGCGTTCGCTGGAGCGGCTGCGGCTCTTCCATGCAGTGACTGTTTTCGTCGTGACCGCCGGGGTCCTGGTGTGGTCGGTAGAGCTCTGGCGCCGCAAGCAAATCTCCACCGGCGATGTGGTTCTCACGACCACGCTGGGATTCACGGTGCTGCATGCCTCGCGCGACTTCGCCATGGCATTGGTGGATATGGTGCAGCAGTTCGCGAAGTTGGCCGAGGCGGTGCAGGTGCTCGGGCTGCCGCACGAAATGCAAGATGCGCCGGATGCCAAGCCGTTGGTGATCGGCGGCGGGTCGATCGAATTTCGCAAGGTCGGTTTCAGTTACCCCAATGGCCAGCAAGTGCTGAAAGGGTTCGACCTGCACGTGCCGGCCGGGGAGAAGATCGGACTGGTCGGCCGATCCGGCGCGGGCAAATCAACCATCATCGCGCTGCTGCAGCGCCTTTACGACCCGGACTCGGGCTCGCTCAGCATCGACGGCCAGGATATCTCCAAAGTTACCCAGGTGAGCTTGCGCAGCTCCATTGCCGTCGTACAGCAGGATATCTCGCTGTTTCACCGCTCGCTTTTGGAGAATCTGCGCTACGGGCGTCCCGACGCGACCGACGATGAAGTGTACAGCGCGGTGGAGGCGGCACGCTGCACGGAATTCATCAGCCGATTGCCGCAGGGCTTCGACACCCTGGTGGGCGAGCGCGGCATGAAATTGTCGGGCGGCCAAAGGCAGCGGCTCGCGATTGCGCGCGCCTTTCTGATGAACGCCCCCATCGTGCTGCTCGATGAAGCCACCTCCTCGCTCGACACCGAGTCCGAGCAATCCATTCAAGAAGCATTATCGCGTTTGTTTAAGGGACGCACCGTGATCGCAATCGCGCACCGCCTGTCCACGCTGGATTCCTTCGATCGCATCGTGGTCCTCGATCGAGGCCGCATCATCGAGGACGGCGCGCCGCGCCGCCTGCTGCAGAGTCGTGGAGCCTACAGCCGTATGTACGGACGGCAGACGCGGGTTGGAGGCAAGGAGCGAGCATGAGCCACCGCCGCCTCGCCATGGTGTGGGTCCTCGTTTGGGCGGTGTCTGCCTGCCACAGCATGCCGCAGAAGGAGCAACCTGCGAATGCGCCAGAGGACAACACGGCGCGCGTTGAAACTCCCGCCCCCGCCCCCGACAGCAACGCTGCGCTGCCCAGCACCGAAACGCCTACGCCTGCCGAGATACCGCCCTGCGTGCCTGCCGAGAATACCTCGAAGCCGGCGCCGAAGCGCAAGCCGAAGCCCGTGGCGCGCGCGGCGCCCCCGCCCCGGGAGCCGCCCGCCGCGCCTCCGCCAACGCCCTCCGGAGAAGCCGACGTCAAACTCATGCCCGCTGCTTCAGCATCGATACTCGGTAAGAAGGTCCGTGGACAGGAAGGCGATGATCTAGGCCGCCTGGTCGATGTGCTCGCCGACGCGCAAGGCCGCGTGCGTATTGCCGTCATCGAGTTCGGCGGTTTCCTGGGCGTGGGCAATCGCCGCATCGCCGTGGATTGGTCGCTGCTCAAATTCCACCCGGAAGATCCGGATGCGCCCCTTGTCCTGGATGTTGCTAAGCGCAAGTTGCAGCGAACGCCCGAATACAAAGGCTCGGAGCGTCCGCTGGTGCTCATGGCCCCCGAGGCGCCGGCCTCGCCGCAGTCCACCGCGCCCAAGTGATCGAATGCCGACCACAGCAAAGTTCGCGCATCCGGGAGGTCAAACCATCGCGCAGTCCGCCGACGCCCCTGAGGCGTCGCCTGACCCACCGGCGCCGGAGGAACCACGCTCGGCGCCCGCGACTCCGGGCGCAGGCCGTGCTCTGGACTGGTTCAACCTGTTCGTCGCCAACATCCAAACGGGGTTTGGCCCGTTCATCGCAGTTTATCTAATCTCGCAGAGCTGGACGCAAACCTCGATCGGAGTTGCCTTAAGCATCGGAACGATCGCGGCCATGGCCAGCCAGGTTCCGGCCGGAGCGCTGGTCGATGCCATACCCAACAAGACGCGTGTGGCAGCGTTCAGCGTTCTGGCCTTCACGGCGTGCGCGCTGATGTTCGCCATCTACCCCATCCCTTTGTTCGTATACCTCGCCGAGATTTTGCATGGTCTCTCCAGCTGCACCTTGGGGCCGGCCACGGCCGCCATGAGTCTGGTGATCGCGGGTCGATTTGGCATGGGTCTGCGTCTCGGCCGCAACGCTCGCTACGCAGCGATCGGCAATGGGCTGGGCGCAGCGCTGATGGGAGCCTGCGGACAGTACGTATCCGAGCGCGCAGTGTTCTATTTGACCGCGGCGCTGACGCTGCCGGCCCTTGCGGCGCTCTTGCCCTTGCGGCATGTCGCAATCGCCCAGCGCGACGCGCACTCCGGCACCGCACCGCAGGGCGCGATCCCGGCGCAGCAGGGCGCTTCGCGTGGACAATTCATCAAGGTGCTTGCAGACCGGCGGCTGCTGATATTTTGCGGCTGCGCGATGTTGTTCACCTTCGCCAATGCTCCGATGTTGATGCTCGTCAGCGGCAACATGACCGAGAAAGTGGGCAACCCCAGCTTGTTGATCGCGGCTTGCATCGTGTTGCCCCAGATCATCGTGGCGCTCGCCTCGCCGGCCGCGGGAAGGCTGGCGGAAGCGCGCGGCCGGCGCATCGTGTTGATCCTAGGATTTTCCGCGCTGCCGCTGCGCGCATTGATATTTGCCGCGTCGTCGAACCCCAGCTTGGTCATCGCCGTGCAGGCGCTCGACGGCATCGGCGGCGCCTGCTTCGGCGTCATGATGCCGCTCATCGTCAGCGACGTTGCCGCGCGCACCCGGCATTTCAATTTATCCCTCGGTCTGGTCGGTTTCGGCGTCGGCATCGGCGGCACCTTGAGCACGCCGGCGGCGGGTTGGCTGGCGGATCACTTCGGCGTCCGCATTGCCTTTTACGCGCTCTGCGCCGTGGGCGTGCTGGCGGTGTTGCTGGTGCTGTTTGCCATGCCCGAAACCCGCCCCGTCCGCGACGCCGACGACTAGCCGCTTCGGCTAGTAGCGAACCACCACCGAGACCTCGCCCTCGCGCCGCGTCTGAGTGACCGCCACATTCTGGCCGTGACGCTGCAGGAGCACGTCGGCGGACCCGCGCCGCATGCGCAAATTGCGCAGGTGCAGCTGGTCGATGAATTCCGGCAGCACGGGCCGGTAGAATGCGATTTCGTTGGTCGCATCCTTCAACAGCAGACCGAGGCAGGCCTGCAGCAATGCCAGCACCGTCACGCTTGCCCAGGCTTGCGGGGAACAAGCGACTGGATATTGCGTCGGCGCATTGTGCTGGCGGCGCAGGAATCCGCAGAACAATTCCGGCAGCCGGCGCAAGTCCATGTAGGCGGCCGCGTCGAACATGGCCGTGAATATCTGCGCCGTGGCTTGCTTGTGGCCGTAACGCGCCAACCCCAGTGCAATGAGCCCGTTGTCGTGAGGCCAGACGGATCCATTGTGATAAGACATCGGGTTGTAGTGAGCCTGAGATTGGCCGAGCGTGCGAATTCCCCAGCCGCTGAAGCAGGGGGAGCCCAGCAGGGTCTCGGCGACCCGCTGCGCCCGGGCCGCGGACGCGATGCCGGTCAAGAGCACCTGGCCCGTGTTGGAGGACACGACGCGACAGGGATTTTTCGCGCCATCGAGCGCGATCGCGTATACGGACAATTCTTCGCACCAGAATTTCTCTTCGAACGCCTGTCGCAGCGATTCGGCCTGCTCCTTCAGCTGCTTTGCCTGTCGATCCAAACCGAGCGCCGCCGCCAATGTCGCAGCATGACGCTTTGCCCCGTACACATAAGCTTGAACTTCGCACAGGGCGATCGGGCCTTGCGCGTATTCGCCGCTGCTGTGAAAAATTGCGTCCTGAGAATCCTTCCATCCTTGGTTCGCCAGTCCTTCCTTGGTCTGGCGGTAGTATTCGACGAAGCCGTCGCGGTCGCGGTCGCCGTACGTGTCTATCCAGGCCAGCGCTGCCTGCGCGTTGGGCCAAAGCTCCCGAACCGTATCGAGGTCGCCGGTGCGCAAGAAGTATTCGCCGAGCAGCAGCACGAACAAGGGCGTCGCATCCACGCTGCCGTAATAACGGCCGAAGGGTACCTCGCGCAAATTGGCCATTTCGCCATGGCGCATTTCATGCAAGATCTTTCCGGGTTCGGCGTCGTTTTCCGGCTCGACCGCCTTAGCCTGGGTTGCGGCCAGGAATTTCAACACCCCTTTGGCGATGGTCGGATCCGCCCATACCGTCATGAGGGCCGTGATGATGCCGTCGCGCCCGAACGGAGTGCTGAACCAAGGGGTCCCGGCGTAGGGGTAGGAACCCAAGGGTGTTTCCGTGACCAACATGTACAAATCAGAGATCGCACGCCGGGCGACCTCGTTGAAAACCGTATTGGAGGAGGCGACGCTCGCGGCGCGCCCGCTCGATTCGCGCAGCGCATGGCGCGCCGTGCGCATTTGCCTATAGAACAATCGGCCGCCCCATGCCGCATCCTGCGCCGTGGGCGTTCCGGTCCGGATGAAAATGCGCCGCACCTGATGCGGCTTCAACGTCACCTCGAAGCGCGCGCGCGCGGTACTCAAGGTCTGCGGTGCGGGATCGAACTCCACGGTCGTGATGCGCTCGACGGCATCCAATCCCAGGTAGCTCAACGTCACTTTTCCGTCATTGACGCGCGTAGCGGACGACTTGCCCCGCGCCGCGCGGTGTTCGCCGCGCACTTCGAACAAGTCGGCGAAATCCGCGCCGAAGCACACGGTCAAGCGCACGCACAGCGCGTTGTCGCTGAAATTTCGCACCAGCAGCCGTTCGTAGCAAGCGCCGTTCCACAGGAATCGCATGCGATGCAAATGGATCTGCTCGCGTCGCAGCGCGACGACATCGCCCATCAGCAGGTCAGGATTGCTCATGTCGGCGCTGAACGTGGCGTTGTCGTCTTGAATCGTCGAACTGAGCAGCAGCGGCCGGGCCTCCTCGAGGAGGACGGTGAATTGCGACAAAATGCGCGTGTCGCGCTGATACAGCCCCTCCGAGCTTCCGGGCTCGCTGCCGATATCGCCGCGATGATCGAAAACGGCGAAAGTATCGCCGTGCTTGAGCGTGCGCGTGCGCCGCTCCTGCAGCGTTGCACTGGCCGCGATGCGATATTGCGATGCCGGCGCCTCGTCGTCGCCCGCCCGAGTCTCGGTGGCTAAGGATGAACTCACTTTAATCTCCCGAGGCGTGGTTGGTTGTTCGACAGCGTAAGAGTAGTCCGATGAGATTACCTTCCATATGCGTCTTACATAGTGGAACTGAAACCGATTAGCTTCGTCAAAGTATTTCTCGTTTCGCGAAACCCACAGGGAGATTACGCATGAAGATCGCGCAAATTGCACCGCTCATCGAGGCCGTGCCGCCGAAATTCTATGGCGGGACCGAGCGTGTAGTTGCTTATCTGACAGACGCGCTGGTCGAACTCGGACACGAGGTGACACTGTTTGCTTCTGGCGACAGCGGCACGAAAGCGCAATTGGCGCCAATCTGGCCACGAGCACTGCGCCTCGACCCCAGCGTGCACGACTACTTTGCGCCGGTGTTCATGCAATTGGAGAGCGTGGCGCGCCGCGCCCACGAGTTCGACGTCATCCATTCGCATTTGGATTACTTCGCTTACCCCACTCTGAGGCTGCTCGGCTCGCCCGCAGTGACGACTTTGCACGGCCGACTGGATCTACCGGAGCTCGGCCCGCTGTACGATCTGTACGACGACATGCCCGTCGTTTCCATTTCCGATTCGCAGCGACAGCCATTGCCGCAGGCGAACTACGTCGCCACGATTCATCACGGTCTGCCGCAGAATCTCCTGCGGAAGGGTCCGGGCGGCGAATACCTGGCCTTTCTGGGGCGCATCTCGCCGGAGAAGGCGCCGGATGCCGCGATTCGCATCGCCGCGCGCGCAGGTATGCCGCTGAAGATCGCGGCCAAGGTCGACCGGGTGGATGAGGAGTATTTCAAGACCACGATAGAGCCGCTGTTGTCCGGAGCGAACGTGGAGTTCATCGGTGAGATCGGCGAGGACCAGAAGAGCGAATTCCTGGGCAACGCCGCGGCGCTGCTGTTTCCGATAGCATGGCGCGAACCGTTCGGCTTGGTGATGATCGAGGCCATGGCCTGCGGCACGCCGGTCATCGCCTTCAACAATGGCTCGGTGCCGGAGGTGCTGGAGGATGGAGTCACCGGCTTCATCGTACGCAGCGAGGCTGAGGCGTGCGATGCCCTGCGCAACATCCGCGGCATGGACCGCAATCGTATCCGCGCCGAGTTCGACACCCGTTTCACCGCACAGCACATGGCACAGAACTACCTGAAGCTTTATTCGCGCCTCATCAAGGCGCGCGCAAAGAAGCCGCAGATCTCAGGGGAGTCCCTCATGGCGCAGGGTTCGGCATTGGCCGCGCATGCCGCCGCGATGGCGGCCGCACCAGGATTGAACGCCTGATTCCCCGCCGGTTTGTGCGGCGAGCTGCTAGCATTGCGGCCCTTATCGCTGTGGGGAGAGGGGCGTGGGTTGGCGTGTTTGGGTGGTTTTTGCGGCGCTCGGTGTCATCTGGGGCCTGCCTTACTTTTTCATCAAGCTTGCAGTTCAGGAAGTATCGCCCTTCGCGCTCGCCTTTTGCCGCGTAGGCCTGGCCGCGGCGATCCTGCTGCCAATCGCATGGCGCCGCGGCTCGCTGCAATCCTTGAGGAGGCATAAGTTCGCCATCGTGGCCTTCTCGCTGGCCGAGTTCGCGGTCCCCTTCACCGCCATTTCGCTCGGCGAACGTTGGATAAGTTCCTCGGTCACCGGAATCCTGATTGCGATGGTTCCCTTGTCGATCGCGCTCATTCAGCGATTTTTCGGCGTGAGCGAAGCGCTGGGGGCCTGGCGCATGGCGGGACTGGCACTGGGATTCGTCGGGGTCGCCGCGCTGCTCGGCGCCGGGCCGATTGCCTACCCGCTGGGTTGGGCCGGGGTCGGCTGCATGCTGCTCGCCACGCTGGGCTACGCCATCGGACCTTTGATCATTCAGCGTCACCTGAGCGAGCTGGATTCCATCGGACCACTGGCAGCCAGCTTAGGCGTGGCAAGCGTGGTGTTGGTGATTCCCGCGGCTTTCGCCCTGCCGGCTCATATGCCCTCGGCGGTTGCGCTGACGTCAATCGCGGTGCTTGGATTCATCTGTACCGCGCTCGCCATGCTGCTGATGTTCTATCTGGTGCGCCATGCCGGAGCGTCCCGGGCGGCAGTGATCACGTACATCAACCCGATCGTCGCCACGCTGCTCGGCGTCGCGGTGCTGCACGAGCGGTTGGGCTTCGGCGGCGCCGTCGCCTTCGCCACCATTCTGCTCGGGTCATGGCTGGCGACACGCGGCGCGGCCGCGCGGGTTCATGCGGCAGGTGCCCAGGCCTTGAGTCCCGAGTAATGAAACGGCTCGAGCGCCGGTCTCTCTGCCAAGGAGAGTAACATCGCATCATGCCTATTTTGCTTCTGGTGTACCTGGGCGGTGTGCTGACCATATTGAGTCCGTGCATCCTGCCGGTTTTGCCATTCGTCTTTGCGCGCGCTGAACAGAAATTCCTGACGAACGGGCTGCCGATGCTCTGCGGCATGGCTGCCGCGTTCGCCGGCATCGCAACCCTCGCCGCCGTGGGCGGCGCCTGGGCGGTGCGCGTGAACCAATATGGACGCATATTCGCGCTGCTGCTGCTGACCGCGTTTGCGGCGACGCTGCTGTCGACGCGCCTGGCGGATTGGTTGGCACGGCCCTTCGTGGCGCTCGGCAACCGCCTGTCGCAGCCGGGAACGGCGGGGTCCGGATTGGCGCAGTCAGGCCTGCTCGGCGTCGCCACCGGTCTGCTTTGGGCACCTTGCGCCGGTCCGATTCTAGGGTTGATTTTGACGGGCGCCGCCATCTCGGGGCCGAATGCCCATACCACCCTATTACTGTTCGCCTATGCCGCCGGGGCCGCGAGCTCGTTGGGCCTGGCGCTGCTCGCCGGCGGGCGACTGTTCGCTTTCTTGAAACGAAACCTCGGCGTCGGCGAATGGGTCAGGCGGGGCCTCGGGGCCGCGGTGCTGTTGGGCGTGATCGCCATTGTGCTCGGTTGGGATTCCAGCGTCTTGACGCGGCTGTCGCTCGAGGGCACCAACCGATGGGAGGAGTCGCTCATCGGCAGGATCAATCCCGGCTCCGCCAATGCACCGCGCATGTCGATGGCGCCGAGTATGTCGATGGCCCCCAGTACGTCGATGGCGATGAATGGCGCCAACGGCAATGCCATGGCAATGACCGCCGTGCATGGGGCAGGCGATCTTCCCGTGGAAGGGGATGTACCATCCTTCGCCGGCGCCACGCTCTGGCTGAATTCACCGCCCCTCAACGTCGAGGGTTTGCGCGGCAAGGTGGTGGTCGTCGATTTCTGGACGTATTCCTGCATCAATTGCCTGCGCGCGTTGCCTTTCGTGAAGTCGTGGTATGCGAAATACAAGGACCACGGATTGGTGGTCATCGGTGTTCACGCCCCCGAATTCGCGTTCGAAAAGGACCCTGGCAATGTGCGCCGCGCGGTAAAGGATCTCGGGATCGCCTATCCGGTGGCGCTCGACAACGACTACGCAATTTGGCAAGCGTTCAACAATCAATATTGGCCGGCGCACTATTTCGTCGATGCGACGGGCCGCATCCGCAGCCATCATTTCGGCGAAGGTGATTACGACGGATCCGAACAAACCATCCGCAGGCTGTTGACGGACGCCGGACAGACCGATCTTCCGCCTGCCGGCATGGGATCGGTGAAGGCGGCAGGCGCTCAGGCGCCGCCGGACGAGGCGCATGATCAGTCGCCGGAGACCTATGTGGGGTATCGCCGCGCGGCCAACTTCGCCTCGCCGGGCGGCTTGGTCCAGGATCGGGAACATGGCTACACCAGACCCGCTGAACTTGCATTGAATCAGTGGTCTTTGAGCGGATCGTGGGTCGTCTCGGATGAGAAGGCGGTGCCTGCCGCCCCGCACGGTGCGATCACATTTCGGTTCTTTGCGCGGGACTTGCATTTGGTGATGGGACCCGGCAAGGGCGGCAAGCCGGTGCGTTTTCGGGTGCTGTTGGACGGGGCCGTGCCGGGCGCCAGCCACGGTGTGGACACCGATGCGAGCGGCGCCGGTACGATCGACGTCGAGCGCCTGTATCAGCTCATCCGACAACGCGGTGATATCGCAGATCACGTATTTTCGATCGAGTTCCTGGATGCCGGCGCAGAGGCTTATTCATTTACTTTCGGGTGAGGTCTGTATGAGCGAAGTCATGAATCGTCGTTTATTCATAACGGGCGTCTCCGCCCTGGCGGCGCTGCAATCGCGCGGCGGGTGGGCGGCGGTCCTGTCCGGACCTGCGATGCAGAATACGGATGTCACCATCGAGAAGTTTTCGGCGGACGGCAAGAGCGCCGGCATGGAACGAGTTGCGAAGATCGTCAAGAGCGAGGCGGACTGGAAGGCGCAGTTGTCTCCGCTGGCATTTCGCGTGACGCGGCAACAGGGCACCGAAGTACCCTTTACCGGCGAGTACGCCAGCAACCATGCGGACGGCTTGTACCGCTGCATCTGCTGCGACACGGCGCTGTATGATTCGAAGACGAAATTCGAATCCGGTACGGGCTGGCCAAGCTTCTGGAAGCCGATATCCGCGGCGAACGTCGTCAAGACGTCGGATAGCAGTTTGGGCATGCAGCGCGATGCGATTTCGTGCCGCCGCTGCGATGCGCATTTGGGGCATGTATTCGATGATGGACCGCAACCCACCGGCTTGCGGTATTGCATGAATTCGGTCGCGCTGCACTTCGTCGCACGCGCCTAACGTGAGGAGTTGCCAATGACAAGCAGGAAACGTGGACCATCGACCTTGGGGCTTGCGGTGCTGCTCGCTGCCGTGGCCATGGGCGCCGTGCTGTGGCGTTCACCCATGTTGGCGGCGGAGCAGCCCGTGGTGCTTGCCCCTCCGGTCATCGACAATCCGAAAGCCGCCGGACCCGCGCAGACCGCCGTACTCTCCGCCGGCTGCTTTTGGGGCGTGCAGGGCGTTTTCCAGCACGTGCGCGGCGTGCAGAGAGTGATCGCCGGCTATGCCGGCGGGGAGAGGTCGACTGCGACATATGATCGGGTCAGTTCGGGAAATACCGGACACGCGGAATCGGTGAAAATCACTTTCGACCCCGCGGCCATCTCCTATGGTCAGATCCTGCAGATCGCATTTTCGGTCGTGCACGACCCGACGCAGCTGAACGCCCAAGGGCCCGACGTCGGCACGCAATATCGATCCTCGGTCTTCTACGAGGACGAGACGCAGAAGCACATTGCGCAGGCGTACATAAGCCAGCTGGAGCAGGCACACGCGTTCCCGCGGCCCATAGTGACGCGCGTGGACGCGCTGCGCGGCTTCTACCCGGCCGAGGATTATCATCAGGATTATTTGATCAACAATCCGACGCAGCCATATATTGCGTTCAACGATCTGCCCAAGATCGAGAACTTCAAGAAGACTTTTCCAGAGCTGTACCGAGGTCAACCTGTGTTGGCCCGCAACTAGCCCGGGGACACGCCAAGGCCGGCGGCATGCGCAAAGGCCGGATATATGACATCGACAAAAAAGAAGGGGCTGATTGCGCGCATATTACGCGCGGCTGAACATGCGCTGCTGCTGGGCCTGTTGTCGTGCTGCGCGTGGGCGGCGGACGCCAACGCCCCGCTTACGGTGTTCGCCGCGGCGTCGCTGACCAATGTGCTTCAGGATTTGGGCGACGGGTTCACCGCGCAGACCTCGATACCGGTGAGATTCTCGTTCGCCGCCAGCTCGGCGCTGGCCAAGCAGATCGAAAACGGCGCGCCCGCGGACGTATTCTTCTCCGCCGATATCGAATGGATGGATTATCTGCAGGAGCGCAATCTCATTCAGCGCACGACGCGTCATGATGTGCTGGGAAACAATTTGGTGCTGATCGCCCCGCTGGACGCCAAGGTCAATTTAAAGATAGCCATGAATTTCCCCCTGGCAGCCGCCTTGGGAAAAGGGCGACTGGCGACCGGCGACCCGGATTCGGTGCCGGTCGGCCGCTATGCCAAACAAGCGCTGACTCACCTGGGAGTATGGGATGCGGTGGCGGAGCGCATCGTTCGCGCCGACAGCGTGCGTTCGGCCCTGGCGTTCGTGGACCGGGGCGAGGCGCCGCTCGGCATCGTCTATGAGACCGATGCGTTGGTGGACAAGAACGTGCGCATGGTGGACACATTTCCGGCGGACAGCCATTCGCCGATAATTTATCCTGTGGCGCTGACCAATTCCGCGAAGCCTGACGCGGCCAAATTCGTGGCCTACCTACGCGGTCCCGCGGGCGATGCTGCTTTCGCGCACTACGGGTTCAAGCCGCTGCATTAATCGGCCCTGGGCAGTGGCGGGATGCCGCGGCGTATCTCGGCGGAAAAGTCCGCGTGATTCGAGAGCTTGGCGCGATCAGTGATGCGCCCGAGCTCGCGCAGCTGCCGCAACGGATACCGCTGGTCCAGGCCGCCCACCCGATATACGTATCCGGGAAGATAGCCGGTGAACACTACCCGATAATCGAAGGGCAGATAGCCGACGATGCGCTTCATCATGTGATAGACCAGCGTCGTGCAATTGACGGTAATGGTGTTGTAGAAGCGCGGGACCTCGCTCAACGCATTGGCTTGGCCCACGTATCCCATGAACAAGGAACGCATGTCAGCCCTCGGCATGTTCAATCGATACAGGTAGTCATCCTCGCCGCGCACATTGGTGCGCACGCGGATGATGTCGTTTTCGTCGGCGGCGATGATGCTCAGCTCGAATTGCTTGAAGAAGCCGCCGATCTCGGAAAACGCCTCGGCCTTCTCGCGGCGAATCTCAACCGAAAAAACCACATGGCTGCCGTCGTCGAAGCCGAAGGACACGAGCATGTGCGCGATCGCCGGCCCTCTCCAATACGACATGATCATGTCCACGGATGCGATCCGATCCAGATCGTAGGTGCGCGCTTCCCAGCGCTCCGTGTAGTCCTCATCGCTGCGCCAGTCGAAATTTCTTACGTTGTGCAAAGTTACCAGGCTCCCATCGATGGTGCCCGTGGCCATGCGGGCCACATCGTCGGCCCAGAGGCGATCATTGCTCGGCGGAATCCGGTGCCACCACACCAGCAAAACGGCGAATGCCAAGGCGAACGCGGTCAATCCCAGAGCGCTGCGTCCCTGCCAGATGCAGGCCAGCACTGCGACGCTGAAAAGCACCCACAGCAGCACGATGACGATCTTGCCGGCGTGGCCGCCGGGTGCTTGATACCAGAGCGCAAGGATCCCCCAAGCTGCGGCGAGACCGATGACGGCGCCGGCGAGCAAATTGAGCGCCAGGCGCACAGCATTCGCAGTGTTGATTCCCATCCCGAGGCCATTGTGCCAGCAACGACTCAGGCGCGCAGAGCCGCGGAACGCCAGACGCGAAATCCGCCAAGGAATGCAAAATCATTGTTGCCGAGGCGCGCGGTCTTGGGCAGTTTCCTCAACTTCCTTGCATTGCCGCCGCCGAGAACGACATAGTCGGCCTCGAGCGCGATGCGCAATCGGTCGACGACTTCGGTGACCACCCGTCGCCATTTTCGGGGACCCAGCCGGCGTCTGCCGCGATCGCCCAGGTAATCCTCGTAAGTGCGCCCTCGCTTGTAGGGCAGATGCGCGAGCTCCATCGGTGCAAGCACGCCGTCGACGATCATGGCCGAACCCAAACCGGTCCCCAATCCCAAGAACAGCATTCGACCGCCTTCGTAGCTGCCGAGCGCCTGCATCGCGGCGTCGTTCATGATGTGCGTGGGACGCCCGAATGCCTTGCGGAAGTCGAAGCCCACCCAGCCGCGGCCGAGGTTGTAGGGCTCGGCCATGATCTTGCCGTGGACGACCACGCCGGGATAGCCGATCGAGACTGCGTCGAAACTCAAGTCGCCGTTCAGTTCATGGACCCGGGTCACGAACTGGCGCGGCGTGAGCTTGGGACCCGACTCGAACTGGCGCATCTCACGGCGTCCCGACAATCGCGTCTTGACGTGGCTGCCCCCGACGTCGATCGCCAATATGCGTCGCTTGGTCTTCTTCATGGTGCGCCACAATAGCGCAATCACCGCGGTATTTCAGGTGTGACATAATTCTGCCGGTCCCATGTTTTGGGGGTGGCGGTGCAAGAACGGAGTCACTGGAGACTTTTCGGGGCCGCGGTAGCGGCCATGGCGGCGGCAGGCTGCGCCGGCTCCGGCGTATTCGTGACCAACGATATTCCAGAGGCGCTGCGCGCTCCGGCCAACCAGCTTCTGACGCAGCAGGCGCATGCCAAGGGCGTGCAAATCTATCAATGCAAGCCGTCCAAGGAGGACGCAACCCGGTTCGAGTGGGTGCTGCTTGCACCTGAAGCGAGCCTGTTCGACAGTAACGGTAGGAAAATCGCCAGGCACTACGCGGGCCCCACCTGGGAGGGGATGGACGGCAGCCAGGTCGTGGGCCAAGTGGCTGCGCGGACCAACAGTCCTGATGGGCACTCGATTCCCTGGTTGTTGTTGACCGCCAAATCGACGTCCGGCCGGGGTCAATTCGGCGCCGTTGCGTCCATTCAACGCGTGCACACGGTGGGCGGCAATGCCCCGCCGGCCTGCAGCGCCTCGAGTGCCGACGCTCAGCTTCGCGTCGCCTATTCCGCCGACTACTTCTTCTACGTCGGCCCCAGGTCGTAACGGCGAAGGTAGAGACTAAAGTAATTTCAGCCCCGGCCGATAATTGACCGAACGCGAGTCGCTCGCATAGGTCCACGGCTCTGCCTCATGTTGCCAATCACAATCGCCAGGTTTTGGGCCAGCCTTCGAGGGTTGGGGCGGCATCAGCGGCGGGATCATTGGGATGAGCCATCGGCAACCAGCCACGATGCATCGCGCGTCGTCGAGCACTTCAGCGCGGCGGCATTGCCCGGTTGCCTCGTTATCGACAAGATCGCTGCGGCAAATGCGGCGCTGACCGAGCGCTTGTGGCGACTGGCGTTCACGGCGCCGACACAACCCGAAACACTGCCGGCCGCCGACCTGGGTGTGCGCGATCAGGTGGCCGCCGCGCTGGGAGACGCTCACGTCAATGGCAAATTTCTGCCGCGCCGCCCGACGCTGATGCCGCAGCTGATGCGCGCCATGGAGGATCCCAAGGCTGCGACCGAGCGTCTGTCGCGCATCGTCGCCCATGATCCCGTGCTGGCGGCCGACGTGCTTCAATTGGCGAACTCCAGCCGTTTCCGCACCACATCGCAGCCCATCGAAACCATCCAGCGCGCCATCGTGGTGATGGGTGTGGATGCGCTGCGCGGCCTGCTGGCGGTTGCCATGATGCAGCCGGTGTTCCGTGCATCGCGCAGCAATTTTCCGAGATTCCCACGCATGCTGTGGGATCGCACCGAGCGTGCCACCCGCGCCGCGGAGGGATTCGCGCTGCGCAATCACCCGGAGGATCGTTTCGAGGCGCAGTTGTCGGTATTGCTGAGCGCGCTCGGTCCTTTGGCGGTCTACGGCGCGATCCTCGATGTGCATTCGCAGAGCCCCGAACTGCGTCCCAATCCGGCGCTGTGCGTCGAGCTTACGAGCACGTTGGGTTCGCAGGTGGCGCTGCGCATCGCGCACCAATGGGAGACTTCGCCGCGGTTGGTAGCCGCGATCGAGAGATCGTCGCGTGAGCCACTGGCGCACGCTCTGTGCGTGGGCGAATTGGTGGCGACCCTCGCCCTGCTCGAATCACAACACCTCATCAACGCCGCGGAAGCCCTCGAAATAGCCCACGACGCGGGTCTGGGCGAAGAGCTGCTGGAGAGCGCGAGCGCACGCGCGGCCTGACGAGGCCGCGGACCGTGTGGCATGATCCGCGGGATGAGGCCCGAAAGCTGATGTCCGCGCCGTTGGATCTTGCGCTGTGTGTCGAGGCGGCGGCCCGTTCCCGCCCAACTGATCTGTTTCTCAGGACGCCCGAGGGCCGGGAGTGCAGCTATGGGACGCTCTTCGAGCAGTCTGCTCGATTTGCCGCGGCGCTCGAGCAGCTGGGCGTCGCTCCCGGTGACCGTATCGCGGTGCAGGTGGAAAAATCGGTCGAAGCAGTGCTGCTGTATGTCGCGTGCTTGACGAGGGGCGTGGTATTCGTGCCGATCAACACGGCGAATACTCCGAATGAGGTCGAGTATTTCCTGCGCGACTCGAAGCCGCGGCTCGTGGTGCTCGATCCTCAGGGCCGGGCGATCGAGCCTTTGGCTCGAGCTTTGGGAATCGCGCATGTGGAAACCTTGGACGCGCACGGCGATGGTTCGATGCGGGAACGGGCGCGCAGCGCGCCGTCGGCGGCGCAGCCGATCGCGCGATTCGCTGCGGATGCGCTGGCGTCCATCATCTACACCTCGGGCACGACCGGGCGCTCCAAGGGCGCGATGTTGACGCGCGCCAACCTGGCATCCAACGCAGCCGTGCTGGCCGACACCTGGCGCTTCTCACGCAGCGATGTCGTCCAACACGTGCTGCCGCTTTTCCACATTCACGGGCTGTTCGTCGCGATCAACACGGTGCTGGCGTCCGGGTCGAGCCTGTTGTTGATGCCGAAGTTCGATGCGGCATCGACACTCGAGCGCATGCGGGACGCCACCGTTTTCATGGGCGTGCCCACGCATTACACGCGGCTGCTGCAGCAAACGGCGCTGGACCGCGAGACGACTGCAGGGATGCGCCTGTTCGTGTCCGGATCCGCGCCGTTGCTGGCGGAGACGCACGAGAAATTCCGCCGGCGCACCGGCCATGTGATTCTCGAGCGGTATGGCATGAGCGAGACGTTGATCAATACATCGAACCCCTATGCGGGCGAGCGCTTGGCCGGATCCGTCGGGCTGCCACTGACAGGCACATCGGTCCGGGTCGCGGCCATGGGCGCAGGCGACATCGGCGCGCTCGAGGTCAAGGGGCCGAACGTGTTCGCCGGGTACTGGATGGATGAGGCAAAGACACGCAGCGAATTTACCCCCGATGGCTGGTTCAAAACCGGGGATCTCGGCCGCGTCGATGCGAACGGCTACGTGCACATCGTTGGTCGTGCCAAGGATCTGGTGATCAGCGGCGGCTACAATGTCTACCCCAAGGAAGTGGAGGCGGAGTTGGACGCGTTGGACGGAGTCTTGGAGAGCGCCGTCTTCGGCGTGCCGCATCCTGATTTTGGTGAAGGGGTAACCGCGGCCGTCGTGCCGCGGAGCGGCGCAAACTTGTCAGAGAGCGAAATCCTGAGCGCCGTGCAATCGCGGCTGGCTCGCTATAAATTGCCGAAACGCGTGCTGCTGATCGAAGAACTGCCGAGAAATACCATGGGGAAGGTACAGAAAAATGAACTACGAAAGAGATACGCGGCGCTGTACGAGACCGGCTGAACCCGGATTGAATTCATGAACCAGGCGCTTGCCGCCGGGCGCGTAAAGCTCACGCCCGCGCAGATACGCGGCTTTTGGGCTGCTTGGGCTGGTTGGACCTTGG